>Ga0209611_10000185_pt1 | contig 78709 bp, 51 predicted proteins | sample S1TSphgellanicum_3_FD_187693 | JGI IMG/M metagenome (GOLD analysis project Ga0209611, IMG submission 187693) | Host-associated microbial communities from peat moss isolated from Minnesota, USA - S1T2_Fc - Sphagnum magellanicum MG (SPAdes) (version 2) | ecosystem: Host-associated > Plants > Peat...
GGGGGGGGGGGGGGGGGGGGGGGGGACATTGTTTTTCAAGGAACACAAATATTTCCTAAGGAGCACAACCATGTTCCAAGGGGGTCGTTGAACACATTCGTCAAAGGAGAAAACATTTCCTAAAGAACACAAACATTTACTCGAGGATGTTGCATTTTCCTAGGAACACAACCAAGTTCCTCCAAATGAAAGTCACTTATAAGAAACATTGAAATGGTCAAAAGATTCAAACTTGGGATCTCCAAAGTAAAGTGAGAGGTTTCAACCACTAAATCGCACAATTCTTTTCCAAAAGTGTTAATGTGCCAACCATACTTATCAAAGTCATTGCATTTGGGGGGACGTTTTATTTTAGAAATCAATTTCATGTTGGGCATCATGGGTGCACACAAATACCTTTGCATTGGAGACTAAGCTTGCATTTAAATCAATGCTCTACCTAATGTTTGTTGGATTGATACTCAATATGGTTGATAAATTGATACATGTTATTTTTCAATATCTCTTGTCACCAACATGTGGCAAGTAAATATCGATAGAAACTTAGAGTTTTAGAAACTCGCTTTCCAAATTTCCTGAACCTAAACTTATGCATAGGGTAAACATGCCCCCCACCAAACATTAGTCTATCACCGAACACTTTGGCATATCTTTCTCAATTTTCCTCCATTTTGAGTGATTTAAAATGTTATAGGAGTGCCTTCTCAAGATGTACAAATCATCTTTGAAATGCAAAGCCATAGAAGCAACCAAAAAAAGTAGTAATGAAAATATGTTTTTTCAAATTGTAAAATGTGTTTTTCTTTCATTTTTTTTCATTTTGACCCCTCCTACTTCATCAATGCATAACTTTCTCTTCTTTTTTTGGTTCGAATCGAGCGATTTAAACATCTTTGAAATCACCATCTTAAGTTTTACAAATCATCATTTAACTTTAAAGATAACAAAATAATATTTAAAGATTTTTTGAGGGTTTGAAAATAGGTTATGAGATGTTTGATTGAGAATTTTTTGTAAAGACGACCATCCCTCCTTTGAAAGGCCATAACTTTCTCACCTCTAGTCCATTTTCATTGATTTGTAATGCAACAAATGCACCAAGAGGAGGGCTCCATCTATTCTTTGGACACCATAAACAATGAGCCCTCTTACAAAACCCTACCTTAAGCGTTCGGACACCGACCAATCTACCCTATATGTTTTCTTGCTAAATTAATTACATAAATTCCTATTAAATTATTTCTATTAAATTGAACCCAAACAATGGTATTGGTGTCATTGCAAAAAGTTTTCCATCTTAAATAAAAGGATGAATCAATTTTTCAATTTTTCTCAACATTTTGCTTTGTTATTTCATTTAAAAGATGGTTTCATTAATAAATAATTTGAATTCTTTCCCCTGTAACTCTAAAGGAAATATTTAAATGTGATTTGCGATGTCAATGAAGGTAAAATGTCATTGTAAACTATAAAACCACCATTGTTATTGTTTGGTATCAAACTTCAAAAATCACAACTATTGTTATTAACATGTGTTACACCAATAGCCAAAGTAGTTAAACTAGCATGATTTTTATTCTAAAAATTTCTTGAACTACCAAGACCTAATCACTAACAAGTCCCTTATTGATAAGTCTCTCCAAAATACAAAACCTACCTAGCATTAGTTCTAACAAACAACATTGAATGAAAATAATTGTCATTATTTGCCATATTTGGTGATTGTCATATCTACCTAGCTTGCATTGCTAACTTGAGTTTTCAACTAGAATAAAAAGGGATCTAAATTGTTGCTTGATGAAATAAAGACTTAGATATTATTCCATCACAAATGTAAAGTTTCACGATCCCTTCATGTCAAGTTAGGTAGGATTTTCAAAATGGCATCCAATGTTTTTTGTTAAAATGATTTTAAAAGGACACATATTAACAAATGCAAATCTCTAGTGATTTTTGACAAATATGAATGTGATATAATACTTATAGTGTGATTCATATTATTAGTTTTGGGAAGTTAGGACCTCCAAGTTTGTTTACCATTTTTATTTTTATTTTGGTTGGCCATGTGCCTCTTTGATCCTTTTTGAAACTTTGGAGTTCGTACAATATAAAAGTATTTTGTCCATAGGAGTCCCAATATTGGCTCACCTATATGGGTTACAAGAAAACAACATTGGGCAAAGCATATGGGACAAAATGAGGTTCTATTGGGAAAATATTTGGGAACACATTGAGAATAACCCCACAAAAAAATCCAACACCCCTCCCCAAAAGAAAAATTGGTTCCCTTGGGTGCTTGCTAGCTAACCTCATTGGTTGCCAATAATTTATATGCCTACATGTGTTCTTTACCATTTTTGGACTAAGCTAATGGCATGGGCACGAATTGTGTGACATAGTTGTTACCAAGACTTGGAAAACCAACCCACTTAATGTCTAACAATCCAAAAGAACTTGTCTAATGTGACAAAGCTTTTAGGATTAGGAGGACATTTCCCCTTATGCATTGTCCACCCCTAGTGGTAATTAGGTAAAAATTACATGTTAAAACAATGTTAACTTGGTGTTAACTGTAGCACTAAAGGTGTCATGGTAGCTGATGTGTCACATGAATGTTAAATTGAAGGTTAAATTAACATCAAATGTTAAGATACCACAATTAAACTTCAAAAATACAAAAAAACTTCAATGTTAATTTGCTTGCCCAAATTTTGGGCAAATAATTGAATGGTAACTTCTAGGTGATCATGTGCATTGTTGCGCCCATCAAAAAAATTTGTCATCACACTTGTCCCCATCTCCAACAATAAAAGCACAGACATTGCCAAGCTTTAAACAATGTAAGAAGATCATAGACATCACCAAACTTCAAGTAGGAAATAGCTAAAGATAATTGTCATTTTTGCGATTTAGATCAACATGCTACAAATAGTGAAATCCCATGTAAGTATAAATGATTTCCTTTCAAATTCAATCATTTAAGAATATATGAATAATGTTGTGATTTGAAGGTTCATATGATGAATTTTTTCCTTGTGTGTCAAAGATGTAGAGAATTTGTTCCTTGATCATGAAAGTAGAGGTCACAAAGTGACAAAAAGTAGAAGAGTATGCAAGGGTCAAATAAATAAAAAATCATAAGGAAAGAAGCCAATTCTAGAGATGACTACATATGATTCTTTTGTTGACACAACCACATGCAAAACAACCATGACCAAAACATGTGAAAACACAACCTTCAAACCTCACCAACCCAATTGGAAATCCACAAAAGTTCTTGTGTTAATACAAGCCAAGAAAGATGAGTTTCTAGAAAGGCTAGATGTCATTGACCTAAAAGACCAATTTGAATCTATAAATTGCAAATAACACAATATAGCAAATGCAATGAATGGAGGTGAACATGTAATTCAATTGAAGAATGTTTTGGCTTGCAAAGATAAATGGGCATCCATTTATAGGGATTTCAAACAAATTACATTTGACTACATGTTAAGAACATGGAGTAATATCAACTATTGGACCTTTATTCCATAAGATAAAACATCACTCAACCTCCCAAGAAATTATAACAAGCCCATGTATGAAATGATTGAAATGTTTATGGGTGCTTAGGCCATGTTTTGTCCCCCCTCCATGTTTGTGGTCTTATGTCACATGATGACATAGTCTACATCCCAAGGGGGTAACTAGATATTGAAGTGGATCCCAATGTGCAAGAATTTGTAAATCATGTCTCAATTTATCAAGAGGGTGTTGACAAAGGCATGTCTATAATTTAAGCAAATCATATAGGTGTCCATTCAAATCCTTCCTCACCATTCAAATTCCTACTAAAACTATTAATGCACAAGTTGAAATGTCTACACCACCGACTACTCCAAAGTTAATTCCTACAACTACGTAAGCAATGCAATCCTCCAACATGTTCAAGAGATCAACACGTTCACTTGAGTTTCAAAGACTCATTGAATGACACCCTCAATGAAAGATTATTGTTAAATAAGGAATAAAATTGTTTAGTGTGAATCATCAACAAGTATCTTATTATTAACAAACAAGTTTTTTACAACACATGAGTGAATAACAAATCATTTTCAGTGCACAATGGACTAGTGGAAGCCATTAAATGTAGAAACACTTACTAGTCACTATGATTGCCAAAATCGATATAATTCAAGAAAAGCTACAAGACAACTAGATAGAATATTTCAAAATTTTGGATGCAAAACTCAATTCTACACAGAAGAACATGGTTTAGGCAATTCTTGGGCTCACACAAATCCTCACCATGATGTATGCCAAGGGGAAGTTGAATTCATCCCTTAACCCAACTAGTGCAAATAACCCATGTTAATTGGTGAAAACATGGTAAAATATATAGAAAAAGTTGACCAAAAAATATCAATTTTAAAAAGAAACATTTTTTCACGAAACACAAGAAAGTAAATTCAAATATTACTTCAATTTCATTTTGAAACTATTGAGCCCTCAATTGGGTTTATTGTAAATCAACTACAAATTTTCAAAAACTTTGGAATAATAAAAGTAAGGAATAAGTATGTTTAATTAAGTGGTCAAAATGGTGTTCAAACCTACTTTTTCATTAGAAATTTTAATAAAATATACATGTATGAAGTTATAGCATAAAGATCATTATATATTCAAAGGCATCACCAAAAAACAATTCTACTTTCTCTTTGGTAGAATATACTTGACACATACTTGAATCAAATCTTACACTGTAAAAAATAAGCTTTAAAAACTACTTGCATTTAGAAAAGTCTATTTGAAACCTATTTTTATAATGCAAAATTTAAAAGTTAATGCGTAATAATGAAGAAGTACCTTGTTATTTATCATTCATCTAAAAAAATTGAATGTATAACAATTTTGTGATGGATTTGGTCTTACTTTTTGTTCACTTGACAAGTAGACTCGTAAATACTTTTAACTATACACTTACAGTGTTTTCACTTTAACAAAAATAACCATTAATAAGGACTTGGACTATAATTACCTTATTTGTCTATTATCAAAATCTAAGTACTGAAATCTTTATTGAAAAGTGTTACCAAAATTATCTTACCAAAACCCATTTACTGAGATGCATAATTACCAAAACACTTAGAGTATTATTTTTGAACCAAAAATTAGTTTGACTCTTGTTAAGAGGATACGATTATCATGTTTCAATTATCTTGTAGTCTAGGATATTTTATGGGGATTCCCTTGATTTTTGGGTTTTTTACCATTTTTTTACCACTTCAAAGGAGGTCATTAAGGGGAAACTTGGGGAGAGAAAGGAGTGTATTTGACTAATATCTTTTTGTGTGATGAATTTTCGATTATGTTTTAAAGCAAAGTAAACCCTTCTGAACATCTTTGATTTCTTCTAGGGGTGAAAGCATGGTAAAATATGCCAAAAAAGTAGTCACACATGCAATCATAGTCACATTTATGGCATAAACATGAAAAAACCTATTCAAAACTTCTTTAACTTACATTATGAAGCAATGGTGCACTCCATTGAGTTCATGATAAGCTACACATAAAATGTGAGGAATTTCATATAAGAAAAATGGATGAAAAATATCTTCTAAACTAGTTGAGTTTTCAAAATCTCCAACATACTTTTATATGAGAACTTTGATAAATTATGATTATGATATGAAAAAAATTTAAACACATTGATACATATTAATGCTCTGTTCATTTGGAAGTACAAAAAATTCAATTACAATTGTACTTTCATCATACTTTCATATACTAGAAGCAAGAATGTGACACATACTTTCCTATATTTGTATTTTAAAAATGTACTTAAATGCATATTAAAACATGCAATTATTCAATATTATGTAATGAAGTCAAAAATCTACCTCTTATTGATCGTTAAAGTAAAAAATATTCATGAGTTCAATGTATTAAGTTTTAGTTTATGGATATTTTTCACCCAAAAAAAAGTATCCTTCATTGACATACTTTACCATGCTTTCACCCCTTATATGTCTTTATACTTCTTTTTTGAAATTCTATGTCTTTTTACAAATTTGAAGCTTTTGCATGATAAAAACTTTTAATCTATTCATACTATTGGTTTTATAAACTCTTTGTGACTATTTTTCACTTAATGTTGCAAAATCAAAATGCTCATTTTTTACTCTTATTCTATTTAAGCTAAATAAAACCTGGGATTTCATTAGGTGGCCTTAGCATTTAGCAACCATGATGGGATACAAAACCAAGGTTTTTGGTTTAATAACTTTATTTTGGTTGGAGTTCTAACTCGAACTATTATTCTTTTCCAAAGGAGTACATTTTTATGTTTTAAGTAAATTTTGTTATATTGTTCATTTTGTTGGTGTTACAAATATAATACAATTATATAAGCCCGAAATAAAAGAAAATGGTAATAATAAATTTATGTTTTACTTCATTCAAATTATGTAACCTTGCAATATGACAACCATACCAACAAGTGTATGAAGAAATGAATGGAAAAAGTTTTGCAAGAAAACATGCAAGGTGGACTAACAAGAGCCCAAAAAAGAGTCAAGATACTAAAGATGGATGTTAGAAAGACAATTACTTTGCATAGTGATGAACAAAAAGAATTAGGAACACCAACCAAAAACATAAAAATTGAAATTTGGTGTAATACCAAAAAATCATTTACCAAAACAAGTTATTGTTGTCACAAAACTAGAAACTTCACAAAACTAATTTGGAATCCTACTATAAAGAGAAATTTTTAGTACCAAAAAAACTATTTTATCAAATCCTTATATTTGGAAGGTTGAAATTCTTCACCTCTATAGATGAATAGAGGAACTATGACAATTTCAAAAGAAGGATGTTTCTAAGGATGAATGTAGTGGCCACTTGTTGAAAATGAATTTGGCTAATGAAAAATCCTACTAACCAAAAAATCTAGTAACTCATGTATTTAATGTTGGAATTTCTAAACCTTTCAAATTTTTTTGTCATGGAATTGGGCATGTCATAGTTAATTGTTCATATATTCTTTTTGTGTGTTAGTTATTACTACCTTACCAACCCCTATTGAAGGTTCCCTTCTTGTGGTTTCTTAAGTTTTAGTTAACAACACCTCACAATCATCGTTAATAGCTATTAAAAAACCAATAGTACCAGAACCTTTAATTCAAAATGTGCATGTTGTAAATCTTTGAACAAACATCAAAATTTTCCTTAACCTAGATCCAATGTTCCCTTTTTACTAAACATGTTTTCCCAAGACCTTATCCTTCTTTTGTACCTAGCTTGCAATCTTTGGGACATTTACTCACTACTTGGCTAATAGGTGATGTTTATTTCTCAAGATATTTTATTTTGCCCCAACAAAAGGTTATCGCTTGCACCTCAATCGTTATTGGTTTTGGTATCAACCTTGGTCCTAATTATTAGCAAGTTGCAAGGTGGGGGACTTCCAATTTTGAGAAATTTTCTAAATGAACAAGGAAGTTCCATTGTGATTATTCACCAACCAAAGGATAGAACTAGGTCATGATCAACAATAGGTGTTATGCCATTTGGTGGCGGAAGTGACTCACCTAGTGGTAGAAGTGGCCCACCTATCAAAGGGAGTGCCCCCCCTAGCAAAGGAAGTGGCCCACCAAACGGAAGAAGTGGCCAACCTAGAAATCAAAGAGACTAATTGGGAGGACCATTGAGAGTAGGTGGTACATCCCTAAGTGACCTTTGACGAGACATCCTTGGAACCCTTGGTATCTTCCTTGGTACCCCATTCTTGCTCGATCATGACCTCGAGTGCTCCTATTCTTAGAAAATCATTACCTTACCTAATTTATATTGTAGGTACTAATCTTGAGGTTCATGTTAAAGTCTTTCAGAAAGCTATTCAAGTTAATGGGGAGAAACACAACTTGAACATAGTCAATTTTTTATTTTTCACATTATGGGATAACAACTTGGAGTATGGCAAGAATTTCATGTAGTTAGACCCAAGGTGTGTGTGCCTTCCACAAGCTTGAAATTGTTTTTTGAAAACATTACCAAAAAGTTCAAAATGACAAATAAATTTGTATGGTATTATCTGTGATTAAACAAAAAGTGAATGAAAAAATGAAAGTTTACTATGAACGAATACTCAAATTAGTGAATTGTTTCCAACATAAGGCAAATGATAACATGTTCTCCATTTTCTTTCATGCGAGATTGGTACCATTCTTATAATTCATGGAATGACACGGGACACCTTGTTTGAACACAAGGAAACTACTATTACCCATGAAGAAAACATGAGCAACACAAACGATTATCACAAATTACTTGAACCACCATAAAACCCCAAGAAACAATAAGAATATAAGTGGACAAATTTGACCTAAGGACATTTTTACAAAACCGACCATACAAATGAACAATGCCATTGGAATCTAGAAAATCCCAACAATAAGTTGAAAGAAAAGAAAGAGTTTTAAATTAATGAAATTTCCACCTAACAAAAAAAGGGTTTGAAATTTTTACCAGTAGCCAAACCGAAATGAAGGCAACAAGATGGCCTTATTGCTAATTGTTGTTTCATTTGCAATTCTCTAAAACACAAGAATTATGATTGCCCACATTATTAGGCAACTTAAGACATGTTCAAGGACAAGGTAAGCCTTGTAGAACTAAAAATAAAATAAAAAATTGTAGTCAACATGGTGTTGGTTGTGACTACTTGGAATTGAACACTTGAAATGGTGGTCTTCAAGGATAAAGAACCAAGAAAATGAAAACTACCATGAATTGGATTGAAGAGGAGAAACTTAGAAATCTTTTGAGATTGCCATTAAGCAAATTCAAGAGGAGGAACCCCCTTTAGCTCTAGAGCAAGTACATGATGTTTCCAATAAATAACCACTTATGGACATGTCACCAAAAGAGCCAATACTGGAATCCTAGGTATTGATTCTCCAAATATTCAAAATGATAACACTAAAAAGGTAACACCAAAATTTGGCCCAATGTCCACAATTTAAATTTTCCACAAAATTGGACAACTATTGGACAACAAACATATTTTAACCATGGCACAACTATTCAACCTAATTCCTAACTTGAAACAATATGTACTTGCAAAACTTTCTCCCAAGAAACTAATTGTCATTCCAAAATCCAATCCCACCATAGCTTTAATCACCATAGACCCTCACATGTGGGTGTCATTCAAGTTCATGTAGAAACTTGGTAGAAGATATTTTGTTAGATGGAGGATCTAGGGTTCACATCATTAAAAAATACTAGGATTACCTACCCCTAGATTGGCCCCTTATACCTTGAGGATGGTTGATCAAAAACTCACTAAACTAGTGGGCATGATTAGAAATATTTAAATACACATACACGACATCCCATATATAGTTGCCTTTGTTGTTATGAAGAATAATGTCTTGGATGCAAGTTATTCCTTGTTGTTGGGTCGCCCCTAGTTGCATAATGTGAAGGTCACACATGATTGAGGGCACAATTTTATCACCATCAAACATAATGGTTTAGTACGGACAATCACTATTACCAAATATCTGGACATAAATACCAAATGACCAAAAATGTTGTTTTCTTATGATTATATGGAAGGTATAATTTATACGAAGAAAAAAAATTTATATTGGTTGTGGACTTAGACTTGTTCACAATCAAAACAATACCCTACCAAAATAAAAAAATCCCAACTGAAGTTGTCACTAAATTGCATATTAATAATGACAATATAATTTTTGATTTCCCACACACATTTGGAAACATTCATTACAAGGAATTTATAAATAAATGATTGGATTAACGACTAATTTATAGTCGTAATTACCATGTGTGACTTGCTATAGGGTCTAGTTGCATTGGACAAGTTGTATAAAAATGTGATTTACATGAACTTTTCATCCATCCAAACCAATTTACGTGGCATTGTCATTTTGTGACTGATTTTATGACTCAATAATTTAATCGCATTATTTATATTTATTTACATATTTATTATTTAAATATTTTATCATCATCATCATCATTTGTATATATTCATATTATGGTTAAGTTCATTAAGTTCAACCTATACCATGTTGACACATGTCATTACATAGGCTAGGCTTTAAAAACTAATTTAAGTTGTTAAGTAGGCCACATATTGTGCTTACTTACTTGATAGGCACTTAAGTTATATTGACTATATAGGTAGGGTATTTCAATTAACATTCTAATCACAACCCATGTCATTTGTGAAAATTGATCCTTGAACCCCAAGGATGGAGATCAACTCCTTTACCACCAAGCCACCCCACTTGTTGTGGAAAAGAAGTAATGTGCATTCTATTTGACCTATTTCATTTAAAACATTACACAAAACATCATTTTTGTTTTTTGATATTTTATTATGATTTTGTCCAAATGAGAAGATTAAATTTTTAACTTAAATTTTTTCCAATAATATATATATATATATGATTTGAAAAGAAAAAAATTTAAATTTCATTATTCAATACAATTTTAATGACCATTCCGTGGAAAAAATAATTTAATCACATGATTTATAAATGGATCCTAAATAAATTCTAATATAAATACAATATTTTTATATTGATTATATTATTATATATAATAAATCTAGATATAAAATTTAATTTTAAATATTAATTAATGTTGTATAATTCATTAATTTTATGGAACTATATAATTTATTTCATTTACATATAAAATATCTTAAGTTTTACTTAAAATTATGATAAATTTTTCATGTAATTTTTTTTTTTTCCACATCTTAAACCTCTATTTGATTTTTAAAATTATATTACACAATTTTGCTTATAATAGATCATAATTGTACCAACAAAATGTAATTTAGATGTATGATATATAACTTATTCACTATATAATGCTTATAAATAGGTCATAAATTACTCCTACTACTTAGCCTATTCAATAAATAAATTATAATGCTTACCTAATATAATAATTAATTTAAAAAATCACATATATCAACACCATAAAGTATTGATTGCGTAACCCACATACATATGACCTACTAACTAATTTACTACATACTACTTATCCTATTTATTGCTTATTTAATAGATCAATTGCATAGCCTACCTAATTAATAAACTAATTAAAAAGCACTATGACATATCAACATGATAAAATACCTATTATTTAGCCACATATTTATTACATACTACCTAGTCCTATTTCTACCATTATTTGCCATGGGTTCCCCAAAATTTTTGTGCAAACCCATGAAACCTTATTACACATTTAATGGTTAGTTCATTGAAAAAAATTAAGGAAAAACAATTAGACCAAAAATCCAACTATTTTCTTAGTAAACTTTTTTTTCACATTTAATTACATGTGCATTTGTGACTAAGATTTATAGTCACAAATCAAGTTGAAAAGATTGTCACATGGTGTCCAATGGCCTATGAACTACCTCTCAATTCCAAGAAAAACCTACATTTCCACATAATTTGGGATGCCATTAAAAAGGATGATATAAATGTATTTTTCATTTTCATCCAAATGGACATTAGTTGCAAATATATAGTGCATCTGCAATTGCAAATCACTTTATAATCATTTATGTGACTACTAGTTGTTTTTACCAATTGCCACGGAAGACAATATATTTAAAATCACAAAAATGGTTGATTTGGACAAAAGTCCCAAATGCATGGGTTAGATTGTAGAAGATTCCTTGTAATGATTCTTGTCAATACCATTCCTACTAGAACAAAAGGTTCAAAAGTTGAAGATTGCACATTGGACATTATCTAATGATGTCCAAATCAATAATTTCAACTTAGGAACTACTAAAGCACTTCAATTGGTGAAATTGAATACAAATCTAGATAACCCAATGATTGTAAAATTGAGCAACTACTATAAGAGTATAATGATGTTTTTGCATGGATGTATAAAGACTTCAAGCGAATCCCACCTCATATTGCCCAACAACGCATTGAGTTTGACACAACAATCCCACTAACTCATCAAGCTAGGTATTGAATGAACTTGAATTACATAGTAATAGTGAAAAAGATTTGGACAAGCTGTTTGTTGTCGGGTTCATTGTGCCAATCGAAAATGCCTCTTGGTTGTCATTGATTGTCATGGTATCAAAAAAGAACAAAATTTGTCATGTGGATTTCCAAAAACTAAATGTTGCCACCAAAAAAAACCTATATACCCTACCATTTATAGAAGAGGTCTTGAATATGGTGACACCACATGAGATATATTCTTTTTTCAATGGATTTTTTGTTATTGTCAAATTAAAATAACTTCCAAAGATAGGTACAAGACTACATCCATCACAGATTAGGCCACATTTGTTTGGTTGGTTATGTGATTTGAACTTTAAAATGTTCCACCCATTTACCAACGGGTGGTTAACTTGGGATTTTGAGAATATATGGGGGTTTTCATGAAGTTGTTTTTGGACAATTTTCAGTGTATTCAATGATCGAACCTCACAAAAACAAATTGCAGCTTTGTTTTGAAAAATGCCATGAGTTTGGTATTAACCTAAACCCAAACAAGTTCATGTTCCTAGTTTATTCTAGAGTCATTTTGGGGTACATTGTGTCAAAAGAAGGCAAATATTGAATCCAAAAAAAATCTTTGCAATCATGAACATGCCACCACCAAAAACCCCCAAAGACATTCAGGTTTTCAATGGCATGGCTCAATTCTACCGATGATTCATTTAATATCTTGCATTCATCATGGCCCCAATCACCAAGCTATTGCAAAAAATGGAAGTATTTGATTGGATGTTGGAATGCTAAGTAACTTGGGACACCATCAAAACAAGGTACATGGATGCCCCTATCGTCATTGCTCCACGATGGGACCTCGGAGTTCCATTTACACTTTGTTGCTTCTAACCTTGTTATGGGGGCAATGTTCACCTAAAATCCTATTGAGAAATGCAACCAACCCATTGCATATGCCTCGGGTCTTTTCAACAATGTCGAGAAAAATTACATTGTGATTGAAAGGGAGGCGTTGTCAATGGTGTACGTTTTACACAAATTCAAACATTATTTTTGCAATTCTTTTGTAATTTTTTGTTCCCAATGAGTGTCTCTTATTATAGCAAGTTCAATTCATGCCTATTGTCAAAGGTCATTCAAATTATTGGTGCAAAGCCACTAGTAAACATATGAACAATTCACACTCATGTTGAAGAAAACTGCACAATAATTTTTTCAGTGTGCCCAAAAAAAGGGCAACAAAAGCATGGAAGAATTTGGTCAAGTGTGCCCAAACAAAAAAAAAGGGGCCAAAAAAAGTTCAAAAGAAGTCCTTTTGAGTCTGCCCAAAAAACAAAGTCAAAGAAGGGACCAAAAGACTTTTAAAAGAAGGCTCTTTGAGTGTGCCCCAAAAAGAATGTCAGAAAAAGTCCCAAAACAGTCCCTCAAGTGTGCCCAAACAGGGAAAAATAGTGCCTAAAAAAAAAGTTCACATCCCATCTCATCCCCTATTTCCTGCTCTGATCCCCAGTTTCACAATTTCACCCCCCAGTTTTGGGAACTTTATGAGTAACCGAAAACAAGGGGCGAAATCCGGACAGGGGATGGGACAGGGTATGGGACTGGGGAGGACTTTACAGATAACTTTATTAATTCAGATGACAGTTATCTACAACTAAGTTGTAAAGCACCAGCAGAATTGTTTCAGAATATGCGGAGGGCATGTTATGAAGCAGAGTCTGTTGTACACAAATGGCAGGGCGCTTCAAAAAGCAAAATGCCCACTCCAGGAAATCCCCTTAGAGCGGGGCATTCCCAAACTAGGGACCCTTAGGCTCCCCCTTGGGTGGGCTCTTATTTTGGGACTCTAGTTTACGTCACCCTACACATAACATAAGGAGCCCGTTGAAACGGAGCATACGCTAGTGTGTTTTGGTTCAGTCTGGCCGATTTGTCCCCGTTGAGAACATTACGACTTGTAAACTACCTATACCTGAGGTAACCCTATAGGTATAGGGGGCCTTGCAGGTTTAGGGAGTGTCCACAATGGGGACCCTTACCAGGTAGAAAAACCTGTTGAAACTATTAAATATAGTAAAAGTGAGAAGTCGAGGGAAATTTCGAAATTACCTGTAGGGGAATTGGTGGCTGACCTTGCCTTATGCAAATCTGCCTGGGCTCTTATGCAAAATCTCGCGCTCACGGTTGGAGTGAGAAATTCTGCCTTATAATGCACCCTCCAAATACGGTTGGAGTGGGAAATTTCGCCTTATAAGAGCATCTCCAGCTGTCCTCAGTATGTGACCCAGCGAAAACATTTTCACATCCAAGTTTAGTTACATTTTTGCAAATCCCCCAATAAAACTGAAACTGGGGCAGCAAATAGGTATAGGTGGGGGGGACTACTAATAGCAAACCACCTGGACCAATCATTATGATGGGCCAATCAGAAACACTGAGCAGCAGTTACACTCTTTTCGGCAGGTGCACACTGCTTTTTGCCAGCCACGGCAACGTGCGAAATTATGCTGAGCCAAAACCATTTTCTGGAGCCAAACGGGCACAAGTTGGATTTTCTTCATCCGATTTTACTGTGCAGATTCACATACCGATACCGAGCACCGCTGGAGATGTTCTAAGGCAGCCTCCAAATAGACTAGCCTATTTCTCCAAGGTTGTTAGTTGTTACCAGTGTAATAATACCCCAAAAACGGACTTGACTAGCGTGATGGTCCCCATGGGCAGCACACAAAACTATGCAAAATTTTGTGCCCTATAATTTTCCCTGAAATAAAGGCAAAACACGAACACATATTTGTTGCCAGCCAGGTTAAACAAACCTGCAAACTAGATTAGCTTCATTAAGAAATTGCATAGCGTGAGTTACAAGTTAATAGATCAAGCTATTTATTTCTACAAGCTAAATGTTTTTGAAAAAAATTGAGATAGCGTGAGTTACAAGTTAACAGGTTGCCTGGGTACTCCAATTTGCAGTAAGTTCCAGCATGCAATTGTACTCGACACACAAAGGGATTTTCCTGGAGACATCATCGTGCAATCATCAGTCTCCTGGGAGTTCTTAACTAAGACAGAGGGGACACTGAAATTCCAGAGGAACGGTTTTCTGTCCCTGTCCTGGGTCGAAAAGCCAAGCTAAAGTTCTCTCTCACACCTACCTCCAAGAAAGCAAAAAAAAGATAAAAGCGAATTTGCAAACTACTTGCAAGTTCCTACGTTCCTACCTGTGGTCTATCTAAAGGAGGGGGGAATCCACCACAACCCCGTCTTTTCCGACGGATACACGAACTGAGCTGTGATGAGAGTATACTTTTACGGACCTTAAATCTGTATCTAGTATCAAACCCAAAACAAACAGTTCAGGTGCTTCTGTACATACATAGTAACACAAGCATAAGTCTCAAACCGTCTATCAACTGGAACCAAGCAACCTGGTGAGCATTGCTCACATCCACACGCCAACAATCTCGTTGCCACCATTGTTGTCGTGGCTTTAAATTTCACCTCTCAACTGTGCACCAACGATGTCACCAACACCTCCTACTCATCCCTAAGATTAGCTCGCTTTTCAAAAGGCTTCACACGCTTTCCGTCCTTCGATTCTATAAAGTTCGCTTGTTAAATTTTGGGGTGATTTGTGGTGGTATGTTGTTTTGGGTCGTAGAAGCACAAGGACAAGGCCAAAGGGCTTTGAGTTTGAGAGCGTGAGTTTTGTGTTTGAGCGAAAGTAGAGTAGTGGAGTGGGTGCCGGCGTGTTTTTATTTTTCGCTGGGTTTGGGCGCAGTCTTGTTGTGATGGAAGAGGGTAGCAACGTGGTTGTGGCGGTCTACGGAAATGGGGTTCTTTCTGAGAATACGAAGAAGTCGAGCTACGCCGTGAAGGTGGGGTTGGCGCAGATGTTGAGAGGGGGTGTGATCATGGACGTGGTAGACGTGGAGCAGGCGCGGATTGCGGAGGAGGCTGGAGCTGTGGCGGTTATGGCGTTGGAGCGTGTGCCTGCGGACATACGGGCGGAAGGGGGTGTCGCGCGGATGAGTGACCCGGGGCTTATCAAAGAGATCAAGAAGGCTGTCACTATTCCTGTCATGGCTAAGGCGAGGATTGGTGAGTTCAACGCTTTTGGTACTCTTTGTGTCCTGTTTTCAATGTCCTGCTGGACGATGATTTTTGCAGGGGGTTTTGCGGAAATGGAGAACCCACAAACACTGAGTGCTACATTAGAGAAAGTGCTTTTTCTCTACACGAGTCTCAATAAGAATGACATCCTTCGACAGTTTTTATCCAAAATATTTGAGAGGAAAAGGGGGAGGCTGATGCTATGTTCTGTGTTAGTTTTTTTTCCTCGTGTTCTGTCGTTGCTGCGATTGGCAGAACTCAATCTCGATGCTACTCTACCTGTCTATTATCAATGTAGCCAGGTTGTCTGGTCATTCTGAGGACGAGGATGGTTATCTAGGGTTTTGCGGCGAGTTCTATTAAAATGGTCTGCTTTAGGGGCTGTAGTTGTTTCTATTTGAATGATAGCAGCATCAGTCTCTGACCTGTTGATTATGTATAGGGTAAAGCTCTAGCAGCAGGGCATTACTCCTGCAAACTGGGCTCTGGGTGTAATCCTCTTCTGCCAGGGTTTTAGTTTTATGATCTTGCAGCTCTTCTCTCATACCATTACAGCAGGAATTACATTTTTGTAGTTCCCACCGCACTGGCAGGAGGGCCAGCCATATGTGGGAACCCAGTGCTCAGACAATCCTAAAAATGGAATGCCTGCTGCTGAGTGTTTCATGCTTGGCATAGTGCATGAGATGCACATCCAAAACTTTGGTTTTGGGAATTAAATGAAAGCAATCGTTGTATCATTTTCCAGATTGTTGGGTCTTCGATAATGAGCGATTTGGAATGTGAATCTCGTTTTACTGTTGCTGTCTGTTGCTCCAGAGCTTGGATCTTGAGTGTGTGACTCAGCTTTCTCTGAATTCAAGGATGAGTGTTCTCAAGCTGGTGTTGATCTGGGATTGTGTGTGTAGGTCATTTTGTTGAGGCACAAATTCTGGAGGCCATTGCTGTGGACTATATTGACGAGAGTGAAGTTTTAACCCCTGCTGATGATGCTCATCATATCAACAAGCACAATTTCAGGATCCCATTTGTGTGTGGGTGCCGCAACCTTGGAGAAGCTCTGAGGCGAATTGCTGAAGGTGCTGCCATGATTCGAACAAAGGGAGAGGCTGGCACTGGAAATGTTGTTGAGGCTGTGAGGCACACGAGAGCAGTCTTGGGTGATATAAGGAGGTTACAAAGCTTAGATGATGATGAAGTTTTCACCTTTGCGAAAGAGATTGGAGCTCCCTACGAGCTGGTCAGACAAACAAAGCAACTTGGAAGGCTCCCAGTGGTTAATTTTGCTGCTGGTGGAGTAGCAACACCTGCAGATGCTGCACTCATGATGCAATTGGGCTGTGATGGTGTATTTGTGGGTTCTGGGATTTTCAAGAGTGGTGATCCTGCAAAGAGAGCACGTGCAATTGTGGAAGCTGTTACGCACTATAATGATTCTCATGTGCTTGCTGATGTCAGTGCAGGGCTTGGAGAAGCCATGGTTGGCATCAACCTCAATGACAAGAAGGTGGAACGGTTTGCAGCAAGATCTGAGTAGTGTTACTGCAGTGTTTTTAGGCTTACACATTATGACTTTATCCAGAGATCATTTATGGCAGATTGATGTAGTGTTCCATGCTTTGGAGAATTGGGGCAGAAGCATTATAAGCTTATTCTTAGGTTTCATTTCTGTTTAGCTTCCATCTCGTTTCTTGTTCAGTGGAAATTAGCCCAACTGAAATACTTGCAAGGTTCCTGCACACAAAAGTTAATGGTGGTAAAGGAGTTTAGCTTGCATTATCTGGATCAAGGGATGCAGATGAGCTGCAAGATGGAATTTTTTATATCTAACATGATGAAGGCGAATACCTTGAGAGTGTGAAGGGTAAAACATGTGTATCACGACTAAGGCTTCCCATTGATTCCAAAGTGTAACAGAAACTCCAGACACAAATTTGTACAAAATTGTTTGCCTAAAGAGTTGAGTGGATTATTATGTACTTATCTGCACCCACTGTCAGAAGCTGATGAAATCAGTGGGGTTACATTCTTTGATGTAATGGCCAGATGCATCCTATGGATGTTCACCTTGGTGCAGGTTGCTGCTTTGGATTTTAGTCCAAGGTCCAATGAATTTGCTTGTGATGCATGGAAGGTTTCACCATCAACAGATAATGAGCTTCTTGAATGCAATCACTGAGTAAGCCAAGGACAACTCCATGAATGGGAGGCAAAGAGATGGTGCCCATGGTAGCTCTAATTGACAATCTACCATTGACATTACCTTCATGTGACAATGCTGACATTCCAGTGGGAGGTTCATGATGCAAATATAGAGGGTATTGGAACAGGAAAAGAAAAAGGAGCACCCAAACCTTCTACTTGCTAAACTATCCCCTGCCCCAAATCTGTCCTCCCTCAAACTAGGTTTCGCTTTTGAGTTTGCGAGGCTCCAAGAATACTAATTTTGCCTCTCAATCCACCCTGGCCTCTTGTAGTTTGTCTAAACCCATAAATCCTAAATGACATTTTGAATCCACTTCCCCAACATTGCATAACTTATCCAATCTTTCTAATGGTGAAAGAGGAGGTAGTTGTTGCAATGATTTTGTGAGTCTGAATCTGATAGTGAGTGGGATTAGGGAGGTGGAGAGAATTTACTAGGTAGGTTGGGACTTTACAACATCAAGATAAGCATGCAACATATGGCTGTGTCCACATTGAATTAGCAGAATTATTAATTGATAATTGCTATGTGATTAAACATGTCTTCATATCACACTCATAGGATTAGAACCTTGGAATTATTGTGTGCGCTAAATTTGATTCATTGTTCAGCTTCTAGTTTCACAAACTCTTCAAGATCAATCTATTACCCCAAATCTGGTCTTGGTCAAGGGTGTGAAGCAAACCAATTTACTGCTACTGGAGGGGGGAAAGGTTGACAAGGACAATTTTTGCTGAGGTGGTGTGAACAAGGTTGTATAGATTGCTAGCATTTCACAGTCGTGTTGTAATTCATACTGCCCATCTTGCACCGTGGCCACCTGGTAGTCATCTATATCACCATTTTACATCTCCAGCCCTCTTGCATCACATGTTTCATAAGTGTTCATATCAGATTGGGATCATATATTATACTACAATTGGAACGCTGGCATCATAAATGTGGCACAAGAATGGACTCAAGGGGACTTTTGGTACAAGATGAATTGAGATTAGAAGATGGTTGTTGTTTGATCGTTTTACACAAGGAGCTGCACTTCCTGAATATATATGATTAGGCCTAGTTTAGTTCAATGTTTTGATCAATTAGGGAGTGGCTATGTTAAAGTTGATAGTACTCCAATGCATCTGCAATTTTTAATTACTTTTATGCATGTGAAATACCAATCGAACATGCATGTGATTGCGGTGGAAGTTCAATTGAGGATTGTCTTGTATGCCAATTGGAGATAAGAACTGATGACTGTTTTTTCCTTGGTTCACATATCCTCCTTGCTGAAATAGATTTTGTTCCAATTCTATCCATTGGTAAAGGGCAAGAAAACGTAAGCTTTTCAATCTTTGTGTGGTGCAAGTTATGATGAGATCATGGTGGCCAAAAAAAAGAATCAAATACTTGTGAATGGCCCACAAGGTCACAACTCACAAGTCCTGATTGAAAGAGTGTAAGTGGCTGGGTCTACCCAAAAGAATGTAGTTTGGGGGTGCAGGGTGACCACATATCACTTGGATCCTCTGCAGTTACAGTATGTGGGATGTAGTTTTGTTTGGTTGACTACTTGATTTTGTTCAGATCCAACCGCGAAGAAGATAATCTATATGCCAATTCAACCTTTGCATTGGTGAGGTCATGGTGGAAACAACATGAATAAAATCTTACAGCTTGCAATGTGACAAGTATGTCCGAAGGGAATCTAATTGGAAGGGTGAGGTTTTTGGGTGCTGGTGACCATAGATGCCTTGAGACATGGTGGACCAATTGTGGGATTTGATGATGCACTTTTGTTTAGATGACTCCTGGAGTCATAGGCTAACCGCTTTGGAGTAGCCTGTTAGGTCTGGCTTGTAGAAGGGGTCCAAATTGATTATTGTAACTTTCTGTTGGAATAGTGGATTTTGTTGGACCTTTCAAATTGATATATGTGTCCTTATCTTTGAAATTCAATGGCAGAGGATCCAAAAATGATCGAAGGAAAATAATTTTTCACGGGCTTTGGGTTTTTTTGTTGGTTTTGCCTGAAAAAACCACCTATTTAAAAGTTAAATCCTTCTGCAATAGCATGTTTTGGGTAACTGCATGAGTCACCCAAAAGTTGGCGTGTGAATGGGTGTGGATGTGGATCTATGTATATGGCTTCATCTTTGGAAGTCCATATCTATTGGTTGTAGTAACTTTGTGAAAGCATAGTAAAGTCTTTTACTAAAGATTGTCCTACGACATGCATTTCATGACTATTGTGCTAGAAGCACATGAGAAGTCTTTGAATTGAACAATTCCTAACGTACACCTAGATAACTTTGAGATTATCTTCTAATTTTCAAAATGAAAAAGAGGCATTAGACATGAAAAAGGTGGTATTCTTTTGTTTATCAAATTTTGTGAGGTCACTCGATTGTGGGGTACATGAAATTTGGATATACCATATTAAAACGAACGAGGCTTTGGGCATTGATGTTATATAGGCATTGCCCTTGTTTGAGTAAAATATGCAAATATTGCTTTGTTCCACAATACTTGTAAATGTTGTAAAAACTTGGTCCAAATTTGTAAGTGTATGTGGAGGGCATGTTACCCAACATATTTTCCAATATTGGGTGGGTATATATTTTCAAACTGAACCCTTGTTGGATCTTTGACCAGGCCATCTTTCGAAAGACCCACCCTATGTTAATACAAGGGGTTACAAAACTTTCAGCACTAGCCCCCACCTTGATACATGCATTTTCAAAAATCATGTTATTTGTAATTAAAATCAAATTGATTTTTAAAAACATCCAGGTTAGTAGCCAAAACCTTGACTTCATCCCTTTAGATATATATCTACTAGTATGGTTATTAGGGTTTAGGGTTCTATTTTTGAAAAAAAATAGCCACTAGCCACTCTTTACAGCTCCAAAACCCATTTCTTTTGTTTGTTGAGAGTAATGGAAAGGGGTTGGAAAAGGTGTGATTATGATGAAATGTTGTCACCTTTCTTTTGGCAAATTGATGATGGAAAAGGAGTTGATTATGACATTGGAATTGCCAAGGAGATGTGTTGTTGCAGTGTTTTGCATCAATGCAACACACCAATAGTAGAATAAACATCTTGTAGGTGGTTTCTATGCTAAAATGATGATGAGCACCTTGAAAAAGGTAAGTTTTTATGTTCTCCTTTTGTGTGCTTTTATTTTTAGGAATGTGTTGTTATTGTGCGATCATTTGATTCTTCATCTTATGCTTAAGTTCTACATCATAGGTCTTCCAATTTTTTACACTTTCATTGTGTGAGTCAAATTGGTGATTTGTAGTCTTATTGTTTTCATTTGTCACTTGTTGTGATTATGACAAAACGAACCAATGTTTTATTGATTTTTCAAGTGGAACCTTTGAAAGAAAGATAACTTTTGTTTTTGCTTAAGTCTAGGTTTGTCAATTATTACCAATCTCACTTCCTGTAGAATGGTATTCATCACTTGTTATCAACAGGTTCACCTTCCACATTCACAAAGCTTAAGTGTTGGAGCTTGTGCAAGGTTGTTTTCCCAATCATCCATTTGAACATGATGTTTTTCTTTCATCTTTATATTGTACATATGGAAAAAGTTGTTATCTTTCACCTCCCACCCTTTAAGCTAAGGGAAAATGATCAATGGTCTTGTTGTAAGTTGTTTTTTGATACCCCTCCATCAATTAATCCATTATTTTTGTGCATTTTTTTTGCAATACAAATTGTACTTAAGGTTGTTTCCTCAAGCCCACTTGTTTCATACGTATTGCACATGTTAATATGTTTGTTTGTGATCTGCAATGTTCATTGTTTTATGGGGGTCATTACCTTTCGTCTTTTAAATAATTTGACAACCTTACAACCTTCAAGTTTCAATTCTATATGGTAGATTTCTCAACTCCCATCAACCATATGCATGTTCTTAATCTTATTAATGTTATTTTTACATTAGCATTTGTAGGAAATGCTTTCAATAGTATTCAAGTTGAAATCTTGCAGTATGAAAGTGGACATTAGCTGACGCACTCCCAAGTCCTGAGTTGAACTCACTTGAGGGTCCAACTATATGTAGTTGTGGAAAAGTGGGGCTTGAAGGGCGCTCCCGACTTCGAGCACTAAAGAGGGGTAGAGGGGCGCATTAGAAGTCCCGGGATTAGACTAGGAAGATGGACTAGTAGATCAAGCACGAATCTGCATCCAAAACCAACCACAAAAGGGTTAGTTCACATTCGGGAACACCCTTGGGTGTTGGGACAAGCCACGGGCAACTTGGACTACTTGATTCACCACGGCCCGAACTCGGGGGAAGCCACCACCTTCCCCCATATATTATTCTCTGCGTCTCACCGCCGAGGCTACATCCAAATGGCTTTTTTTTCCCGGGACTCCCAAGTTGGAGTCCCGAAATTGTCCCGGTTGGAGTCTCGGGACTTTGGGAGCTCGTAACTCCTGACTGCCAAATCTGATCGCGACAAGGTCTGAACCAAAGTTGTAGCCCTCGTCAAGATCTTTCCAACGTCGTGTTGCACTCTCAATTCGGACATCAGGAAGAGGTCGATTCTGGACTTTTAGTGGTCGGGAGTCAAACTGCCAATTTGATTCCCGGCCCTTCTTTTGCCCATAACTTGGGCTGCAGATGTCCAAATGACCAATGCGAGGCCATTTTCGATATCTACGCTTCAAGACCTTTTCAATGACACCAAGAACACCCCTAATGTGAAGTGTTTTGGACCTTGTTGTCGAACTCTAAACGTTCGGGAGTCCCGGAGGACTCCAACTCCCAACTTTGGAAGTGTTGGGCTTCACCCCCACACTTTGCCAAAGTGGGGTTACGACATTAGCTAAACATGGAGGTAGATGGTGATAAGATGTATATTTTGGAATTACACATGAGGGAATTGAAGAAGCAAGGCCTTGCTTGGAAGCCTCACAACTAGAATTGATTCACATAGGCATTTTACAAGGTGAACAACAACCAACCTATTTTTTTAATCAAACCAAATCATGTGATGCATTATTTACCACAATCAAATGATTGGCCTTGAAATCTTGGTCATGTGTACAAGAGGTTGCAAAAGGTTGATTGCATATCATAAGGCTAATAAAATTATTATTCTAAAAAACATGTCAAGGTGGAAGACAAGATTATTTATGCAAAATACTCAAAAGATGTAGCTACTCAATCATGTTCAAGGTGCGCTTGAGTTTGGATATCAACCAATAAGAGGTTGCATGTATCTTTCAATGCCATCTTTTGTTTGTTTGGGTCCATCAATCCATTCAAAAAGGATAATGAAATAAAAAACCCTTCCTAGAAGACATTATGTGATTTATAATAAAGTTACGCCTTTGAGGATTATTGAGTCCATATGGTTGCATAGACTAGCATATAGATTATGCCCACATGTTTTTCATCCTCAAAAAGTATTTGCAAGTAAAGTTTTACCCAACTTGGTGTAAAAAACTTTCTCAAGCCATGTGCAACCTACATTACCAACATGTTTTGTCAATTATTTGCACCTTTGACCTTTGGATATTGAAAGGTGCACATGATGTTTTTACTATTGTGGTGATTTTTTTGTCAAACGTTTAGGAGTTGTTAAAGGGAAAATTAATTTTGAAAATTTGAAATTACGTACCTTTGGTAGCCATTGGACTATTCAAATATTAACTTTTTGATATTTTTGTTTAAGGATAAATATAGCTTTCAAGATGGCAATCCCTAGAAGAATCATTAGATGTTCGGTATGGGGGTACCAAACATTTCTTTGGATGGCACTACTCCTATTGACCATCTTTGGTAGCTCTTCAAGAAGGTTCACATGACCTTTTAACATGAATATTTTACCCAATAGATGTGTTGGGGAGTTTTAAACTTTTCTTTTACCTCTTTTTTCGAATCAATTTAGATTATTAATTACAATAGCACTTTAATTAAAGTTTTTTCTAGTTAAAAAAAGACCCAAAGTTTGTGATGTTCCTTTTGTTTTCTAAAAGATTACTGTTTGCCACAAAATTTGATATTATTTTGTAATGGAGTTTTTTCCTTACCAATGGTGTTGTTTATGTATAAGAGTAAAACCCATATTTGCATGTTTATTTTTGTAAAAGAGTTAGTGTTGAATTATGTAGAATACTAGATTTGTGAATATTTATCATTGCTTACGAAAATTAATAAAGGCCAATTCAACCTTTTGCATTACAAAACGTTTTTTTGAAGTTCTAAACTTCTAGAATTTGGATTTTAGTACTTTCTTTTTTGTTTAGACTCTTTGCATACATGTTATCTTTTAAGACCTTTAAATTATTTTGACATAGTTTTTCAACATATTTTATTTTTTATTTTCATATTCCATTCAGCCTTTTCTCTAATGGTCTTATGCATGAGCCTAAGAATGTTAGGTCATCATTTTGTTTGAGGCGTGGATACAAGTGGCATAACTATGAATCCAAGTTGTGATAGCTTTTAAAAGGGTTATCTTTCATAGAAGATTTTGGCTTATGTCAAGGACAAGGGGTCCAATTTAGCAACTTGTGTTGAAACTTTGAACTTTGTGTTGTGATGCAACATCTTGGGCATGTTCAAACCATTTGATGGCCCCTACTTTGGGTGTGCATTGCCAAAATTTTGTCAATTGTTGATCATCAAGTTGCTTGTGGTTTCAAGTTTGCATCCATAACATGATCAATGTAATTTGATTTCCAAAAATGCATAATTTGGCCCAAAAAATCTAGGAGGATGAAGCAATCCTAGGATAAGGCTTGCATAGGTTTTGGATTAAGACCCAAAAAATTGAACACACTTGTGAAGACTAGTTATGTGTCTCACAATTTTTTTCCTCCTTACTTTGTAAGTTGTATCATTTTGTCATTTTTAAAGCAAAATTGCAAAATTGTCTTTTTTCTTGCTTTTTAGGTTGTATCATTATATCTTGTGTTTAGCAAACTTGCATGTTGGATTTTTTTCAACATGCATGTACAAGATGAACTAGTAATTGTGGGGTCATTTTAAAATAAAATAAAATAAGGTTTCTATTATTCTAAGATGTATTTACATTTCAAAGTGCCATTACATTGTGTTGTAATCAACATATTGTGGCATTGCAAAGTTGTGTGCCTTCTCCAAGAACTTGGGTAGTTTGCAAATCTGTGGTGAAAGTTTTGTCTTCAGTTGTCATAAGTTGTGTGTTGAATCAAAGCTATGGGCATTAGCTCCTTGGATCATTTCCATGTGCCAAGATTTCCATGAAGAACTCTCTACTTGAAATTATTCTAAACATCTTGTAGGTAGATCTAGAAATAAACATTTTTTATGAAGAAATGAAAAAGCCCATGGTGCACATGAATTACAAAATACTAGGAATCATAAACCCTTTCATTTCCTTTTTACATGTGTTCAAAATGAAAAAAGGTCATAATATTGTAGTTTTGATGTTAGATCTCATGTTCAAAATCTTGCATATGGTTTCTAGCAATTTGGGAAATGACAAGGTAGCAATCTTGGTTGCCCAATATAATGAGTTATTGATCCTCCCTTTATTAGTGGAATATTACAAGCTCTTGAGGCCTAATGTGGTTGAAGGGCCTTAATTGCAAGGCACATAATGCATACTTTGATCTTTTTCATACCTTAAATATGCATGCAAGCAATTTGAAACAAATTATTTCAATAAAACTTGATGGGTTCCAACACTATCTTGTCGATAGAAATATTTACAAGTGTGCCTTGACATGGTCGTACATAAAGGAGCATAAATTTTCAACAATTGCCATGTTGGAAAGACATGTTTGGGATTCTAGCCAAGTAGATTGAAAGAAAATGTTTTTTTTCAATTACAAGGTTATTAATTGCAATTCATAGATGTCATATTCAAACTAATCATCTTAAACAAATGGTATTTGTCATGAGAATTGGCCATTGGACCCCATGAATTAGGTGTTTAGAGCCAAAGGGCTTTGCAATTGTTTGTAGGGCAAAATTTCATTTGACAAATGAGCTTGATGTTGAATTTGAGGATGAAGTAAAATGTGAAAAGTTCTTGAACATGTGTGATCCACCTTTATGTGGTTTTGTGATGAAAAAATTATGGGATTTTATTGTGGTTTTTAAAATGTGTTCACATGTTTACATATTTTTGAGTTCATGGTGATGATAAGTAGTTGAAGAAAATTGTGGGAATGTTGTTTGTTTAGATTTTTGTTATGGAAAAATGGATTACAAATTTTTAGATGGGTGATGTTGGCATGGTGTTTTTGGGATGTAATATGGCCAAATGATTAAAACCATGCACATGTTTTTTTTTTGCAATTTGCCATTTTTACAATTGATGAGATGCTTGAGGATGATGAAATGTGCAAGTGTTAGGGTTCCTTGTTGTGGTGAACCATATTTGATAAAAAAAAAATCAACATTCTAATTCATGACAACCTTGTCACTTGTGTAAGTTTGAGTAGTAGTTCCAAAAACAAAAGTGCACTATGTAGTCATTTCCTTCAACATTTGTGTAAGTTTTTGGTACTAATTCCAAAAAACATGTGTTATGTGGAATCAATTATACTAGTTGTGAATTACTCTAATGGCTTATATTAAAATCCATTTGATTTCACATTATATTTCCAAAGTGTTTTCTAAGCACACTACATTTTTGTTTCTAAGCTTTCTTCTTAATGTTGCATTTTAATTAAAGAACCAATAAATAATTTTAAAAAATGGACCTTCAAATATTTCAAAATTGGTATTCGACAAAAACCATGTATCTTTTATAAATTGGGTATTTGGCAAAAACTTTCACCTTACACCTAATAGAAAAAATCATGAGACCCTACCCTTAGCTCCTACCTTTGAAAATTCAAACCCATGTAACCAACTTTTTTTAAGAGAAAAAAAATTAAAAAATCTACCTTTGGAAGGCATTTCAAAAAAAAATTAAAATAGCTATTTGGACCCAAATGGTATTTTTTAAATCAAATACTTGCCCAAAATTGGTTTTGTTCCTCAACTATTTAAAGGAAATTTTGATAAAAAAAAACACATGTTGAAAAAAAATCGAACATTTTTTTTTGTTCAATGAAGCCCTTGGCCATTTCTTTATTGGAATTGAACCCACACTTGGTTTTGCCTTGCACAAGACCTTATTTGAGTAAAGCCCACAACTTCAAACTATTATTTTTTGTAAAATGGAAACCATCTAGTTCTTGGTTTTTGAAAGTGTTGTCAATTCTAGGTCTATAATCAAATTTTTTTAAAAAGGAAAACCCTTCAATATTAAGGTTGGGTCCAATTTTTTAGATCACTAGTTGTTGGGTTGAGAATTGTAAGCTTTATGAGACCCATTGATTTTAGGTACAAAGGAGTGTTGGTTTTAAACCATTATTTGGAACTATTCCAAGGCTGGAATCAAGTGTGGTTATAGGCGTGTTGCACTAATTGCCTTCGTTTGTAGCTCAAACCACATAGCCTATTTGAATCTAAGTTTATTTGAATATTCAAGGAAGGACATGTGTATTCTTTAACTAATGTATTTCGACCCAAGCATTCCTAAAACTCATACATAAGGACCCTAACCCCTACCCAATTTTATGACTAAAACAATGTAAAAAAACCCTTAAGACCCATTGGGTTTAGTTTTACAATGAGTTCGGGTCCATGTAGACCCTTTTAGTTTAATTCTAAATTAGGTTCAAATTCATATAAATTCATTAGGTTTGATTTTAAAACTTAAACTTGAACTTGGTTGGAAACCTAGACTTAACCACCATTGGTTCCATCCCATTAGTGGTCTTCAAGTAATGGTTCCCACTTAATAAAGAATCAATTAGTACATTAATATCATACCACATTAAAAGAAAATTTCAAATATATGTGCACAATTCATATAAAAAATTGTGTTTAATTAAGGAATGGTAATAATTCAATTATGTAGCCCCAATGAGTGAATAATACAAGAAAAATATAGGTGTAATCACATTAATAGGACCCATAACAAATGTAATCAATGTTTGGTTTTTCATGTTTTAAATTGGTAATTTAAGTTGGTGTTGAAATTGTTGGATTTATTTATATGAAAACATTGATTATATATCACAAGAACATGTGCATGAATTGTTGATAATTCAAGCTCAACTAATTAGGTTTCATTAGTTACTGGAGTAGGAAAGTAATTAGGTTACTTTCACAAGGTTGAATTACTTTCTTTATTTATATTAGTTTGGTTATTTGTGGTTTGGTCTTTTAGTTAAATACCTTTGTGTTGATGGTTTGGTTCTTTTTTTTTCATTACACAAGTTTGTGTATTTCATGTGACAAGAACCTTGAGGAGTTCTTGATGTTATGTTTCGTGTTGTGAACATCATGTTGTAGTTTCCTTTCAATAAAAATTTATATTTGCACTTGAGTAGATCTCCTATTTGTTAGCATGATATCAGAACCTAGGTTGTTTGATAAGAAAGTTGAAAGATATCTAGAGCTAGAAAGTTTCTAGAACTAGAGCTTGAGAGTCTCTAGTAATATCATAGGAGTTTGTCAAGTGCAAAAGAGAAACGGGGAAAGGAAAAAATGTGAAAAGAAAGAAAAGAAAAGAAAAGAGGTGAGAGGAGACCAACATATCAAGGGTTGTGGAGTCAGATCTTTAAATCTAGATCTAGATCTATTGTGAAAAGATTTTGGGATGAAACTTAGAAAGATTATAGAAGACTATAAGACACTTCTATTTTCAAATTTTCAAAAGAAAAGGATATGTTTTGTGAGAGTTATGAGCTTTTGAAAACTCTGTGTTAGATCTGGTTTTTTGGTCATATCTCCTTTATTTGAGCATTTTTAGAACTCTAGTTTTGTGATCTTATAGATCATAAAGGAATATATATGTGAGAAAAATTTCATGTCATTTGGATTTGTATTGAAAGAGATCCAAGCATCTAAAGTTTCAGTCTTTGTTTTGAAGTCAGTTTCTTTTGAAGGTGATAACTCTTTGTGGTCATCATCAATAGAGCTAAAATTTTGAATAAATATAGAAAATATATATTTGATGTATTTCTCAAAATTTCAAAGAGTTTGGAGTTGCTGAGAGCGAGTTGTAAGTCATTTTGTGTTCATGTCCTAGTTTGAGGTGATTTCAAGAAAGTAGCAAGATCTCTCATTTTATGAAGTTAAATGAGTTGAAATTTTGAAAGATGGTAGTAAACATAGTTGTTCATGTTTCACCAAAATTCCAGATCGATTCAAGGTCATATGTGAGTAGTGTAGCTTTGCAAAGTTGTTGTGACGGAAGTTTATTTTGAGAAGACATCAAAACAAATTTTTGAAATGGAGCAAATACAATTTGGGAGAACTTGAAGGAAGGAGTTTGAATATTGGGAAGCGTAAATACATTATCAAGACCTTCATACAAAAGTGTGGTATGTAATCATGTACCTAATATGACGCACTCCCAACTCCTTAAGGGTCTCAAATGTGAGCCCAAGTAGAAAACAACGAAAGAAGGAGGAATCGGAGCACGCTCCTTAGCTCACAACACTTGGAGGGGTACAAGGGCATGTTGGAGCTCCAGGATGGGACTAGGAAGAGTTGACAAGCTTCACTCACTCACACGGGCCTGCACACAACCCACACAAAGTGGTTAGTGCATAGTTGGAGCACCCTTGGTGCTAAGACGAGCCACGGGCAACACGAACACACAAGACTCACCACGGCCCGGACTTGGGGGAAGCCACCACCTTCCCCCCTTATAGTATACTCTGTGGCTGGCCATGGAGCCTACATCCAAATGACTTTTCTCTCCCAAGACTCCCGAGTGGAAGTCCCGAAATCCTGCCAGCTGGGACTCCCGCGACTATGGAGCCCCATAACTTTGTGAACAGACCTTTGATTGAGGTGTGGTTTGAAGCAAAGTTGTAGCTCTTGTCGAAAGCTTTTCAACAATATGTCGCACGTTATCTGTAGACAAATAAATCGGGTCGATTCTCGACTTTTTTTGGTCGGGAGTCAAATTGGCAGTTTGACTCCCGACCTTTTTTTTGGCCATAACTTGTGTTTCAGATGTCTGAATGAGTAATGCGAGCCCATTTTAGACATTTATGTTTCAAGAGCTTTCCAATGATATAAAGAACGCCACAAGCCATTGATTTTTGACCCCTCAAATCGTTCTCTAAAATTTTGGGAGTGCACCGGGACTCCATTTCCCAAAGTGGGAGTTGCCTTGGGAGTGTGAGGGTTCACCCCCTCACACTTTTTAACACTCCCGGGAGTTTGTGATGTGATTCCCGGGTTTCTTCTTCTTACTTTGACTCTCAGGCTTCTTCTTGGTTCGCACCCTTGCAAGCCCTTTGCTTTGGTCGCGAGCCCAAAGCTAGAGTTGCAACATAATATCATACAAAATATTATACGAGAAACGTACATATACGTAAAACCCATGTATAGTATAGAATTTCGTATAATACTCAAGACATACATACATATGCAAGGTCCATCTTGTTCAACCCTAACCCTAACCTTAACCCTAATCCTAAAAACCTAAGGAAGGAAAACCCTAATCCTAATCTTAGAAACCCAAGGAAGGAATAAAAATCATTTGTGAAACCCCAAGAAGACATTGAGCGGTGCCTTGAGACATGGGGGACAATCTTTTTCAAATTGCAATTGAGAAACTAGACAAGAATAATTTCCAAGTGTGGAAATTTAGGATTATAAATTTCTTGATGGGGAAAGGCTACTGGGAAATTCATAACTGGTGATGAGAAAAAACCTCCTCTCCCAGAAAACCCCACATAACAACAAATTCAAGTTAATAAAACTTGGCATGAAAAAGCAAGGAAAGTTTTTTATTGGCTTTCTATGAGTGTGTCCGATTCCATGATTGTGCATATTCAAGATGTAAAATCACCCAAGCAAGCTTGGGATACATTGGTGAAAATGTATAACACCAATACACAAGCTCACAAAATGCAACTCAAACAAGAGTTGCATAATCTACAAAAAAACAAGATGAACATTAGTGACTATTCTACAAAGGTGAAAAACTTTGCAGATGCTCTTGCATCTATAGGAGCCCCTGTAGATGATGAAGATGTAGTGGCCGTGACCTTGAATGGACTTGGAAAAGACTATAGCCAATTTTGTATTTCAATTGTAGTTCAAGAAACATTTCTCAATTTCTAAGACTTAATAATACTACTTATAAGTGAAGAGATGAGAATTGTTGGTACTTCATCCAATGGAGGATCACAAAAAAATGCTTTCTACTTAAATACTAATAGAGGTAGAAATAGAAGTGGTAAAACTTCATTTTGAGGTCGACATGGAAGCTCGCATGGTGGACATCATCAACATGAAGGTCAAGCTCATGGAGGTGGACGAGGAAACTTTGGAAGAAGAGGAAGTCGAGGAAGTCATGAAGGTCGTGGTGGAAGTCATCAAATTTAACAACCAAATAGCGACTCAAATTGCTACTACTATGAAAAACCTGGGCACATGGCAAAAAATTGTTATCAAAGGGAGCATGATGCACGAAATGGAAAGCTACAACAAGGGAATTATGCCTCAACTAGCAATCAAGGTGATGAATAATTATTTGTGATGCAACACATGGCAAATTCAATGATAGGAGGTGTATAAGATAACAATGTCTGGTATGTGGATTCTGGAGCTTCAAACCACATGATTAATCATGGAGAATGGTTTAGAAACACAAAGGATTTGAAGACACCAGGGTTTGTGGAAATTGGTGATGACACTACACATCCCATCACACAAATTGGCAAGGTGCCATTGTCCATGCAAGATGGGCAAACAAAGTACTTGAAAGATGTACTTCATGTTCCAACCATAACAAAAAAATTGGTCTCTATAGGCCAGATGGTGGAACAAGGTTTGTTGGTGACATTCAACCCAAATGGATGTTTTGTGGAAAACATGAGGAACCAAGGCAAATTGATTGCAAAAGGAGAAAGGAATGGACGAATGTTCACCTTGGATGTGAACATGCCTAAGGTGAATTCCATGTTATTCACACATGGAAAAGGAGTTGGAGACATTAGAATTTGGCACAAGCGGGTTGGCCATGTTAATCTCCAATGTAAAAGCTGATCGAGAAACAAAATCTTGTTGGAGGTCTTCTCAAATTTGGAATAGAAGAGGTGATGTCAGAAGTTTGTGAAGCATGCCAATTGGGGAAGCAAGCTAGGTATTCATTCCCAGCTCAAACAACTCATGTAAGTTCCAAACTTTTGGAAATGATCCACTCAAATGTGTGGACCACGAAGATAGAATCCATTGGAGGATGCAGGTATTATGTGAGTTTCATTAATGACCACACAAGGAAGGTGTGGGTCTATTTCATGAAACACAAAGGTGAAGTGTTTCAACATTTTTGAATTTCAAAGCAATGGTGGAAAAGGAGAAGGGTGTGAACATCAAGTGCCTAAGGTCCGATGGAGGGGGAGAATATTTTTCAAATGACTTTAGTGAGTACTTGAAGGAGCATGGAATTCAAAGGAAATATTCATGTAGTTATTCTCCACAGCAAAATGGAGTTGCTAAAAGGAAAAATAAGCACATTGCAGAAATAACACGTGCCATGTTGAATGAGAAGAATTTGCCAAATTAGTTTTGGGTTGAAGCGGTAGTAATTGTAGTCTATATCATGAATCGAACACCCACAGCAGTAATTCATGGCATGACACTTGAAAAAAAATTCACAGGCAAAAAACTCGATGTTTCACACCTCAAAGTGTTTGGTTGCATTGCATACGTGCATGTTCCTGATGAAAAGAGATCAAAATTAGACCCAAAAGCGTAGAAGTGTATCTTCATTGGATATTCCTTAGAACCAAAAGGAAATAGATGTTTCAATCCTTCCACTCATACATTGCAAGTGAATAAAGATGTTGTGTTTGATGAGATGGTTAGCTAGTATTCACCACTGAAGGTAATAGAAGATGGAGAGGCTAGAAATGGTGATGTTTCATCAAATGTGGAACAAGAATCACAATTAATTAACGGACCATAAAAGTCTTTAATTAGTGGGTCTAGTAGCATTCCATGGAAAGGAAAATTAAGATCTTCAAACATTGTACATGGTAGTTTTCAAACATCATCTAAAAATCCTCATGTAGATGATGAGTCAAATGATTTAGAGAAGAGTGTGGGTGAAGAATCAAGAATCCTTTCAGTTACTACTCCTAGAACTCGGATGGCCAAGAAAGTTTTGAAAACACCTGACAACAACAATGGAGTACGAAGATCCACACGAGTCAAGTACCCTGTACAAAGACTCACATATGATGACTTTGTAGCTCATCATTACGCATACATGGTGAGAGTTATACAGGAGGTTGAACCCACTTGTTTTGAATAAGTGGTTGGAAACCCTAAATGGGACAATGCCATGGATGAAGAGATGGTGGCTTTGGATGCTAATGCTATTTGGGAATTGGTAACTTTACTAGAGGACAAGAAAGCAATTAGGTGCAAATGGGTGTACAAAGTCAAACATAATGCAGATGGATCTATGAGCAGATACAAAGCAAGATTAGTTGCCAAAGGTTATGCCCAAACTTATGGCATAGACTATGAGGAAACCTATAATCCAGTTGCCAAAATGACAACTGTAAGAGCAATCATTGCTATGGCAACAACAAAAGGATGGTCTTTACATCAAATGGATGTAAAAAATGTTTTTCTTCATCGAAATTTACAAGAAGAAGTGTACATGGAATAACCATCGGGTTATGTGGACGAAACACACCCTAATTCGGTTTGTAGGTTGAAGAAAACTTTGTATGGCTTGAAGCAAGCACCTAGAGTTTGGTCAGACAAGATAAGTTAATATCTTGTCACAAGTGGATTTTAAACATCCAATGTAAATTTTTCATTATATGTGAAAAAAAGAAATCATGGGATTATAGTCATAATCATCTATGTTGATGACTTGATTATCACAGGAGATAGTGATGTAGACATTTCTGATTTGAAGAAGCTTTTGAAGTATAAGTTTGAGATGAAGGATTTGGGAGAGTCATATTACTTCCTCAGCATTGAGGTAATCTAGCCTCCTAAAGGGATATGGTTACTACAAAGGCAATATGCCTTAAACAAATTATTCGAATATGGGATGATGGGTTGTAAACCCATTTCAATTCCATTGGAGCAAAATGTGAAGTTAAGTGCAGATGAAGGAGACCTTGTGGAGGATACCACTATGTACAGACGCATAGTGGGGAGTTTGATTTACATGACCATCATAAGGTTAAATTTGAGTTATGTAGTTGGAATGGTAAGTCAATTCATGCAAACACCACGAAAGCCACATTTGGATGTAATGAGGCGCATATTGAAGTACATAAAACATACTTTGTAGTGTGGAATTTTTTATGAAACTAAGAGCTAATTACAAGTACATGGATACACGGATGCTGATTGGGCTGGCAATGTTTCATATAGAAGATTGACAAGTGGTTTCATGTTTTCTTTTGGAAGTGGTGCTGTTAGTTGGAGCAGTAAGAAATAACCAACAGTTGCACTATTAAGCACGGAAGCAAAATATAGAGGTGCAGCAATTGTTGCATGTGAAGTGGTTTGGTTACAAAAACTACTTTTAGATTTGGGATAATTAGTGGATGCTCCTATTGCCATTTATTGTGATAACATCAGTAGCATACTACTTGCTAATAACCCAGTATATCATGCTAGGACAAAACACATTGAGGTGCACTACCACTTTATTAGGGAAAAAATTCTAACAAGAGAAATTAACCTTATTCATGTTAATACTAAAAATCAAGTTGCTAACATTTTCACAAAGGCTTTAGGTACAGACGTTAAAAAGGTTTAGAAAAATGTTTGATGTATTAGAAGTGGATTTGAGCTTGAGGGGGGAGTGTTAACAATTCAAACTCAATTAGTTAGGTTTCATTAGTTATTGGAGTAGGAAAGTAATTAGGTTACTTTCACAAGGTTAAATTACTTTCTTTACTTATATTAGTTTGGTTATTTATGGTTTGGTTTTTTAATTAAATACCTTGGTGTTAATGGTTTGGTTCTTTTTTCTTCATTACACAAGTTTGTGTATTTCATGTGACAAGAACCTTGAGGAGTTCTTGATGTTATGTTTCATGTTGTGAGCATCATGTTGTAGTTTCCTTTCAGTAAAGATTTATGTTTGCACTTGAATAGATCTCCTATTTGTTAACATGAATTTGAAATCAATTTAATGAATAACACATACATAAAAATACATTTTAAACAAGGTTTTTTTTGTGATGTAATTAAAGTGGCGATCATCTATATGATGATTTAGCCATATTTGGCTATATACTAGATGTGAATGTAGAAAAAAACTAGAATTTTATATTCTTGGCCACTTATTAAAACTTATCATGAAAATGTGGTGATTCTAATTTTTTTTTCAAAATTTGGTGAATTTGGGTCATTTTTTCCATGAAAAATCCTTTGGATAGGTCAAAATCATATTTTTTAGATCAAAAGTTAATGAAAATTTGCCCAAAAACAAATTGATTATAAGAAGTGATTTTAAGTAAAAATAATAATTTAATGATTTGAAAATATTTGCATATGATATATGTAAATGAAAAGTTTTAAATATAAACCTTACCATAATTTTAAAAAGATTAAAATAAATTTTGTTAAAAACTTTTCTCTGAAATATTTTAGGAACATTCCAAGATAAGCATTCACAAATAACAGCAGGGGTGGCTCTTATTAGTATCAACACACCCTACCACAAAATTGACCCCATTAAAGTTAATATGATGATTGTGTTTAGACAATTCCAATGACAATGGTTACATTGGAATTGGTTTAGAAGGGACAACTATAAAGGTCCTATACAATACTATTTTATCCTATAGATTCTCTATTTTTAATGGAATGGAATGAAAAGGTGTTTTTTTACATTTGTGTATTTTCAAAGCTATTTTTTTAAATCCCAAAGTCCTGAATGATGGAATTGATGAACAAATTTTCAATAGTTTTCACATCAATTTGCATCTCATTTTTTTTTAATTGATTTGAATTTGAATATAATTATAATAGATTTAAATTTAATTCAAATTGCATGCATTGTCATTCAATATTTTCATTTGAATAGAACTTTAATTTAAAAAAATTTCCATCATTTCATCATCATTGGTAGGGTATAATAGTGTGGAGCCCAAATTTTATGATATACTCAAGTTATCCATAGATTAATCCCTTTTAAACCATCCATAAAATCCACCAAATTGAGGATCACTCATCAAAACTAAGGATGAACACCCCCAAGTGGTCACCATAGTGTTTATTTTAACCACAATCCATCAAAGTTATTGCCACATAGATTAGGGGGTTGCTTAGGGTAGGAAGCTAACTAGGTTATAAGCTACCTGTAGGTTATTATGGTCTACCTATAGAGCTACTAAATGGATTACCTATGTTAGGGGCTATTGAAGGGGTTACTTAGTGCACACTTAAAGGCTACCTAGGGGCTAAAATAAAGGCCCTCAAAACCTTACATAGGGGGTTACATAATGACTACTTGGGGTATTACCAAGGGACCTATCTAAGTTAGTGAATACTCAAAAGCTACATAAGGGGCTACATAGGGCATACATAGGGGATTGTGAATCAACCTTAAGCAGACCTTTGATAGTTCTCTAGGTAGCCCTTTAAGTAGTCCTTAGATATCCCCTTATGTAGGCCATATGTAATCCCTTGTGCATTATGAATCAATCTCAAGTAGATTTAGGTAGTCTCCTAAATAACCACTAGGTATCCTCTAATTTAAAAAATTCCAAACTAGTCCCATAGGTAGGTCCTATGTAGCCCCTTGAGTAATCCTTAGGTATCTTTTAACTTCAGTAGGCTTCTAGGTGCCTCCCTAAGTAGTCCCTAGGTAGCCCTTTAAGTAAACACTTGTATCCTCCTAAGGAGCTCTTAAGTATCTTGTAGCTTAGGTAGGCCTCTAAGTGTTTCCCTAGGTATTCCTTAGGTAAGCCTTATGTAGCTTCATGTTTAGGCTTTTGATAACCATTATCCTAGATAAACCCATAGATAGGCCTATGTAACCCCATCTTGCACTACAAGCCAACTGTAGGTAGCCCTTAATAATCCTAAGCATCCCTTAACCTAGGAAATTTCTAATTAACCCTTTAAGCTTTGTGTAATCCCCTAAACAACCTTTAGGTATCCCATAACCTAGATAGGACCCTTAGTAGACACATGCCAAACACAAAATATAAGAAAAAATTCAAGTATGAGTTGAGAAAATTTGAATTTTCTCCTTTATTATATTCCTTTGGCATGATCCTATCCTACAATTTGATTGTTAACCTTAGTTTCAGTGAAACCCAAGAATCTGCTCTTGGGTTTTACTGACATTGCGAATAACTTTATTAAATCACAAACAAACTGAGTTGTTGATGTTGAAGAAGCAAATGGCCAAAAACTTATTGTTGTGATAGTAGCCTATGAGACATAGGAAAGTACTTAATCTTTGATGTTGTTGTGTTATAAATGTTTGAGCAGATTTGTATTTTGTATTTTTTGTTTTGTCAAGATGATTATAAGTTATGCAAAAAGGTTTTTGGATTCAATTATAGGATATTTAATTTGTTTTGGTGTTCTTGTACCTCCTAATGTTCTCCAATATGTGTTTAATGTTGTTCACATCAATATTATGATTATTGCTTTTGTGAGATTGATGTTCACTATTTCAAATTGTTTTATTTTTCATTACTATTTTGATCAAACTTTACTCATTCCATTCCTCGAATGGGTGAATATGTGCAAATTTCTAACTTCCCATGTTTACTTTAATGTTCTAATGGTGTTATGTACGTTCCAAATGTGTCTCCCATGATTTATAGGCAATGACTATTTTAGATTGTTACCATTGCCAAGGTTGCTCCAAGGTGTATTCCAAAAGTGGCCAACCTCATTCCATATGCTCCCAAGATTGTTCCAATTATCAAAAGTTCCATCTCACCACCATCAGTAAAATTTGAATGAATCTAGATGGATGGACAAAAACAAGACCACCTGTGAGAGGTTGAGAGTTTGGGCTGATTCACAAACTAGGGTACACCCCCCATCATCGCATGCTCTTGGGGTGATTACTGGTTGGAGTTGACATATAAGGGCATCTTCAATTGGATACCAGGGTGGTGCCCTGTAGGTATAGACTTGACTAAGATATTGACACCATTGTAAGAACATAAAACATGGCCTGACTAACGACATGACTCTCTGGAAGATAAATCTTGCTTTCCTCCATAAGCTAGCCAAGCCCATGAGCAACGCCCCCTTTGCAGACAGTCATCATGTTAACAATAGCTTGTAATGTGCTTTGCAACCTGGTGGTACACATTGATGAGAAAACACATAGTCGAGTTTCAAGTTTCAACCTTGGACACTTTCACCAGCATAGCCATTGCACAAACCAAATGAGGTCCATCCACTCCCCAAAATATGATTAGGAGCACTATGAATAGTTGGAACACAAGCAGAACACAGACTCATACAAAACTTGGAATGAAAGAGGGTTGAATGTATAATGGCTACAAGGTTGAGCATAATTTGAAGGTACAAAAAGCCCATAAACAATAAGAATACAGCGCTGGTTAAGTGGCAACAGGAAAAATATATTAGATGAGTGCATGTTTAGTTCTATATGACACAATTCACTTGGTTCAGGATCCCAAGCATCGTCTGTGATATATTAGATGAGTGCATGTTTAGTTCTATATGACACAATTCACTTGGTTCAGGATCCCAAGCATCGTCTGTTGATCATGATGATTCCAGCAAGTAGCTGACAAACTATATGTTAATTCTGAAACCAGCTATAAGTACAGGATAAAAACCCACATGAAAATCAAATTATTCATATCTATGGAATTGCAAAGAAATCTCCAACAACATCTTGAACACAAGGAGTGTAGTCATAACCTAGTGAGATTTTGCTCAGAGAGTGTCTGATCATCACCCTCATTACAAATAGCAGTGCTGAGTTGGCATGACTAACCAGTGACTTCAGCTCCCAAAAATGGGTCAGCCCAAAATTTGGGCAAACAATTATACAAAATCCAATTCCTAAGTTTCTGTCACATTTCTGGAAGCAAGGGGAAGACTCAGTCATGGCACACTAATCTGTGGACTTTGCTTGTGCAAAAGAAAGACACAAACAAGTGTATATGCATTGGGCCAATTTGAACAGGACAACTCTGGGGAAAGAAGCATATGCTTCAACAAGGAAACAATAGCAGTAACCAAGGTCCTGGCAGCAGAGTGTGAGATCAAGAATCTGCTCCAAAGCAGCAAGCTCTATTCATTACATAGACAAACCAGCTAGCTAGATCTCAAAGTTAATGGTTGGCCTTCCCTGGCACAGTCTTAACATCTAAAGTTATCAGGCTGTGAATTGATTGGAGAAACCAACAAGAGATATAGGAGATTTACATCTGTAATGCTAGGATTGCAGGAATTTCCCCCAATGCTAGCTGAGACTGGATACCCTTTCCACTAAACTATACCACTATCAACTGTACACAGTTTTCCATTCAGTTCTGGTAATGACAGTACCTAGATTCGTGCAGGCAAATTGCTTTTTCACAACCTGCCAGCTCTCTAGATGCACATGAGTCACCCAACCCTTGTGACATGCTGGTTAATTTCTGGCTGTCTCTGGCTCGACCTGTGGCCATCAACATGATCTGAAACTGGGGACTTCCTCTGGCTCCTTGAACAATGCATATGATGGAGTGTACCTTGATGTATGCACAAAGCCCCAGAGCTGCCACAGATCAACTGGTTAGAGCAAACTTCATGTGGTAATAATCAACTAGGTATGAATTCTAGCATCCAAGCCATACTTGAAAACAGGGTTAAAGTACCATTCACAACTATGGCAACCAGCTCTACTGCTGCTAAATACAACACAGCAGCCAACAATTATGCAATCTGTACTACTGCTTGCCGTAGCACAGTCAATGAATGTTACTGTCATGGCGAGGGACAAAATACGTCTTGACATAGATGCTAGATTCCATGATATCATATCCATTATATTGTAGAGAAAAATCCATAATTAGCTTACAATTATTTTAGGAAAACAAATTGTCTCTGACTTTGTTTTATGTCCCACTTTCAAGCTAACCATTATGTCACGTCCAGCCAAAACAAAACAAATTGATCAAGAATGAGTGTGGTCATAACCACAAAGCATTACTACAAAGGCACTGGACCATCACCTTCATTCCAAGATATCAGACTCATAAAATCAGTATCTGAACCTGGATCATGGCTTATGTCTAGGGTAGTAGAATAGTGCAGTTCCCAGCTCAAACATGGGTATACTTGCTGTTGCCAGTTATCTAGTCAGACTCATTACCAGGATATCAGGGCCCAGCAGGGCAGATTGTGTGCATGGCTCATTGTGACTTTGAGGACTTTGAAGCACCAAGAATGAAGATCAATCCACTTCCAGACCTTGGCATGAGTTTGAGGCTTGGGAATTCAAATATCAACAGCTGGAGACAGTGAAAACATCATCTGGAATGACATTAGTGTAGGTCATAGGAATCTTGAAGAAGGGAGGTAGATCCAAGTACCTCCACATCCTTGAGGATGAATTCTTCTGTTTGAGCAAGGCAGCAGTTGCCATATGTCTCACAAGCCCCACTTGATCCATTTAACCTGTTCACAAGACACAAATCAGCCAAATCAGCCTTCTCACAACTTTAGTGGTACCAAAGCTTCCAGTAACAAAGAACAAACATAAGAAAGGCCTCTTGAAGAGATATGAAACATAATCTGACAATCCCCACAAAAGTTGGTGGCTCTCAGTAAAATGTCAGGAATTGTCTTTTAAGTTGCAGTGAAGAATCATAAGTTGCAGATTACTTACAACTCAGCATCAATGTGAAGGGCAAAATGACCACCACCTCCAAATGCAAGGGCCTCAGTGGTACAGAGCACAAAATATCTATTTAAGCCTGTCCATTACATGATCACAGGCATCAGACCCCACATCCAAATGTGTCTCATTGCACACTGGAAGATCTCTTGTAAAGACAAACCCAAAAAATTACACTCAAATTGTTAAAGGGAACAGTATTCAGAAAACTGAGTTTACAGGACACAAAATCATTGTTTTCTTGAAGTCTTACCTGTTGGGCGAAATATGTATGGATGGCCAGTGACATTTGTGAAAACAAATGACTCACTTGTTCCCTGGAGAAAAAACGATGACAGCTCTCAATCAGACAGATGAACACAGTTAAGACCCTAGTACATAGAAGGATACAACAAATGCAAGTGACATGCAAAAGTAACTTAGGCCATTATAATCACAAGCAACAACAAAGAGCAACATAAATCTCCATCAAATATTTCTGGCCCCCATAATGAAATGTAGAGGGCCCTGAGTCCCACAAAGGGAGAGAAGGGCTAGCAAATACTGCATTTCCTTGTAAATAGTGACTCAAATCCTTGTAAAGTAACATTATACTTGTCTTGAAAGGACACTACAACTTAATGAACTCTTGCAACTGGTTGCACAAAAAATGTCAGTTTGTAAACATGCAAAGGGCTTTACCTGGTACTTCTTCTTTGGTGATGGTTGCAATGGTGCATTCATCAAGCCACCAAACACAGCTCCCTGTCTGTCACCTGCCACCTGGATAAGAACCATGTGGGTAAGAAGTTCAGACTAGGTTGCTCCTAAAAATAGGAAAGCTTCGGGGTCCAGCAATAAAAACATGCAAATAAATGTTATGTAACTTCCAGTGAAACCAAAATGTAACAAGAATGAGTGCAGTCATAACCTTGAAACTGTCACAAGATATTAGACCATTATCTTCATCATGAATGGCAGTGACTGGCTGCCATTATGCCCCCCTGACTAAACCAGCTCCTAGCAGTGCATGTATAGTGATATATAATATGTGCCAAAAAGCTAGGGCAAAAGATTATACAAAAATCTGAAGTCCAAGTTTCTGTCACATTTCTAGAAGTTACAGGAGGCTCCATCATGACATCAGATAGCACCTTTGGATGAGTAGCTAATCAGAAAAGTCAGTAGCATCCTCATTCAAGTCACAATAAGCTTGTGAGTGTAAGCTTCACTTCATTTTAGCTTGCATTTGTACAAGCAAGCACATAAGCCAAAGGCACAGAGAGGCCTACATAGAGGGTAGTGACTGAACTTCCCATACTTAGGGTTTATTTCAAACTGAATAGAATAAATGACCCACTAACAATGTTATTGAGATTTCAGAACAAAAAATGAGATCAGAAAACAGAAACGAGGCAATCCCAAACTGAATAGAATTGAGAAATGGGGCCAGTAATAAGGTTATTGAGATTTCAGTTCCTACAACATATCAGAAAACAGAAAAAGACGAGACCCCAACCCTGGAGAAATGCAGACAAAACTGAGGAGCATGTTAAACAATGCTGACAGGCACAGGCATGTTCAGTGAATTTCAATGATAAAATGTATGCTGGTGACCAGTACCATGATATCCCCAGTGTCCTTGCAGTGGGTCAATACCCTATATGAAGCTATGTACATAAGTTTTGTCATAAACCAGCAGTAATTGGAAGACTCAGCCATGATGCTGGCTAGCTTGTCAGGACACAAAAGAGAAGGACAAACCAAAAGAGAACCAAGTAAGGAAATAAGAAAAGAAGAGACAAACGACACCAAGAACTTGAGAATCCTTTAGAGTGGGTGTAGGATATACATTTGTATGCTCAAAATTAGGGCAACTGAATATACAAAAAACTGCATCCTACATAACATTTCTAGCATCAGGAAGACTCAGTCATGATGTTGGCTAGTATTCAAGAGGCATAGGTGATCAGAAATGAAATTAATATCCTTATTCAAGCCTCAACAAGCTTGTTCAATGTAAGCTTCACACAAGCAAGCATCTAAGCCAAAGGTCCAAATAGAGGGTAGTGGTTGGAACCTCGTGTACCCTGAACGATCCATTAAGCACACTGCTGGTGGCTACTTGGATGTAATACATTTACTTTAGCCTTGCACTAGAGAAGACCATAGAAATAGACTAATTATCAGACTGCTTGTATGGTCTTGTGGCCACAAAAAGTTGAGAAACAAGTATCTGTGTCAGGGAAAGGGGCTCTTGGAACAGGTTGAGAACATCAGAAACCATGTTAAAAGAAGACTCAGCTTCAGTAGGGAAAAACAATACCAATAAGCAAGGCCCTGGCAGCATGGCACTTCTCCGATAAAGGGTTAACAGTGACATCCCATGTTTCTGTGTACTGCCCATCACAAACAGGGTGAAAGTTGTAAATGCTACACACTGCTTTAATTGAATTCAGCAGATTGAAGACAGCACAGAGCATTGCATTCAGCAATTCAAACAAGTCTTATGAGAACTCCATGAAACATGCTCAAGGTCATGGCATAGGCTATTTGTCTCAACGTGCATACCTGTATAGAAGCACCCACTGCCGTCCTTTGGCAAGTGTTGGAAGTGCTAAATGAAGAAAACCACATAAAGTTTCAGACAAAAGAGATGATTCATCTGACATAGCAGGAAGGTCATGGGAACCCAGAGTGACTCCTGCCTGATCCGATACACCTCCTTGCATCCTCGAATGGAACAAATCATGCTTATCAACCAGCTGCCAATCAGTCTCATCCTCATAATCACCTGTAGTCCTTCCTACCATCTTCATATCCTCTCTAACATTCTCGTCCCCAAGAGTACTTCCTTTGGCTAGCCCCTGCGCTTGAACAACTTGATTGCTTGGTGAGCTTGCATGCACATGTGAGGGTCTACCTTTGGCCTTCATATTGTCACCTGAGGATGATGCAACATCATCTCCACATCGGATACCTGCCTCAGAGCAAGAGAGAAGATTCCGAAGGAATGCAGACAGTGATGATGTGTCAGGCCCTTGAAAGTCCAAATCCTCATCCCTGCAATCTTCTGACCTGTGCCCTCTATTGTGATCTCTCTTCTGCTTCACATTCTCTTTTCCTGTATCAATCTCCTGAGTAAAATCACAAAACAAAAAAACACAATCAGATAAAATGCCCGAAATCTCATTTCCACATCAGCCCGCGCATGCCCACACACACACACAGAGGCACACACACAAAGGTGCATCACTGGGAGCTTTGCAATACTACCTTTGTAACAGCGTACAAGAGTTACCTTTCAAGTCCCTCTAAAAGAAAAACCCTAATCACATGTAGTGTCCTGAGCACTCCACAATTCGCCTTCCAAACTTCTGCACCGATGCCCCAAGGAATGAGGAGAGACGCTTGAATCATATGCCCATTCTCAGGTCACAAGTGCTGTACATTGATATCCAAGGTACCGGTAAACCTACAGTCTGACGCCTCCACGACAGATCCGAACCAGCAAGAAGAGAAATAAAAACTCCAAGCAAAGCACCCACGCTATGTAATTGCTTCCAATCTCGTCCAGGCTAATCCCGGATTCACAGCATTTCATGAAATCACCCGGAGTTGATCAGCGAAAGAACCCCAGAAAAAAGAAAAAAATTGACAAAGAAACTGAGGTTCCGAACCTCTTCAACCGGATCCTGCGTAGGCAACGGCATGTGCTTATGCGATCGGAAGGACGGCGTCTTGTCGCCGAGGAGACGCCCAACTTTATCCCCTACCGAGTCCACCCAGGCCAGAGGGTTGCCCAACAATCCCATCCCTATGACAATTTTCCTTGATCCTCCTTCACCTTCTTCTCGAAGCCACCCGCAGCTTCCCCAAACTTACAAGCTTTCAAACAGTTGGCAGAGGCTCCAGGGGCATCACCGTTCATGGCATCATCAACCTTATACAACACACAAATGTGTTTCACGCGCTAATCGCATTCCTCCCGTAATAGTCACGTTTCCATGTCCTACCAACATTTCTTCTGCGAGAGCAAGAATATGAAGAGCATGATTCTTGCATGAAAAAGCCATGGCATGGCATACGCTTGGGGAGAGAGCAGTGCACGCGTGTCGTCGATGAAGCGATGAACTCTGTTGTGTATGCTCGTTTTTATAGGGTTGGGGTACGTGTGAGGAGGACCTCGTTTTTCGCTACATAGGTATTCAAAAACTTCAGCGACCTAAATTCGGACCACACATGATTGCGAACTTTTCAATTATCATCAGCGGTCTGCAACATGCATCCAGATCGCCTCGCCGTTTACCGCGATCAGTTTTTCGCTGCAAAAACTAAAATCCCAAATGACAACGTTTTCTTGAATGTGTTTTTTGGACAGAAACCCTAATAAATGATTGATTAAACAACACGCGCTCCCACATATGGCGATGGTGTCGTCGCGTTGCTTCGCATTAGCCTTGGGGGCGGCTGCTACTACACTAGCGGGGAGATGGCGTCCGCGCAGCAGTGCACGCCTGCCTCTCTTGTTGCCGCGATGCGTGCATTCTGAGGTAAGGATAAGTAACCAGAAACACGCACGGGATGGACGCGGCCTGCCGAGGCGTGTGTTGAGCAAGGAGAGTCAGAGCTCGAGCTCCGTCGTTGCAGATAATGGTTTGGAGTACGAAGCTGTGATAGGAATCGAGACCCATGTGCAGCTCGGCACGGCTACTAAAGCGTTTTGCTCCTGCCCATCTCAGTATGGGGCCGAGCCCAACGCACATGTTTGTCCTGTTTGCATGGCTCTGCCAGGCGCTCTTCCTGTCCTCAACGATAAGGTGGTGGAGTATGCTGTGAAGCTGGCGCTTGCCCTTCACTCTGAGATTGCTCTTACTTCCAAGTTCGACAGGAAGCAGTACTTCTATCCCGATCTTCCGAAGGGATACCAAATTTCACAGTATGATGTCCCCATTGCCAGCAAGGGTTTTATCGATGTAGATTTGCCCGTGGAATTTGGAGGTGGCCATCGCTGCTTCGGCATTACTAGAGTGCACATGGAAGAGGACGCTGGTAAGTTGGTTCATGCTGGCGGCGAGCGACTATCTGGTTCCTCTTCTTCACAGGTGTCGAACCCCTTTTCTCTCTCTGTCCTGAAACTCAATCCCTCTAGGTGAACACAAGAATTTCGACATTGTAAGGATTGCTATCAGGCTCAGAGAAATTCTATCTCACTTGGATGATGGGCAGGTGGATTTGAATAGAGCAGGTGTTCCACTGCTGGAGGTTGTGTCCGAACCAGAGATGAGAACAGGGTTGGAAGCAGCAGAATATGCAGCTGAGTTGCAGAGGCTTGTTCGCTACTTAGGCATCAGCAATGGCAACATGCAGGAAGGGTCCATGCGGTGTGATGTCAATGTCTCTGTACGGCCTAAGGGGAGGCCTCAGTTTGGCACCAAGGTTTTACCTTTTTCTTCTTTTGAAAAAAACACAAACAGGTTATTTCCTGTACTGCAGAATGTGCTGCAATTCACTAATAGTAATGATTGTTATGGCACACAGGTGGAGATAAAGAACATGAATTCCTTTTCTGCAATGCAGCGAGCCATTGATTTTGAGATTGACAGACAGGTGACCCTAGAGAATGAAGGTCTGGGACATCAAATCAAGCAGGAGACTCGGTTGTGGGAAGAAGGTTCTCAGGTCTGTCTTGAAACTTCTCTGATTTGCTTTACTGGAGGAATATTACTCACTCCTTCAGCTTACATTATGGAGCAGGGTTTTGATGAGCAATTTCAATGAATTGGCAAGGGTTTGACTGTTGTTGCAGCGGACCATAAGCATGCGCAGCAAGGAAGGCCTGGCTGATTATCGCTATTTTCCAGAGCCAGACCTTCCAGAGGTTGTGTTGACCCAGGATTATGTGGATGCCACTCAGGCTATGTTGCCAGAGCTTCCAAATGCAAAGCGGCGCCGTTATGAGAGCCTTGGCCTCTCCATGCAGGATGTGCTTGTCCTTGCCAATGACAGTGATGTATAAACCTTATCTTAAGACTTAATCATCATCTTTTTCAGTACCTTGTTGGTTGCATTTCTACAAGAATTCAAGACAGAGAGAAGCATTTATGCTGCACCTGCACAGTTGTCATCTTTAGCACATGTGCCTTATTTTCAGGCAGATAAAGGGATAAGTGCATGAAGAATGCTCAAGTCAGTGGATGTAAACTCATGGAAATGACACTCTTGACTTACTGTGGCAGGTGGCAGCATTTTTTGATGAAGTTATAGGAAAGGGTACAGATGTGAAACAGGCTGCAAACTGGATAATGGGTGATTTATCTGCCTGGCTCAAAAATGAAAAACTTGCAATTACTGAGACAAAGTTGACACCAGCAACATTGGCTGAGCTCATTGGTCTTATCAAGGATGGTACCATCAGTGGCAAGATTGGCAAGGAGGTGCATCCATCCATTCACATGTTGACAAAGCTCCAATCTGCAGGAATGTTAGGCTAGTTTGGAAAGAGGCCACTGAATGAATGCAGATGACATTATGCTAAAATCTTTTGAGAACTTAAGTAATTGCAAACATAATATATAGAAGCTGTTGACATCATGGCAATGATGTAGATAGGGATCATGTCGAAAAAAATATTGTCCTTTCATGCTACAATAGAGTTAGAAGGGCTGGATAAGAAACAAAAGTCAATCCAATCCTGTTGTTTCATGAACAGATATTGCCAGAACTTCTGCAGAATGGAGTGAGTGCTAGAGAAGCAATTGAGGCAAAAGGTCTCAGCCAGGTGAATAGCTTCCTTCTCTTGCAAGTTGGTACTTCAGTGATTGCTTTTATATTTTTTGACGTTTCGGATAATGCATGAGTCTATGTTAGTTTAGTCATCTTGCTAATTGGATCAGTAATGTATTTCTTTCTGGACCCTTGACATTGTGAAGGTATTGCTGAAAAGACTGTTGCAACCATGCTGTTCCAAATCTGCACTTGGAAGCAGGCAACAATTTTTGCAGCATTGTTACATAGCTTTTCTCTCTGGCATCTCATTCTGGCTCTTGATTGTTTGATGTTTGGAAGGCTGCAAATATTGATATGCTTGGCACTGGACCAGATATCAGATGCTGCAGTCATTGAAAGCATGGTGGATGCAATCATTGCGGAGAATCCAAAGCAGGTTGCAGCATATAGAGGTGGCAAGACGAAGCTTCAGGGTTTCTTTGTTGGACAGGTTGGTATTTTCTTGTCATGGAAATGCTTCTGCAAGGAGTTTCAGAGAGGAAAGAACTACAGTGCAAAATGTGACTGGACCTTTAAGAGGTACATGTTATTTATTGGGTTAAAGAACTATGGTGGTATGTTACAGGTAATGAAGGTGTCCGGTGGGAGAGTCAATCCAGCATTACTAAACAAGATACTGTTGTCCAAACTGAATTGCTAAGGACCTTGGTGGGTGTATGCTTGGACCAAACTTTGAAGCATGGCAGGCCTCAAACAGAAGGAGTCTCTTGCACCTGGTAAACATGCAAGATTGAAAGTTGTGAGGTTTGTGTCCATTGGTTGATCTACTCATAAATTTCTCTCCCAACATGGGACAGTTGTGAGAGAGTTCTATGGTTGGAGAGACAAATTTGGAGAGAATTCTGGTCTCTTTTCACTTTTCCTCTTACAATATCCTGAGATAGTAATCAGACCTTGAGTTCTTAGTTCTGTGTCCTTTGGCATATCTGCTCATAAGCAGCAAGGTGATCTTGAATTTCAACGAAATATAGACTCATGTGAGAGAATCTGAAACCAGTTGATCCCAGAAAAAGCCTCTAGAGGGCTTTTGCATAATATATGTTTAAAGATATCTGTTGGAGAGGTCTGAGAGATCACAATAAGATTATTCTATCACCAGTTTTTTTACGAGGAAAACTTGTGGTCTGGATGCTATTCCAGTTTCATGACAACAAGGTATGTCACTATGGCTACGAGGATCTTTAGGAACAGAAACCCTAGATTTCTCTCTGTCATAGAGCTGTGCAGTGATTGAAGTGTCTAAAAGTTTGAGCACTTGGTTGTCTACCCTGATAGCAATATAGTCTGTAGGTGTGATTCTGGACTAGCCATGCTCAATTTCCAAAGTCTCAGTCAAAATCAGTGGGATTTGTCTTGTACTGCAGGGGACATGGGTGTTGTATGGAGATGGAGGCTGGAGGCTGGCCTTATAATATGACTGGCAACGATGTGTGTAAGTTACTGATCACTTCCATCAGAGGAAGTCACTTCCATCAGAGGAAGGAAATGCATGTTGCAGTCACTATTCAAGATATCTTCAAAACTTTGAATTTTTGGCATGTTCCCTATGTAACTTCTTTGAATGGTTTTTGAGCTCTGAGCTATTCATATTTCAGTGTTTTGATATTGTGATCATCAGCAAACTTGCTTGCCTTACATGGTTGGAGACACCTTGACATTCAAGATCTATCTGGGCTAATTCAGAAAGGGAATAACACAATGGTCTTCTGACCATTGACCATGGTCACATGTAACTGTGACTGACTGTGTATTCACAATCAGGACTACGGTGTCCTTTTCAAAGGTGGAGACTTTGAGATGGATGGAATGTGGGCAATGTTGTGAATTCTTCAACTTGGAAGCCTCCAGGTTCTCACACTTCACCCCCACTTCACCCATGGCATCATTGCTGGGTTAACCATCATGGATAGGAATACGAGTTTTAATGGGAATTGAATCCACAACTACTTGCAAGGTTGTTGGTAAGTGGGCTATCAGCTGGATGCTTTCTACTAATGCACTTCTGGAGATTAGAGAATGAGAACTTGCTTCTTCTGCTTCTGGTGTTGAGCAAACCAGAGCTTTTCTCTGCACAAGTACAGCACAACTCTCAACTCTTCATGCAGTAATCATGATCTACTGGTTTGTTTCATTCAAATCTTACACATTGTTTTTTTCCCACCACTTTGTTTAGTTTCATTACACTGGGTTTTGGTATCCTAACCCAGATTAGGTGACAGTAAACATGGATGAACTCGGGAAAATAATTATTGATTGAGAGAGCCAAAAGTGCTGAGAGCTCATGAATTAGTCTATGTTAAAAACATAGGGCTGTAGGAGTTTGGTGCTTGCAAAGCCTCAACTGGTTGTGTGTTGAGTCTGCGCCCAAATTTCAGAAATGCCCCATTTTGAGGGCTTTCCTTGTAGGAACTGAGATGTGAACTGGGGTCATCATTTGAACCATGGTTTACACTAAAGAGGCTTGGAGTAGAAATTGAAGCTGTGATTTATGATAGAGCCTTACACCATATGCACTGTAGGGTAGTAGATCTTATGGATTTAATGTCATGCGAAGGTGCTTTCAAATACAAAGAAAAACACGACAGTGCTTTATGTGTAAAGTGAGGTGAGCATAGGAAGTACTCTATTAGGGATTCCAAGCCAGCTGGTTGGCTGGATGGAATTGGGTACTCATATAGTTGTGCATTTAAGATTCTAGGGGCATATCCTGATGGTGAAGTTGGTGATTGTGGAGACACTAAACACCCCCTAAATCATAGGACCAGTGAGCTACCCTAGTGGCTGAGAGTTTGGCTGCAAAGCTGGTGCCTGGGAGTTTGAATCCCAACTGGATCCCTTCTTATGCTCTGTGAGGAGAGCGAGCTACCCTGGTGGTTAGGAGGACGCCTGTCAGCAGAGTAACCGACATATAAAAAAGAAAAGACCCCCTTTGGAGCTCTGTTGGGCCTATTTGTGGAGTCCTGCATAGTTCTTTACACTGTGCAGTTCATGTCCTCCACAATCAACACTGGCCTTGCTTAATAGGACAGAGATTATGCATTATGCTGTTCCCAGGCATTTTGGTGAACCCACAACTTCAGCGATGAAAAAACGCACCAGGATGGAGGTGCACTAATGGGATTTTTTTTCTTGGCCTGTGCTAACCACGGTGGTTGGGAGGTTGACTTTAGTTTCTTTCCATTTCTCAGCCCTGATCTCAGTTTTTGTTTTGGAACTTTTCTTTTTCCCAGCCCATAATACAGTTTTTTTTCCATTTGAAACTTCCCTCCCACCCACCTACTCTCACCTACCTATCCCACTCACCTATACATTAAAAATAGACTCTCTCCCGCCTACCTACTCACCTATATATTTAAAATATGATGCTCTCATCCCCATCTACCTACCCACCCCTCCCAAACCCATCTATTTACGTACCTACCCACCCATATACCTAACTACATCCGAGCCCTTTAGGTAGGTATTTACTAGACCCCACCTACTTGGTTGCACCTACCTACATGGCTGCCATTCCAATAAACCTTGCAATTGTTGAAATGATGAAGAAAAAAATTAAGTGAAAATATTTGCATAGAGCTTGGACTTGGTCCACTCAAGCAATATCTAAAGGCATGATTAAAATATTTGTCATTATTCATATAAGGGTATTGTAGATATGCATTGACTTGAAAAAAAAATGTTTTAAGGTGTTTTGAGGGTATTACACAGTATAAAAATTTAGATCATGTGAAATACCCTCATTAGGGTATTGCATTAAGTTGTCAAAGGATGTTTTTCATTATGATGAGGGTATTGGAAACCTAACTTAGATGTCCTTGAGGAATATGGAACTTCTCTTCAACTTTGGTGCATTGAATGCATGTTTTACTAAGTTTAATTGAATAACTAGGTCTAGATTTAACAATTTGATTTGCTTATTTTAATGGTGTGTTGTAACCAATGTCGACTAGATTTATAAATTATTTATGTTGTTTAACTTTATGATCAACATAATGAAGTATTGCTTGCACACCAAACCTTTGGTGTTGGAAATAGAATCAATGTCAACATGATAGGGGTATGGCACAACTTATTAAAGTTTGGGTGGATAACAATGAGGGTATTGATTGTACACCAAACTTGGTATTGAAATGAAAACAATGTTGAACATGATGAAAATATTGCACATAATGATGAAGGTTGGGAGGGTTAAGATGAAAGTATTTCTTACACATTAGTGGTTAAAAACATGGGTGTATGAAGATATTATTAATTCAAAAATTAAAATTAAAATCATAAACAACTAGGGTATTGAACAAAAAAATTGAAAAAAAACCCCACCAATTCCCTCTTGAGAAGGTGGGGAAGGTCCAAAAAGGAATTAGTTAAATTGATCACTTTGGGGAGGGACAAATAATACAACTAATTGCAATTGCTCACTATAAGTGTTCGAATTGGAGCAAAATTTTCCATGAACCAACACTTGGTTCAACTTGATCCTTTAACATAAATGCCATTGGTTCATTTGTTGCACCATGCACCAATCCATCAACCATCACCAAAACTATACCATCCATGGTTGGTGGAGGTTGAGTCTTTTCCAACCTTGTGTGAGGTGCCATTCTAATAAATTCAACAACCATAACTAAAACAAAACCAAACAAAAAAGTATTCGTTGTAATCCTAAACACAATGCATTACAAACAAAATGTAAGGTTTAATTGTCAAGTTTAGGGTTTATAGTTGAAGAGGATAATAGAAGCAAAGGAAGAGGTGGTTCATGTTGTTATAAATGTCAATAAGGAAGGCCACCAACCTACTTACTAGTTTTTTCCAAACCTTATTTGGTGGGTGGGTGAAAGAATCCTTTAAGCAAACCGACTTTAAACCTCCAAGACTAGAAACAAGACACCTTTTCTTGTTTCCAAAAATTGAAGACCATTTTCCACCTCAACAAACTCCAAAAATTGTGCATTGTACCCCAAACCTGGAACCTTCAAAATGTCCCCATAGCCATTAAAAACTTATAAAATACCCAAAATGTATATTACATCCTTTAATAGATGCATTCATGATTGAACATACCTTCCCAAAATTGCCTATGGACTCATTTATGATGTGGCGCCTTTGTCGAGTAAACAATGTATGGCATAAAGTTGTGGGTGAAACCCTTGAATGGCATGCCCTAAACATTATGAAACATCACAATGTGTTTTATTGTCACACTAATGCTCCCTAAAAACTTTTGAAGTGCTCTTTTGAAACAACGTTTGCAATTTGAAGTTCATTGTTTGAAGCTTTGCTTCTTAGATGATGTAAACATTTGAGACTTTAGTTTGAAGCTTTTGAGACTTCATGTGCTTTTTGAGCTTTTCAACTAGGTAGCTAGCTTTCATGTGTATGGGTATTCAAATGCACCTTTAACCCCCTTTTTGGGCTTTATAACTCAATAAACTTTGAAAATTTGAAAGACTTGATGTGCATGGGTATTTAGATGTTCTTGAAAGTTGAAACACTAACTTTTGGAAAATATTTGAAGTTTTTGACGGTTGATGTTTGTGACCTACCCTAAGCTTTGCAATTCTAGAAATTTGTTCATTCAAGTTGAGTTTGGATTGTAGGGTAAAAATGGGCAAAGAGGAGCTAATAGCAACCTCCTGTGTCACTATGACTAGTTTTGAAAAGATGATGTGGTAGTACAAGATTGGATGAAAAGTTTTAAGATAGTGCTAAACAATAGTGCTTAAGCAATGTTTTTACATCATTTCATTGTGTTAAAAAACATTGGTTATGGGCTTTAAAATGTGCTGAAAAATATTTTATATTTATTGATTACCTTTCAAACTTATCTAAATGCTAGATTAATATATTAGAAAGGGCTTCATATAAATACAACATATACTTTCAACATTAACTTAATTTTTATGAGATTTATGAACATCAAAACCAAGGATTGGTTATGCCAAAATTGGTTCCTATTAGCTTGGTTTTACTTTGTAGGGGTCTGTAGATGAATTATAAACTTGTGTGTATGGTTTACAACTCAAGCATATACCTTAATCTTTATGCCTTGATGAGTATGGTACTTAAACAAACTTGAAACCCATATTTTTGGATTTGAAGCTTTCAATTTTATAAGGTGTGCTCGATTGCATGTGTATGGGTATGTTTCAAATATTTGAGTTTGTAGTGTTACATAAAGTTAAAGCTTTTTAAAGAGAAAGCTATTAAGGCAACTTGTCAACTTTTTTTAGTTCAATGCCATGGCAACTTTTTACAACTTACATTTTGCAAATTATAGCTTAGGTAAGAAACAAATTATTCAATTTATTCTTGTTGTTGTGTGGAAGCAAGTTTACATCGACTATCAAGTGACTTATTCTGATTCATACCTTGTGGAGGAAACCCCTTAAGGATTAATTGTGGAACATTTTGAAGGAATTAAAAACATGAACTTCAAATGAAGAGGGTTTAGAAAAAGCAACACTACAATGTGATCAAATACTAGAGTGCTTGAAGGCCACCAATGGGCATGCAACAAGGAATGTTTGAAAGAAACATCAAAGTTTAATTGATGGGGCAACTATACCTATTCTTGAAACCTCATCATCTAATTGGTCTAAACCTATGATCCCTACAATTTACCCTAGCCCATCTTTGAACTTTACACCATTTTGAAGTGATGGTGAGAAACCGATGACATAATTAGAGATGCTACAAAGCTAGTCTAAAAGAATGGCAACAATGGTGTTTCATTTTTCAACAATTTCCCAAATTTGAGATGCCTTCCTCATTGGCAAGGTGGAGATCAACAATGAAAAGTTGATTAAAATGAAAATTAATAATTTGAAAGTAGTTAGAGAGCTAGGTGTTATCACATAAAAATAATTTAGATAATAGGTTAAAACTATTTTGCACCTATAGCTAAAAATCCCTAACCCAATCATGTGCAGCTTTAGGTTAACAATATGATCACCAATGACCTCATATGTGCAGTCCATGCATTTCATGTGCAAGAAATTACTTAGAAGAGTTACAACCTAGAACAAATGTTAATATTTTAGTTTTAAGGTCATTTCCCTTAAGAAGTAAAAATATATAATTTGGCGAAAACTTGGCATTAAATAGTTGGATTAAACCCCCCTCCCCCAACCAATGTTTAAATTATTTTTTTGGTGGTGAATTTTCACAACTTGGTGATTTTTTTGGGAAAAAATTGTCAAATAGTGCAAATTCAAGGAAAAATGCAATTGAATCAAACCTTTTCATGAAGCTTCTCCACTTTTTTTTCAATCCACCTATGCCCCATTCCACTTGCACCCTACAACCTACATGCTTTTTGTTATAGGCTTGCATTGTAACATGGCTAACATTTGGTGGTAGCTTTGGTTGCCCTATCCAAGATCCTTTTCATAATAAACATCTTTTCACCCATATAGCCTAAATTCTTCAATAGGTATTCAAAATAGTCACCATGGTTGAAATATTAATGTCGATTCTTGTAAACATTCAAATGCCATAATGCAAAATGTTCACATCATGGTAAAAGCCAAGATAACCAATGTCTATGTAGATGAACAACCCATGATAGTCCAGAATGATTGTGTTGTTCATTACATATATATTTTTCCACCCATTAAATCATGTGTGATGTGCCTCATTCTACACTACAAGAAAACGTGACATTTTAAAAAGTCTAACTTGACTAAAATGTCCACATTGACCAAGGGGGATGGTCATTTTGACTAAAGACCTAGGACATGAAAAACACAAGTTACTTTTGACTGAAACATTTGACTAAAATGACTTTTTTTACCATGTGACAAATTAAACATCTAGTTAAAAAGGCTAAAGGTCCATCAAGACAACCAAAATTTAGTCAAATTGACCATACTCAATGGCCATTGTGATTTACAAATATTTAAATTAACCATTCTAATTTGATATTTAGTCAAATCAACCACATTAATTTGGCTATTTAACCTACAAGTTTTTTTTGCTTAAGGTACATATCAAACCTAAGTTCATATATAGTTAATAGGCCCTAGGTTAGGCATATTACACTGAGTAGGTACTTATAAAGTTTAATAGGTTACCTACATGCTACCTTTAAGCACATGTAGGTATTTAAATTTAGTACATTAATTAGTTGAAATTTAATAATTGATAGGAATTAATAAATAATTAATCATTGGTACTATTTATTCATTTATTTATAATTGATAGTAATTAACCAATCATTGCTATTTATTTTAATTAATTAATTATTAATTGAGTTAACAACATGTAGTAGGCTACTAGAGTGTAGGTACCTACATGTTATCGAGGTAGATACTTGGTACATGGTATAACATCCTATTTAGATAAGTAATATAAAAATATTGAAGTTCATTAATGAATGTTACAATATGTACATCACAACAAAAAATTCAATCAAGTTTATGAGAATATGATGAGAAAAGTTTTGAAGTGGTAGTTGAATGGTAAGGACTTGATTTCTCAAAGTGAAGGTGAGCAATTCAAGTCTTCACACATACAACATTGACTACTTAGGCAAGTTTGGCTTTTATGGTTTAAATAGCTAGCCTAGGTTGTTTAGGCAAATTGGTCTAAAGTTGGCCACCTGGTCTAGGGTACTTAATTTAGAGGGCCTAGGCTAAATAAGGTAGGTAGGTAAATTATTTTATTTTATTTTATACATTATTTATTAGGTAATGTAGGTAGCTAAATTTATTAATTAATAGATAAATAAATAAGATTATAAATATTATTAACAAATATTATATAATAATATGTATTATATAATAATACATACATATATATACATATATATTATTTAAAAATTAAATCCTATATAATTTTTGTCAAAATATTGTTTATTAGTAAAATAAATAAATAAATAAATTTAATAAGAGGAACTAACCAAAAAGATTTAGTCAAAATGGCCAGGTCCAAAATGACTTGTCCAAGATGGCACCTTGGTCTAGTTGGACAAGTGCCATTTAGGGTACCTTTTGACCAATTTTCCCAATAAAAAAAACCTTGTTTTCTTGTAGTGCTTTTAGGGTTTACAAATTTCAATCAAATTGCCATTAATAAATTCAATACACCTTAGTAGTCCCACAAATGTGCACCCAAAATAACCCTCTCCTTATGTCACAACCTTAGCCTTGGGCTCGTGAGCAAGGTAAAGGGCTTGCAAGTGTGTGGGCCAAGATCAAGTCCGGGGGTCGCATTCTCATGCCCCGGGAGTGCAAAAGAGTGTGAAGGAGAGAACCCTCACACTCCTAAGTGAATTCTCATGTTGGGAGTTGGAGTCCCGATGGATTCCCAAATGTTCAGAGAGTGATTGCATGGGTCAAAACCTAATGGCTTAAGGAATTTTTTGTATCATTGGAAAGCTATTGAAATGTAAATGTTTAAAATGGGTTCGCATCACCCATTTGGACATCTAAAACACAAGTTATGGCCAAAAGAAAGGCCGGGAGTCAAATTGACAATTTGACTCCCGACCACTAAAAATCAAGAATCGACCCAATTTCCTTGCGTGCAAGTGATTTGCGACATACCATTGGAAAGCTATCGACAAGGGCTACAACTTTGCTTTAGACCTCATTTTGATCGGAGGTCTACACACAAAGTTATGGGGCTCCAAAGTCGCAAGAGTCCCGACTTTGGCAATTTTAAGACTCCCATTTGGGAGTCCCGAGACAAAAAGCCATTTGGATGTAGGCCTCATGGAGAGACACAAAGTATAATATAAGGGGGGTTTGTGGTGGCTTTCCCCAAGTTCAGGCCGTGGTGAGTTTTGTGAGTCGAAGTTGCCCATGGCTCATCCTAGCACCAAAAGTGTTCCAATTATGCACTAACCACCATGTGTTGGTTTTGTGCAGGTCCGTGTGAATAGTTGATGCTTGTCACTCTTCTTAGTCCCATCCTGGAGTTCCAGCATGCCCCTCTACCCCTTTCAAGTGCTACGAGCTAAGGAGCATGCCCTAAGTCTTTGTTCTTACGCTGTTTCCAATTTGGACTCACATTTGAGTCCATCAAGGAGCTTGGGGGTGCGTCACCTTAGGTGTGGGCCATTAGATTTCATCCTTAAATGCATTGTTGATGCATGATGTAATGAATAATGTAAATTTCAACCAATGTCACATAAAGGTGGCATACATGGTGATGTTGTCATGCTTCATGTGGAGAATGAAATTCAAGAAACATTGCTTAGGTGTTAGCTTTCACAACTTGCTTGATACAACTGACACCTCACCTATTATGATGTAAAACAAAACATTAGATTTAAGAACCTTAACCCTAACCCCACACACCTACACCCTAATAATAACCCCTTAGAAAAACCCTATTAAACCCTAAATTTCAGACCTAAAAACCTTAATCCTAACCCTCGAAACGTACACCTTAATCATAATGCCCAAAAACCAAACCCAAAACCCTAACCTTAACCTAAGAATTATATCCAAAACCTTAAGTTTTAGATTTGAAAATGCTAATTTTAACCTTCAAAAATTAGACCCAAAACCTTAAACCTAAACCCAAAAATTCAGACCTAAAACCGTAACCCTAACTCAAAAACATAAATTTGAACCTTAAGCCCCAAAAATCAGAACTAAAAAACAAAATATGAAAAAAGAAATTCACTTATGGATCTTGCATCGGTTCTAATGGTAGGGACCACTCGAGAAGCCAATTCATTAAATTTCTACAATGTAAAGTCCATCGTCAAAGTCTTGAATAATGCCAATTTGGCTTGCATAATACCCAAAACATTTTAAAAACCAATGGTTAGGTCCATAAATTGAACCCCTTTCTTCCATTTCATGTGAATTGAACAAATCATTGGTGTTAGGAGCCATTGATCGTTTGCATTAATTGAAAAATGACAAGGTCATCTTGGTCCATGTTTTCCAAGATATCCTCATCATTTGAAGATGAGATGAAATCGTCACTATTTGAAGAGCTTGAAGAAAACATCTCACAAGGCTTGAAATGAAAAATAAAATGATGAAAACAAAAGGGAAAAAGAAGGAAGACCTCTTCCTTATATAGTCCACATGGAAGTCTTAATTTACATTTCAAGTACTAACCCACCCTATATTTAAATTATATTCTACAAAAGTACAAACCATCAATTTAACCTTAATGTTTTATTTTGTAACCTTAAATTTTGAAAACTATACTTGGAAAATCCTAACCCTACAACTAAGCCCTAAATCCAAAAATCAGCCTTAAAAAATCCCAAACCTAAACTTTAAATATTAAAGCCTTGAACCTTAAACCTAAAACCTTACAATTTCAATTTTTAAATTATAAAGCCAAACCTTAAAAATCTCAAAACTAAACCTAAAAAACAAGCCTTAAGATTCAGACTTTAAAAAACTCAATTCTAACTTGAAAATTGAACCTTAAAATTTAGACACTAAAAAGCCCAAACCCTAAAACCAAATCATACAATTTAAACCCTAAAAAACCTAATTTTAAACTCTAAAATCCAACCTTTAAAAAGCTGAAACTTCAACCCTAAAACCAAATTTCAACATGTAGACTCACAAAAGACCAAATTTAAACCCTAAATCAAACTTTGAAATTCAACCCCTAGAAAACCCAACTTAAATCATAAAACCAAACCTTAAAATTCAACCCTTAAAAAGCTTAACTTTAAACTTTAAAACCAAACCTTAACATGTGGATTCATAAAAGACCAAACTTCAACCCTAAAATTCAACCTTTCAAAAGCTCAATCCTAAACCTTAAAACCAAACTTTAACATGTGGACCCACAAAAGATCAAATTTAAATTCTAAAATTCAACCCCTAAAAAGCCCAACCCTAAACACTAAAACCAAACCTTAACATGTGGACTCATAAAAAACTAAACTTAAACCTTAAAACCAAATTTTGTACATGCACCATTTACTCAATAGCCACCTAAAGGTTACCCAAGCAAGTCTCATTACTTTCAACAACATATAGTTCCAGTTAGTACATTTTGAGTTGCTTGACAAAGGACATACATTTTAATTTCAATGGATCTATAGAACATTTCAAGGATTCATATTTTACCAACTATACTAATATTTGTCTGCACCCACATGCATTTCCAAGCAAGTTTTCATTGCTCTTAGTAATATGTACTTCCAAGTACTACTTGAGAAAGCACATAGACCTTAATCTCAGTGGATTTATAGAACATCTCAAGGATTCATGTACTTTACTAGCTATATTAGTACTTGTCTAATGCACCCACATGATTTTCCAAGCAATTTTCCATTGCTCTTAGCAACATGTATTTCCAAGTACATTTTGAACTGTTTAACAAAGCACATACACCTTCAATTAATTGGATGGTGAATATGTCAAGGATTCATGTACTATACTTATACCACTTGTTCAAAGGACCCAAAACTTTTCAAGCAAGCTCTCATTACTTTCAACAACATATACTTCCAAGTAAACACATACACCTTAAGTTAAGTGGATGGAGACTATCTCAAGGACACATACGAGGACCCATAAGCATTTCAAGCAAGCTTTCATTACTTTCAACAATATGGACTTCTAAGTATATTTTTGATTGCTTTAAGAAATCATATATACCTTCAACATAGTGGATGCAAGATATTTCAAGGATTGAACCTAGACCACTTGGTCAATTGACCTAGAAGCTTTTCCACATAAGCTTTCAGTACTTTAACCAAAATATATTTCCAAGTACATTCTGATTTTGCTTAACATTGAATAGCACATAGACCTCAAACTTAATGAAGACAAAATTGTTCAAGTTCTATTTTATTCATTTCCAACAACCATTAACTAATTTAGAAATGAGACAAAGAACTTTACTTGGGAAATTTGAAGATAATGGGTAGCATGTTCGTTATATTTCTTTACTCCAATTTTCTTATAGGTGACATCTTTGGCATTGGGTGAAATCGTTATTTATAAAATCTAGAAGTCCACAATTTGTTGGACATTAATTTCGCTCAAACCACTCCCATGTTTTATGCTCCTCTTATTCACCTAGAATGCATCTTCATTGGTATCTAGAGTGCATCGCCTTTCCACTACTTTCTTGATGTTCTTATGATCCACACCTATAACTCATGCAACCTGTCTACTGTTGCAAGTTTTAGAAGATGCAAGAACACATAATATCCTTGGCCATGACAATGGGCTTAGTCTTTTAGCCATTCAAGCGGTTTGACAAGCTAGACTTGAGATTCTTTATAGTAACTTGCATTTGTTTAAGTCTTTTCACATTTCGGAAATACTCTGGGACAACATCTCTCAACAAATAATTTCCCAAAAGCTTTTCAATCATTACATTCTGGAAAGAACAATTATAGTCTTTCAAAAAATCATGAATGAACATGGATAAAGATATTGACAAAGTTGCACTCTGCCTCCGCACTTGTTGACGACTTTCAATAGTTACAAGTTGTGAATTTGTAGTTTAAATCTATGTCAAAAAAATAAAATCTTCTTGGGCAGAAGAACATTTTCTTGTGCTTGTAGCTATGCTACATGAAATATGGCTTATTGTTGCCATTTTTTTTTATAATCCCTCCTTTTTGTTTTTGGAGTTGTGTGTGCATTGTCATTTTCAAGGTCATCCACCACCTTTTTCTGACCTTCTAGCACACACACACCTTCGTTAGGATTAAAATCTTCTACTTCAACCACCTCCAAATCACCATCATTTCCAACAATGTTGATCAACAACTCATCTAACACCTAAAGGTCAAGTCTGTTATTAAATTCATCTTGGTTTTGACAACCATTGTGATACCCATGAAGCTAGCATTGAGTTTTTTTCTAGTGGTTTTCTAAGTCCCCCATGCTAAGAAGGAAATGGCATGCAAGAAAGATGCATCTAGAGGAGATTCAACTTGCACCTCAAGTTGAGTTCCTTGAATATTGAAACTTGCTTTACACTGAAAACCTGCGTATTATTCATCATACTTTCAAAAGCTTAAGCTTAAGTGTATGTGCAAGCATAAAAAAATAAATAGAAAATGGATTTAAACAAAAACCAAAAGTGGACTTACACACTTGTGCAGGGAAGTTGTTGTGCTTCTATTCATCAACTTGTGGGAACATGAAGCAAACCTAATGACGTAACGAAGAATATTGCACTAATTTATAAGTCCCTCAAATGAACTTGATGCTTCTAGGTAGTACAACATCATTTTTGCCTTTTAGCAACCTTCTTCACTATAGACAACACAAACAACATATCCATGTTTAAAAAAAGGTTGCCAAAAGGCAATGAAAATTTTGTAATGCTATAGTAATGATCATATGCCAAAACATTTCCATGTGCACAACATTCCATTCAAAATTGAGCAAAGTGGCAATTGGAGCAAAATGGCAGGTTGTAGCTTTTGCGCAAAATTATTTTGAACGTGCACATCATTCTATTGCGGTGTAGAACAAGATGTTGGGCGAGAGCAAAATGGTGTTTGGGACAAAGCCACAGGCCTATGCGTGTAAAAGCAAGCCATGGTGATTAATGTTTAGGAGACAAGTTTGGTGAGTGGAGTTTGCAAGAGTTGCAACAAAGCTTGAAGTGGCGGTGAATTGTTAATGTTAAAGGATGTAGCAATAATGGACCCTAAACCTTAGCGGGCCAAAAATTGTGAATTGTTAAGATAAAAAAAAAGCCAAATTTCAATAATTGTGGTCATTTAGAACCCTAATTCATGGACAGAAAGTTTTGTTGTCCAACTTGTAACAAATCATTCATCTAGGGTTGTTTGTATTCATCCATCATCATTTTAATTAAAGTCACAAGCTAATTAGAACATTTTGTTAGATATCAACACAAATGACTACATTTTTTATGATATTTCATGCAACATGCATCCATCATTTTTAGAACATAAGAATAAATAACCTTTGTTAAATTGACATTATTAAGTTCCACACTTTTTCAATGTTGTAAGCACATTCTAACCAAATGCACACAAATGAACCATAAACGATTGTGAACACCAATTTCAAGTCCTATTACTCTTTTAATAATGAACATGAACACCCTCAAAAAAGTTGGGCATAAATGGTTCATGTTTGATAAGGCAAAAGGACTTTTGAAAAGAAATGAACTTGTCCACATGCTTATTTGGAGTGCTTTAAACATAAAAAAGGAATCATAAAATGCATTGAATTTCTTTGAAAATTTGGTGAGTGAAAATTTTCAAAATTTGAAATTTATTGAAAAGAAAATGCATTTTTTGGATTTATGGTATTTCCATGGCGACTTTTCAAAGTTTCACAAAAACAATTTTTAAAGATTATCCACACATTGTTTGGTTCCTTATTTCCTATTTTCATCCTTTTTTTTTTTCACTTGAAGCTTAGGAAGGGTTGTTTTAAAGTGATTTATCTTATCATGAATCACACATAAAAAATCTTCCTTAGACTAGACAAATTCCATTCTCTATGTGTGATAAAGATGCTTACAAGATTCTTGGTGAATGTTATGCTTCTTCAATTTCATCTAATGTTCCTTCACATTAGAGTTATTTATTCATGCTTTAAATATCAAGTCTTTCAAGGATTCACAAATAATACAATTTTGAAAAGTAGATCTTCATGCTTCCTCACATCCACATTGAGATGTTTCTTCTTCTTTAACTGACTTATTACAAACTATAAGATACTTCCAATATGTAGTTCTTTGCTAATTTGTAAGAATATATAAAAAATTAGGTTCATAAAAAATGTTATGTTTTATTTTTTTGATTTTTTAAAGGAAACTCTTCTCATTAGATTTGGTGGCCACTAGATGGTTGGACCTAGCGGCCATTAGATGCTTAGACTTGGTGACCCCAAATTGACTCAAAGCATTGTGCATTGAGGTAGCTGATTGCAAAAAGAATAATTTTAAATAATGATGAACAAAAGAATTGAATAATAAAAGAAAGGAAAACAATGAACTTATTAAGTGGCCACCTAATTAGGCTTTAATTGAGTAGTATGTTGATATAACTCAATCAAAATAAGGATTTTGATTTTTACTTGGTCACTATGTTGTTGCATGTTCTTTTAAGTGTCTAGAAGAAGACAATGAACATCTTGTCTTCCATGTCCAATGCCCTTCATTTGATGTGGCATTATATCAACTCACTACTCAATCAAAGAATGAATGTTAGATTCAACTTGTATAGCTGGGATGCATTGTTTTTGCATCCCTTTAATTCAATGTGGTCAAAATTTGCACCTTCTTTTGCTTTCTTGCTTGGAACTCATGTAAGTTGAATGAGATATTCCCATAATTTTGTACCATGAAGTTTCGTAGATATCTTTTTTTTGAATGGTCACAAATTTTGTGCAATTGGCACTTCCTCTTCCATGCAACCTCCTAGGAATATCCAATGTGTGCGTAGTCTGATTTCCAAAACTCTTGTCTAAGCAAAATGATCATCTCACAAAGAAAGACTTGTTGACAACAATTCAATGAACAACACGTTTTAGCTCCAACATCCTGACAAGTTTTGTCGCTCAATATCTTTTTCGTCTTCAACATTGGGTGTTCGGTTTCATTTCCCTTCCTTTTTCTTTTATTGGACATGTATTTTTTCCCTTCACCCCAAGGTAAATGCACAATACACTTGACCAAAAAGGGTGGATGAAAGTTCATTTTTATAGTCCAAATACAATCATTTAAAAAAAAAAAACATTTAAATGATGTTGAAGTTCACATTTTTTTTCCATTTCCAAGTTCATACCACCATAATTTAAACATTTTGTAAAACCTCTAAAACTATGGGCTTTGAAAAAATCAATTTAAATATCAAAATGGACTTTATGAATTTTCATTTTCATTTTAAATCTTAAAAGTTTTGAGAAACTTTTTTTTACTTGATTTTTTCATCATTTAAGTGTTATGGTACTTCAATGTGTGGTGGTAGAAAGTTATAGGCTTAGTTTCCAACTCGATTAGAAAAAATAAAATCCATATTGATACTTTTTTTGGGGTAGTTTGGAGTATGACATTGGATGTACCGTCCTTTGTAAAGTCCACCTTGAATTGAACATTTATCCTTTTGGTAATGTTTTTTTGGGTTTGAAAAATTAGAATGTAGGTTTCAATTTTTCATCTCATTTTCCCCAAGTTTCTCAAATAAATTTGAATATAATGCACAATACTTGACTCACCTAGAAAAAAACTACCACTATGACTTCCAAAAAAATCCACTGTAATGTGCTTTTACCCCCCAATCATTCCTTCATTTACCTTAGGTATGGAACTTTTATCAAATGAACATAAGAATGCATGTAGGGAATTACCATCGAGAATTGTTTGAATTAATGGCCATTCCAAATGGTCATTCCCACGAAGATGTTTCATGGACAATAAAGAATGGTCAAACCAGCGTGATCCTCCCCAAGAATGTTGTCAAGGATGACATCTTTCAAATAAGATGTTTACCCATCTTCTAGTAAGAAAATCGCATCACAGTTTTAAAGATCACATTCTTTCCCCTGCCAACCACAACACCCAATTGGTGGAATGTCTTCAGGGGACATGTCAAGTCTAAATTTGGGCCACTTTTAAGATGGTCATTATTCACACTATCATCATCTAATTCATTGCTATCACTGGATTCAGCCACAAATAACATATACAAGGCATTTGGTATTTCTCCTACCTCTCCACACATTTGGATTTCACATTGACATGCCACCTTCTTCTAACAAAGATTATTGATAACCTCATCATGGGTGGGATTTGTTACATGGGTTATTGAAAGTATGCCTTGTTGTTTCATTGACACTTGAGATAATGGCCAAAAACATTGAGTTCCTATGGATTATTTGTAATTCTTGGGGAGTTAGAGTCGGACTAAAAAGTGGTCGTTGCAAAACAACTTGAAGAAAGCTATCATAACCAACACCTCATTGATTAATTCCTACCTTTAGTGATTGAAGTATTTGAATGTTTACACAAATAGGCTGATATGTTCTTACATGATTGTGCCAATGCCATTTGGAGCTCCAAAGGGCTAGAGGCCACTCCTCTTTTTGTCTTAATTATTTTTCTTCATAAAAAAATTCAATTATGTTGCAAAGAGTGCAAGCATCCTCCATCTTAAGGTGGGTAGTAGTGGTAGACCTAGCTACTCCCAGACTTCCACCCCTTCATCACACACCCCATCATCATAGCCGGCCTATTACAAGCGGTTGGTTGTTAAGATGGAGAAATTTTAACATCTAGTTGTGATAACTTGACATCCTTTAAATTCTCCTTTTTTTTCTAATACCTTTGTACATTTCTAAATCAGTGGTGTGTTTATAAATAAAGTTTTGCAAGGTTCAATTAACCATACAGAATGTTTCAGTTGTGCCTTTTGTTCTACATAAAGGTTTTTGAGGGTCTATTTTTGCACACTTCTCAGGCATCTTATATTGTAGAAGAAAGCCTTCGTGGTAAAAAGTGTCAATTTTGACATAAATGCTGGCTTTTAAAAAAGCACAACTCGAGCCGTAAGAATCTGCCCTCAAAACTTCTTGTATGCTAGTTGAGGTGCCACATAGGATGCATTATGGACCCATTAATTAACCTTTAGGTCTCTGCCTGTTGGCCTTCCCCTAGTACTGCACTAAGAATGCACCCAGGGGCACCTTATTTAATAGGTAAAAACCTGGTTCAGTTTTTTAAAGCCCATATGGAGGTCGAATTACAGAGTACAATTGGCATCTGGCTTTTTGAAACACACACCTCTCATTTAAAAAACTTTTTCTCATGTTTTTACTTTTTAGGTTGGTCAAGGAATCATGCTCACTTAAGCTCCGCGTCACGCAGGCCCTAAAGCCTGTTGCGTCAAGCTTTACCCTACTCATAACAAATATCTACAGGCAAAAGGATCGATTTTATGGATGTCCTTTTTTTCTTTCTTGCAAAACTGACGGAATCTTCAAACGCCACTAAATGTCATCAAATATTACTGCATTCTATTACAGTCCCCTATTTACAAAAGTTCTTATAGAACAATACTGAGAATTTTAACATTAAATCATTTGTATAAAAAGTTCTGTGACTCTGGTTATTGTTGAGTTTTAAAAATCTTTGCCTGTAAATTTATTGTTTTAATTATTAGGAACTGCCATGTTTTGGGAGAGGATTTTTGCATTCTACACAATTTCACTCAAGGGCTCTGTTGGTGACATTGTCTCAAGGAGTTGAAAGAACATTAGCTCCCAATAACTATGGAACGTTATGCAATCGGAATTTCAAACAATTTCAAATTTTGGATGACATCAAACTGATGGAATGTTAGAGAACAATAGAAATGATTAGGTGCTTATGAAACACTTAAACTATGGTTTTGTACACTTGTTTTGGGCCTATATTATTGATATTATCAGAACTAGCAAAAAGATTGAGACAATTCGCACACAAACAACTCATAAAACAATTTAAACAATGGTAACAAAATGAATGAAAACACAGTATAAAATGAGGACCAACACAAAAGTTATTACAAAAACCAACTTACACCAGTCTGAACTATGCAAATTACTTAGTGTTCACGCTCAATATGAAAAACAGTTAATATATGTTTCTGTGTTAGAGATTGTGTCATCAACAAATTGTAAGCTTAATCAACTGCATTGGGTGAGTGTTTCAGTTGCATACGAGTGCAGGGGAAGCCTAGCACTAGCCACAACCTGCAATGGAATTGCTTTTGGAATTGTGACACCAAATACCTCACCCATATCAATGTCTTCAGGACTTTCCTCTCCTGGCAGCATCCAGGTGAAGGTGTGAAGAAGCTTGGCCAGTATAATTTGCACCATCAGAAGACCAAAATTCATCCCTGGGCAAATCCGCCGTCCAGACCCAAATGGCAATAACTGAAAATCCATCCCTTTTGTATCTAATGCACTTCCAAGAAATCTCTCGGGATTGAAATCTAATGGATTCTCATAAGCAGATGGATGACGGTGAACAGCCCAAACATTCACAAATATGCGAGTTTTGGCAGGTACATGGTAACCTCCCACTTCACAAGCTTCTCTACTCTCATGTGGCAATAATAGGGGACCTGCAGGATGAAGGCGTAATGTTTCTTTTACTACAGCTTGAAAGTATTTCAATTGAGGAATGTCCCTTTCATCAACAACTCGCTCGTGCCCCACCACTTCATTTAATTCATCTTGAGCTTTCTTTATTATGCCCGGATGCTTTAACAGCTCGACAAGTGCCCATTCCACAGTAGTGGTGATCGTGTCAATGCCTCCAACCAAAATGTCCTGCACACAATGCGCCAAAGGTAGCCAAAGGAACATCGTCAAATAGGTTGTTGAACTCAAGTAGAAACAAGCTCGTTATATGTGCAACACTATTGAAAGCAAAATCGACACAGAGATGAGATCATTTTTTGCAATTTTAAAAACTCATACACCAAGTTCCTGAAATCACCGACCCAGCTACTAACCAAGTTCAAAACAAAATTGTCAAATCCACACATAAGATATAAAACCACAGAGCAACTTACATTAAAGACTGCCTTAATTGTAATGTCATCAAGTCTGTCACTAACACTGTCAACTCCAGGAAGAGAAAGCAGGACATCCAGAAAGTCCTTGGACTCGTCTGACTTGCTCTTATCTTTCACATGCTCTTGGATAACTCTGTCAAAAAGCCTATCCATCTGTGAACTTGTTTGCTTGAACTGGGGGACGAGGCCTTGAATATCAAATGGCTTTAGAAATGGGACATAGTCACTGATGTTGAAAACACCACATAAATTCAAGACCTTCACAGAAATCTCCTTGAACTCCCGACTGTCATCATCAGTGTGCTCTGTACTGAAATATCTTTTTCTAATGAGCAAGCGTGTGACAACGTTCATCACGGCACTGGACAAGCTTGTCCGCATGTTCACTGGCTGTCCGTCCTGCAATTGCTCAAATCCCTAATCAGATTCCTTAGTATATTTAATTTCAATCCATCCTACATGAACAGCTCTAGTGTCAAATCCAAAGCTCGACACTTCAGCCATAAAACAGGGATTCAAACTCTAACTCTAGTATCAGAGTCACGCAGCACTCAATGGTGAACAATCGACCGAATTAAGGCTGTAAAAAAAAAAATTACCTTACAAATCTCAAAAATCTCGTGCACCAACCACGATAACTCTTCATCTCGGACATGCTTGGAAGCCTCGAGCCTCTTGAGAGTGAAAAGCTCCAGTGTGCTGATCTTTCGCATATGCCGCCAGTGCTCTCCGTAAGGTGCCCACGCGATATCTTGCTGATTAAAAAGGATCTTACCTGCAACGGTTTCGGGACGCGTCGCGAATATCAAATCGTGCACCTTGAGAACCTCTTTCGCCAGCTCTGGCGACGAGACGACGACTGTGCGAACCGATCCTAGCTTCAGCTCCATGATGTCCCCATACCTTTTCGACAACTTGTAGAAAGCTTTGTGGGGAAGCTTGCCTAGAAGCGGAAGGTTTCCGAGGACTGGCCAGAACGGGAACGGCCCTGGTGCTCGTTTAACCTTTGTGCGCCGATACAAATTCCGATGTTTGATGAGATAGTGAACAAAAATCACAGCAGCTATTGCGGAAGCAATTATCTTCAATCGCGCTGGTGTAATCAACTGGCTCCACTTCATAACCATGTCCGCCATGGTGTGTGTGTGCTATATCTCTTTGGCTGCCTGATTTCGGTATGACTTCTGCGAATCTGTTCTGTTAATGCTTCCTCTCCACTCTTCAAGTTCAAGAGAAACACCTGCACAGTTGTAAGAAAACCAAGTGAGCCAAGTCAAGACAGGCATGAGTTAAATCGAAGCAAGAGTGGTGCGTCACATCCACGTCAGCGAGCGTGAACGATTCTCTTTCCACAGACCCAGCAGCAAGCGGCTACTACCCCCCGGCACGTTAGATGCGCCTTTATGTGATTAGCTGTCGTCAGTGGACATCAGTGTTTACTTTTTGCCTAAAGCGTAAAGTACCTGAAACTGGGTTAGGTACCTGATTAGAACTTAAAGTACCTCACTCCAGTTTTGTCAAAGTATGGGGACTTCTGACTAAATTGAAAGGAATGATTAAACAAAGTGCACAAGTAACGTCCAAGAACCCTGTCTGAAATTACCTACCCCAGTACCTTAGCCAATTCAACACTAATTATGTTATTTTTAGAAATTTAGAAATTTTCAAAAAAAAAAATTTTTTCTCAGAAATATTTTTTATGAAGGAAATATTAAGGAATATATCATTTGTCAAAATGAGCAGTTATTTAATTAATTATTAATTTAAATGTTATTTTTGAACTCAACGCAACTTGTTGGTTGGTCACAAACTCTTGTGATAGCCACACATATTTGTAGATTTTCACAACTTTTAAACAAAATTGCAATTTATTTTTTTCCAAGATTATGTATTCCCAAAGTTGATCCTAATCAACAAAACTTGAACAAAAGTATGATTATTCTACACAACTCCCAAACATAATAGCATAGATAATTTACATTTAGTATGTAGTGAAACATACAAAATAATAAGTAAGGAAAACATAATTATACATGGTAGCCAACAAGTACTCATTTTAATAATTTCAAGTAATCCTCATTAATGTGTTATTTTCAATAGCAGACTAATTAATATACTTCCAAATCTCAGAGTCCAAGGTGTTGAATGTTGCTTAAATTATATTATTTAAAAACTTTAACTCAAAGGCTTTGACACCTTTAATAACTTACTAATTGATAATTCAAGTCAATGTTGTGGTAAATTTATAATAGATTTATTCTAGTGGCCACTAGATGCTAGTAATCTATTTATTATAAACTTTAAATCAAAGATATTGAAACACTTAATTGGTAATTGAAGTCATTGCCATAATACATTAATATGTAATGGCCATTAAAATCATTTACAACATTCATTAAGAAGACTTGTAATTGAAATTTTAATCATTATATTACATAAGATAGAGAAATTAATCAAGCAATTATAAATCATTTTAACTTTCATGATGATCAAAACCTAATGTATTATACGTGGTTGTCATTGTGTTTATGTGTATGTCACAATGTGACGAACACATCTAAATGCAGACATAGCCTTGTGTCACATCAATTTAGTCAACTTAGGTCAACCTAGGTCAAAGGTCATCTTGAGCTACCTAGGCTAAGCTTACAAATGATCAAAATTGAAGCCATTTTGATTGTTTTAAACCTTATGGCGATTGAAATATCTTTTAGTTGTTATAGGAGTTTGTAGCCAAAATTTTGGTTGTCATAGGTTTTCATAGCTAGGTTTATGGTCACCACAGGTTTTAGTTGCCACATTTTCAATTGCCACATTTTTTGTTAGTGAATTTCCAGTCATTATCTTTTCCATCGCCAACTATCATTTTTGGTTATCATTCTCTTTGGTTGCCAACATGTTCAATCACTAGATAACGACTTGTTTGGTGATGGACAACAAAGATTGTCCAAGTATTTTTGTCCAATGTTTTTTAATTGTGTCAAATTTGTTTTCAGTCCAAAAAGATTGGAGAATTATATCTTTTTTTTACTTTCAAAATAATTTCAACAAAAAAACTTATATAATGTAGTTTGGGTACAATATAATATAAATCCCCACAATTGAAAAAAAATGAAAACAAAAACAAAAGTTTAAAGAGTGAATGGTTTATATTTGCATTAAAAAATATTGTTTTAAACAAATTTTTATTAATTTTATTTCATTACTTGAGGTCTATTAATTATTATGGGAACATTTATGGAAACACATTATCAATGGAAAGTTCAATCATCCATAATTCAAAAATATAGGTGTTAGATGGGCAATACTTGTGTAAGTGATTTTTGTATCTTATGTTTAGAATAAAGATATCATCATTCTAAAACATAGATCCATAAATTTCAAATGTGTAAAAAGGATAGACTCACAAATTTCAAATACGATTACACATGAGAACATGATTCTTTAACAAAATTGGGTTTTATAAAATTAATAATTCCAAATCATGTCATTTTTGGGGTGAAAATCCTTTAAGGTGTACCATACAGGACGAAAAGGGCTTAGTCCTTATTGAAGTCCTTTTTCATCTTATATTTTGATCCCCATAAAAAATAATGAATCAAAAGTTGTCAAATTTTTTTCAAAAGGATTATATTTTTAACTATTATAATTTTAGATGTTGAGCCTATTTTGGTGTAGTGAAAGTTTTCCTATGGATTGTCTATGATGAAATGTAAAGGATTTTTACTTAAAATTTACACCCACGCAAGACAGCAATGTTAACGCTAGAGAGATGGTCAAAAGTCATTTACTTTAAGTCCTCAATGGGAGAGAACACTACTACAAAATGTGGGTGCAATTCACTAATCCCCGTTCACTACACCAGTGAATTCACTACTTCCCCATTAGTCCCCATTCATTACAACCAATGAATTCACTCAAAATCCAATGAAATCACTTGGCATATAGGGACACCTTTTGTTGTATTGGAAACACTTTAGTAATAAAAAGTTTAATGGGGTTTTTTTCCCTCCATTAGTAGAAAGAGGGGCCAAATTGACCCCACGGTAATACCTATCCTATAAAAGTTGTTACAATCATTAATGATAAAATGACAACTCCAAGACACCAAACTAATTCCCTAGGACTTGCATAACTTCATAATCATCCATAAATGTGTCTTTACATGGTTAAAAATGACTACATAAAAAAGATAGAAATGGGTGATGTTATGAAAAGATTTTGGTACACCTTAAAGAATTTACACCCTTTAAGAGATTGTGCAAATTAAATCAAATTTCATACATAACAACTATGAACTATTTATGGTTACCTTTGATAATAATCATAAGGTGGAATCCAATTGTATGGAAGCCCCACCAATGTGTGCATAATGTGTTGAACAATTTTTCGTGCTTCTAGATTCTGTTCATACATGTTATGGATCACCTTCCCAAATGACATATTGGTCAAATTGTCTGCAAAATATTCTCCATCCCAATCTTCAACCCATATGACATTTGCGAGCTTGCCCACCAAATATGTTTCAGACCTCAATGTTTTTTGGTGTTGCTTAACCATTCATTGAGGGCAATTTGTAGTTCTAGGTTCATTGTGAATAAAGGCCAATTTTAGGCCCACCTTCTAATGCATTTTCTTTGCATTGGTTGCATCTTGCTTTTTGGCAAACCCATACAATAATGGCATCACCTCTTATAAGTGCTTGGCTTCACCCTAATCATAAATGCCTATGTACACAACATTTGGTTTATTTGGTGGAAAATGCAACATAATGTTGTCCTTGAATAAGTTGTTGTGCAAATTTTTTAAATGATGTACTACATTCATAATGTTTATGAATTCCCATGCCAACTTCACATGATTTTGCCTAAAGCGACAAATCATGTTCGCCCTTCCATATTTGGCCCCCCTTACTATAATAAGGTTTAATTCTCCATCATGGGGGAATATTTCATGTTGTAATCCAACATTTTTGAAAGTTCCCTTATTCTACCACAATGTGTGAGCCTCCATGGTCTCTACGTGGATGGCAAAAAACTTAATGAATGCTTCCACTGAATGTTTACACAAACAAACCAATGCTTCCACTGAATGTTTACACAAACAAACCAATGCTTCCACTGAATGTTTACACAAACAAACCAATGCTTCCACTGAATGTTTACACAAACAAACCAATGCTTCCACTGAATGTTTACACAAACAAACCAATGCTTCCACTGAATGTTTACACAAACAAACCAATGCTTCCACTGAATGTTTACACAAACAAACCAATGCTTCCACTGAATGTTTACACAAACAAACCAATGCTTCCACTGAATGTTGTTGATGCACTTCCCACTTATCATTTGTCTAAGGTGTCTTCCTCGATGTTGGGATGTGATCAAACCTTTTGATTCACACCTTATGCACCACGCCATAACCACCTTGATAGTCTATACCTAATAATGGGAACACATTTTTCATGCTTGGAATCCATAAGATGCCACAGCTTCCAATCTGGGCAAAAAGGTTTCGAATGCTTTCTTCCATCCATGGTGCTAATTTTGCCTTCTTTTTCAAAAACAATTTGGAATTTTTTTCCCATTATGAAATTTTGTCCCACAAGTCCGCCACCTTCATGGTCCAATACACCTTGTCCTTTTGTGGATAAAGGACTTCACACCATTGTAATAAGTTTGTAATTACATATGAAATCTTACATTTAAACCATTCCGAAAACCCCTTAGAATTCCGAACCTCATTATATTGTGAAGAACTATTTAGTTCCACCAAAAACTTATTCTCTATGACATGTTTATACTTCTGCAGGCTAATTCTGTGCTTGCTCACAAAAGCACCATTAATGTATGCCATTATGTGCTCCTTGATAATATTCATAGAATTTTTTTAAAATTGTTGTGTGGCAATTCATTTAAGGTCATTGTTCACAAGCCTTTGACACTTTTGGGATTGTGTCAATGATGTGCTCTCCTTTACGAACATTTTTATAGCCCCTTTCTTGAACATTGTTGAAGGTGTTTCGGGTGAAAGCACACTAGGGTGCAATCCTTTCCGACATATGTAGAGTCCATACTAGTGTTAAAGTAAAAGTCCATACACACTGTAATAGAATACATTATATTGCACAAATCATATATGGCAAGGCTAAATGATTTTTTTGTATTTCTAGACTTTATCAATTACAGATAATTATATCAAAAATTCGCATTTGAGAAGTTGAACTATTAATTCAAATGAATAAAGAACTTTATAAAAAATCAATATTTCATCATATATTGCAATAAAGAAGATGACATCAAGCCTTCATCAATAGTGGAAGTTAATTCATTTCAAAGATGATATTGGGAGCCCAATGATGATAATAGCCTTGATTTAACCATAATTGATCACCTTAACATCTTGGAATTAAGAGAAGGAGATCCGATCATATAAGAATGTCAACCTAAAATAGTTTTACCCATTGAAAGTGCACCATGAGAGGAAAAAATTGTATACTCCCAAGTACAAAATGCAAGGTGAAAATCAAAGGACTCAAAGGAGCACCATAAAAATTCATGGATCATTTTGTTGGCATGGTCTCCATTAACGAATTGATCACTCTAATTAAAACTTTGAGTGGAGCAAATAAGAAAATTGGAAGGAAGCTATAGATGAAAAATTTTAATCACTAATGAAAAAATAATTTGGGAGCTTATACCTTTTCCTAAAGGAAGAAAACCAATTAGCACAAAGTGGGTTTTCAGACTTTAAAAAAATGTAATAGGAGAGATAAATAAGTGCAAAGCTAGACTAATGGCTAAAGGGTTTTTTCAAACTCATGGAATTAACTTTGAAGAAATTTTTCCCTTGTAGCAAAATTTATTTCAATTTGTGCACTCTTGTCACTTGGAGTAGCCCTAGGTGTAAGTACAAAGATAGAAGCCAAATACCATGTCAAATAGTGGTGAAAACTATGAATTTTTTTACATATGTTTTTTTTACATTTAAAAGTTATATTAGTCATTTCAAGTTGTGCTAAATGACTAATATGAAAGTTGAAGAATTCAAATTAAAAATTCATTAAATCAAATTTTAGGTTTTGGTTTTTAAAAAGGATGTTTGAACTTGAATAGGTGTTACATTAGATGTGGTTAATTTTACGAAGGACTAGGTAAAAGACTATTGTAATAATATAATTTTGATGGTAAAAAAAAATTAGATGATAGCAACCTATTACCCAAGCTCAAAAAGCACTCAATTTAAAAGATATGGAATTTTAAAATTTAAAAAATCCAAAGTATTTTTCAAAATTTTCAAATTTCAAAAGTCCTTTACGACATGTAAATGGGGTGTAATGTGCATGACATACAAAAAAAAGTTGTAGCTAATGATATATATTAAAAATTAATAATAATAATAATAATAATAATTAAATTATATATATTTTGGTATGATTGAAAATTATGATAAATTTTCAAGATGAAATGCAAAATTTGGCAGAATATACACACTTTGAAAAATTCATATTTATTCAACAATGATTAACAAAAAACATGTGATCTATTGGGGCAACTATATGTATTTTTAATAATTAATTGTAAAGGATTTCATTAAAAAATTCTTTCATATGAAAAAGTTAAAAAGGATTAAAAAGGGACTCATAGTCCTTTTGTAAAGTAATTTCGTTGGCTGCTATCTACATACTTGCACCCCCCTTGACCTTGAGATTCATCAAATGGATGTCAAGTGTGTTTTCTTAATGGAGATTTGGACAAAGACGTCTACATGTCACAACTTGAACACTACAAAGTTACTGAACCTAACAATTTCGTCTACAAGTTAAACAAGGCCATATATGGGTTCAAACAAGCACAAAGGCTTTGGAACACAAAGGCTGATGGATTTTTCAAAAGTTGTGGTTTTTGGAGGTGTTAATCAAATCAAAATAGGTCAGGGTTTGTTTGAGTTTATAATTTTTATATGTATTTCAATGAATTTTGTATTACAAAATCCCATGATTAAGATTGATTATTTTGGGCATCCATGTGAGGATTAGAATTTTGTGATCACCTATTAATGGCAAGTATAAGGTTTTTGGAAAATTGACAAGGGGGGTTCCATAATAAAAATTTGGCCTGCATGGTAAAAACACATTACACCCCCCAAAAATTGTAGTCAGAAATATTACATTTCTATATTTGGTTTTTTTATGTAAGTATAAACATCACATTTTGGATTTTTTTGTTTGTTTCAAGTATATTGGATTAGATTTAAACTTAAGAAAATCAGTTTTTAAAAAAACTCCAATCAACATTGGTGAACTTCAACATATGAAGTACATTTGTAACGAAATAATACTCATCACGGAATATGAAAATTGTATACATATTTCAAAATTAAGGTTGTGGGTGGAATTTTTTGTTGAAATTTTTGTGGTCACTATTATTGATATACATCAATTGAATCTAGGGCCATTTGGAAGTTTAAAATTTTTGGTTGAAAATTCATTAAAATGTGTGGTTTTTTTTTCCAGCAATAAAAGAAAAATATTTTATGTATTTTTGAAAAAAACCAATACCAAATGAAAATAAAGAGATTTAATAGTTGGGCATTGCATTATTTTTTCATATTTTTTTTCTTTAGTAATGTGTTATGAGGCACAAACATGAGGCCCTATGGTCAACAAAAAACTGCACATTATATATGTTTTGTACATTGATCTAACCGTTGGATCAAAATTAATCTTGATTTAAAGTGAAATTTGAATTCCAAAATGTTGTGCACATTTTAGGGTTTTTTGCTTATGTATAAGATTGTCAAATGATGCCATCAAAATTTAAACTTATGGTGTACTATGATATTAATTATACATCACCTTTTCTGGTGAAAATTGGCTCACCCATAGTGTGCTTTCACCCTACACATGTTTGACACGTATTAAATTGAGGGCTTTTCATTGACCTAGGAGGATTTTTTTAAAAACAACTTTTAATGATAAAATGTAGTTAATTATTCTCTTCTAATTGCTTCGAATGGGTACACCCAATGGGGGTGGATAGTGACTATTGATAAGTAATTAAGTGTTGTGGCCTCATGTGGAGTTGGTAAGTGTCTCCAAATTGGGAATAAAAGGTTTTATTATTTATTTTGAAGGGTAGCAAGTAACAAGGAAACATTAAAGACTAACCACATAACTTTCAAAACACATTTTAAGCATAAAAGAAACTATGCAATTCATAAATATAGACATTTTTGAACGGTTAGAATATGGTGCCGATGGAGATGAAACTAAAGTGGGCTAATCATTGGCATGTGACACTCCATGGTAGGCTATAAATGCTATAGGCAATAGTTCAAATGTAAGTCAACCTACAATTGCTAGTTACACACATTTGGCCCCACCCCTCTCCAAAGTCAAGTTTCAAGCCATGTCATTTTTTGGTGAACAATGATATTTTGCACATGATTACACATTGACACTCTGTCAAAAATTGCACACAATTTTGAACTTGGAGTACTCTACTATGGATTGTAAAGTAGGTATGGTGAATGAGTGTATCAAGCTTGAGGATGGCGGTATCAAGAGTTTTGATAGACTTGAGAGAGGTGTGCCTTTGACAAAAGAGTATTTTCACAACATTTTTGGACTCCTAGGGACTAGGATCAATTTTTAAAGCAACAAAAAGGATAATCAAGATGTTTCCACCATTGAATGCAATGCACAATGGGGTCCATACAAGGGCAAAAACCCCTATAGATTCTTGCGAGGTTTAGATCTGGAGATGAAAGCATGCATTGATTATTTGTGGCCCATAGTGCACCAAGGTCTAAAGGAGTTTGCAACAATTTCATTAGCTTTTCCAAAGGGGAAAAAGTCTATCGGTGGATTGGGTTGGTTATGTAGCTTTGATCAACAAATTGTAGATTGATCGTGCTCGTGTAAAACATGTTTTGCCACCTCTTGTGAAGGATTATAATCTTCATTTTCAATGTCAACAATGTTAATTCAAGGTGAATGTAACTTAGTAAGATGTGAGCTCTACCGACATGGCCATGGCTAGTAGTCTCAATATTTAAAAATTGGGTTAGGAATATGTGAGTGTGGTGAAGTTATTAGGGGGGTTTAATAACTTTGTGTTAGAATAGGGGTTGGTGAGTGTGCACAAGGTGTGAGAGGGGGGGGGGTTTAGTTGTGTGAAATACGATATTAATTGGGTTAGTTCTTTTCTG
>Ga0209611_10000186_pt1 | contig 78475 bp, 60 predicted proteins | sample S1TSphgellanicum_3_FD_187693 | JGI IMG/M metagenome (GOLD analysis project Ga0209611, IMG submission 187693) | Host-associated microbial communities from peat moss isolated from Minnesota, USA - S1T2_Fc - Sphagnum magellanicum MG (SPAdes) (version 2) | ecosystem: Host-associated > Plants > Peat...
GGGGGGGGGGGGGGTTGGGGGTTTGTTTTGGAGGGAGAAAACTAGTTTCTCTTTCCTAAACTAAATTGATACTGGGGAGGGGTTCCACTCCACAGTTTTGGAGTTGCATTACCTGCCGCACCTTGACTGCTGCTCATATTCTTCATTAATTCAAGCCTGTTTAGAAGCACATGATCCTGCAAAATCTTCTCAACTGATGTGCAGATTCATAAAATAATATACAAATTCTCTTTACAAATACAGTGGAATGGGGGATGAAGTAGGGATTATATGGTCAAACTGGATCCCAAAGAGAGGCCGACATTAGTGATTAACCATATTGTGTGCACAACAATATTCACAGAATTTGTGTCACTTCAACGCTCCAAGGCAGAAAACGCAGAAGATTCGGTCGTTTTGTTTCTGCTAGAAAACAGGATCATCTTTGTCTAATGCTCCACACTGTTATTCATGTTTACAACTTACAGAACTCAATGGTCACAAACTCCAATACAAAAAAGCTCATTTCAACCTGTCTTCTTAAGGGAAACCAAATCTCTCAACAGACTCCCAAGTACCTTCAAAGAACAAAATCATGGCACCCAAAGACGAACCATAGTACCACCATAGTACCTTGGTGGCTTGGGCACAAATTGTATTATTTTCAGAAATGCTGAAATTTTCAACAATTATTTTTCTTGAGGAAGAATCTTTTGTGAATCAAAATGAAGAATCTTTTGAAATATTCTGGTAACATTCTATTTTCGAAATGGAATCTTCCAAATTAATTATTCCGCAGGACCCAGACATGTGCTTTAGTCACCCCTGTACTACAGTAGTTACCCCTTAACTAGCCTTTACTTCTGGTCTGGAAAAGTTGAGCCAAGGCTAAAGATCTCCTAAAACTATCAGAGAAAAGTCCAAAAACAATTCCACAAGCATGTAATCAAGTTTTGATTGTTTTACCAAAAGTTCACCCTATAACTATTATCGTGCAGGGAGGAAGCAGTTGAAGAAATTTTCTGTAACATAACTTAGTGCCTTGCATTCTGAAAAGTAGCTGTCCATTGTCCAGTTGAGTTACTTTATGCCCCTGCAAGTAGGACACACCCAAAAACAGGATTGTGCATTCTCTTCTTACTTGGTTTGGGGTTGTGCCAAAACTTGTTTGGGAATTATTTTGAGTTTGTTATATGGGTATGGCACACTGCCAAAAAATGATGCACACCCTTCGTAGTCCCACACACAACTTTATATTCCTTGCAGAGAGACCAAGGTAATACAGACGACCATCTTATTAGAAATTAGAATTTAGATCCTCGCATGAGGATGATGTCTAATCTTTACAGGACTTGTAAAAACCTTAAACAAGATTTATAGTGTACGTCGAGGAATGTTTATCAAGCCGAAGAACCCACTAGGCATTTTGGAATATGTTGCAGGCATTCTGTTTTCTAAGATGGACCGTGTCATTTTTAAATATTTTTTTCCCATGATCTGAGATTAAAAAAAATTGTGGATTCTTTCGTTGTGTAATCCCCTTGACCATGGGCATTACCAGAATCAGGCCTGCCTTGCACTACCTTGCATAATTATGCACAAATTTATTGCTTTTTGGAATTGCCAAAAATTCTGAGAAATAAGTGTCTGCCATGCCAAAAATGTGAATGAAGCTCTCACGCACAGTAGCTTCATTATTTAATATAATGCAAAATAGTATATTATTATTATTATTATTGTTGAAGATAACTGACAATTTTTTTTTCTAAGGCACCTTTTGCAGCCCAACCAGCCAAGGTACCAGGCTAGATGGTGACAAGAACAACAATCTGAGAGGAGATCCATCCAGGCCCAATACCTATGTGGGTCTTTATCATTGTTTACCACATTCAACATAGTATTCAAGTTATTTCCCCATCTTCACTTGTAAGTTGAAATCGTACAGTGAGGATCCATTGAATGCCACCACGTGTCCAAACTCAATTTTGACACTGTTTAATGCATTTCAGTAAGGTACTTGAGAAGATCAATCCACATATGTCATGAACATAAGTCAACAGATTGACGCTGCACAAATGCAGAACTTAAGGAGCATATATACTTGCAAATTGTGATCCAGGATGTGAAGGTATCTCAACCAGCACTCGTACCAATCTCCTAAAAAACATTTTTCTTCTAATCTCAACATCCATCTCAATGATTCATTGGACCATAGTTAACCTGCAGGATTAGCTCTACAAAATGCTTCTTCCCATGCACTTTCCTATTTTGACTTGCAGACACATTACTGTGTATAGGGATTGCCAGGGCTAAAAGCTTGGGCTATGCTAGAAAGAAGGAAACATACAAGCTACAACACACCAAAAGAATACTGCCAATCTGCAGGTGCCTACTTCGAATTTCCACACTCTTTCTTTGGCCCTAGGCTCAAAGGGTCACCCAAGAGAACAAATGAAGTTCTCAGTGGAGCTGTTCATATATAGTATTGCACGTGATCACCTTTTTGGACAAAATGGAGAACAAAATGTATGTAGACATCGCTGAAGTTTGCTGAATTGAAACTTGAAGGATTCTAGTCCAATCTTTTGTCTTCAACCTGCCAATTCACACTCAAATTCAAGTACACCAACATTTGTGCTAAAGACATCAATTATGGAGCTAGGACTTAGAAATTATATGCATATTAACGCATGCTATGAACAAATTGTGTAGGCACACATTGTCAGACCATTGATTTTCAAGAAGATATCCTGTGTTATGCCATAACCACGGTTCACGAACACTACTGATGTCAGCGATCATGGTTGTGGTCAAAAGTGAAACATGAACGTTTAAAGTTCAATTTCAAACTTTGATTGAGAACAGCCTCAAAGATACATTCCTAACTCCAATTACAACCCATTGCAAAAGGACGAAAACATACTTTCCTGACTCTAATTGAAAAAGGACTAAAAGATACATTCTAGACTCCAATCCAAAAAGCACTAAAAGATGCATTCCTGATTCTGATTGAAATTTTCAAAATTCCTCCAATGGAAATCTCATGTTCAATTTTAAGTATACAACACCAAACACTAAGTATGGGAAACAGGTCAGCAAATGGTATTTATACATCAGTACCCAAGAATGAACCAATTATGGACAAGTCCATGTTAAAAAACGTGATGAAAACATGTTATGAAAACATCTAGCTCGTAAACCCCATATTCATATAGTTTGCAAGTCTTGTAGAGTTCCTTGTTATTGAGATCATGGTCAAACTTCCAAGCAGGAAGAGTTGCAATCTAAAAAGAAGAAAATAGCTACTTATGAAATTTATAAAGTTAGCAAGGCATTGCCCACATACTATGTCAGACTTTCCGGTATGTGCTATGTACAAATTCTCATACCGCAGCTCTCATACAATGCTTCTAACATCGACGGTCAATGTAATTCATGAAATGGGTTCTCGTAATGGTTAGCACTAGCGACCAAATGCACAATAACTAGCTCTTGTAGCACAACCCATGTCCAAATAAATGAATGGATTAGAAATTGACCTACAAATGTGTCACGCATTGCTCAAGTACCAATGAGCAAACCTGAACAATTTTGTAAAAGTTCCACAAACCAGTTCTCCCAAATGCTCAAAGGTGATGAACATAATGGGATTTTAAAAAATTTAATGACTACATTGAAGCATAAATTACTACTCAAAGAGGAGTAGTACCTGAAGGGGAAAACCAAAAACTAGAAATCGAAAAGAACTTGGTGACAATGGGAGAGAACACGCAAGAACACAGGTATGCGAATTCCAGAATACATGCATTCGAGCGTGCTCTCTCTCGTTGTCACCAACCACTCCTTACCAGTCTTGATGGATCCCATCTGATCGTTGACGAAACTCGCGTACATGATTGTGTCCAAAGCATAAATCTTAACAATCTTCAATATTGTAGGCTAACTGGATCAAAATTGAACACATATTCTACTCGTGATCAGTGCTCATTTCAGAGTTGAAGGACACCAATTCACACGAGGCATTCAAGAACCGACACCAAAGTTGGACGAATTTCATAGAATCTCCACCGAGCTATCAAAAACAGAAAGTGATTTGTCTACATAAAAGAATGGATTTTCATAGCCACTCGCCAAGACAGATCTAATCCATTTATTACAAACACTAAAAGAAGGCGCCGACATGCTCCAAGGGTGTAAAATTCCAAGAAACAAGATTGAAAAGCTACAGCAAGCGAGAGACAAAGAAAGCTCAAAAAATCAGAATTGTTCAGAACAATACATGGAGCCAACAGTGCAGGATGCGAGAAAGAAGAGAAAAAGTGCAACATGGAATGCCAAAGTAACTCTGACAAGGAGAACAGAAAGGAATGTTGTGAAAGCAAAGACTATACACCCCAAGTCAAGTCGTGCAACATCCCTCAAAGTTGTCAAAGAAAGGAAATTCTTCCCACTGTGCGAAGACATAAAGGTCTTCCTCTTCTTATATAGGCAAAGAGTAAGAGTAAGACTTGTTCACGTTCCATTCTCTCGTCACAACACCCTGCTAAAAATAGTAGTCCTTGGCTACGCGTGTGACCTTTGTAGAGGTTATGGGTTATGGGCCATCGTAGGTCAGGTTTAGGTCGTAGATACATTTCTATAGAATATATGGACAAGTTGCATTCACGTGTAATTAAGATTAGTGCGTGCTGTGTAAGGAAGGGATGAAGCCAGGGCCTTTTACATAGCTTATAGTGGGCCCTTTCTAGCCTGCCCCTATATTTGTAGGGTGGAGTTTTCAATGAGCTGGGCCCCTTAGAAAGTGATAACAGTCAATTTGAGAGTGGGCAATTTGGCAGTTAGGAATTGGCTCTCTGTGTCGTTTATCTTTTCTTAATGCCAAAAGAGCTGCCATCAAGTTTATATTTGGTCAATACTAAATAAGTACCCCCAGTTTATAATGGGGGTATTAGCCCAGGCCAAAAATGGTGACTAACGGTTTTGGAAATAGAAATTTTATGCAGCCAATGGGAAGGCTCGGCATGCACTGAAAGTGCCTTGATTTTTTTCCCTTTGAAGTTTTGGGTTGGGGGGAGGATTTCATTTTTCCTTTGTTCCCAACATGTTCCCTTTCAATTTCTCAATGGGTTCTCAATATGTTCCCCAAGGGTGTTTCCAATAGCACCTTGATTTAATCCCATTTGTTTTGCCCAAAGTCCTCCCCTTCTCAGCTATATAGCTGGGCCAAAGGGGGAGGCACTCCATCTTTCCATAGAATCTTCTATTTTGGGGAGCCTCCATAGTTTCAACAGTCTGAAGATAATATGCCTATGAATAGCAGGTAAATAAGAATTTGGGGAAAACTGAACTTTAGTAAAACTATAACTAACAGTAAGAAAAGATTTTTTGGGGGATAATTTATTGGCAAAGGAACAGACAATAGACCCAAAATAATTTAGTGAGATGCAAAATTAAATGCATAAGCACTTTGTCTCATAGTTACAATGAAAACATATTGGCTAGATAGTTGGATTTCCTCATCTTCGTACTTTCACAGTGAGAAAATTGGCTCAAATGCCAGGATGATGGCCACCCAGGAAATTGGTGGGCACAACAACATCATTTGATTTCCAACAGGAAAATATGGCACCCACGAATTCAAATTTGGTTCTTGCCAAAAACTTGGACCAGAAATACGGCATTCCTTTTGCTCTTCAGGATGTGTGTTTTGGGATCAAATTCTGACTAAATTGGGGTTGGGCACAAACTAGGTTCCCTCCCCACGCAAACACCCACCAGGCAAAAAGAACAAAAACTTGGTAGTTGTAGTTTAACCATATATAGTGCCCCCCTGCCTGCCTCCTACTCCCCTCCTCTAGTATAATGCTCAGAGTGCCACATTTGAATTATATGTTTTGGGACGTATGGTGAAACTTCACAAGTGTCCCTTCACAGCCTGATGTTCAAACGTAAACAAACCTCCCCCACCCCCCCCAAACAACCCAAAATGGAAAAAAAACTGCTTGGCGTATGTGTTTGTTGCTTTTGATCATGATGGATTCAGCAGGTTGTGCTTTTGGCAATCTATCTATTGCATCCCGCCCACTGCCAAATCAAATATTTTTGTTTATTGGCTCTGACCTTAAGGGGAGAGACTACACAATGATATGTACTTCGTTTTGTGCTTTAATTTTTTAATTTAAATTTTTTTTGTCTGGGTCCTTTCTTATGGCAGAGGCATTATGCTACTGTAGCTGCTTGTTGCACGAGAGATATTAGTAAGGATTTTGGGCAAATGGCTGGTTAGACCACAAACCAGTAACTAGCATTCCACTAAACAATTCCAACTTTTGGTTGCACCCCGTTTCTATTAAGTGTTGCAACAAAAAGGGTAGGCTGGGAATATCAGAAGCTTAAAGGTGCAACAAGTAAATTTAACGCAGTCTGGTGACTAATTCAAGTGTGGGCATGCATCTGGTGATGCCCTTTGCCCATCACTACTTGTTGTATGAACCACGTGATTTTATATTCTTGGGTTGGACTTTCTTGACGTATTAGAGTTATCCATAAATGAAGGGAAAACTTGACAACAACGCAGCCAGTTTGATCACAAAGTGGGTTGAGATAAAAAAATATTCCTTGGAAAATGACATTGACATTTAATGGGGGTGTGAAACTCTTTTTATCTCATTTCAATCTATATTTAATCTGTTGCTATCAATATTGCTATAACTATAAGAAATTTCTTGAGTAATCATGTGTAATAAATGCTTGGTGTTTGACACCAAAATTTTGTAAAATTGGTCCTATTACCATATAAGCATCTGGGGCTCCTATAGAGTTGAGGTGTGAAAGTAGGGCCCAAAATATGGACATCCCACAAAATTCAGACTTCAAAGTTCTTTCACAAAGCTTAGACCTTAAACTTCTTTCAAAACTTAAACCTCTTTGATTAAATTTACACTCGAAACCATGTCACAAAAAATAGACTTCAACCTTCTCCCAAAACTCAATCCTCAAATTGAAAAGCAAATTCAGGTCCTTTTGACATGAAATTCAATGTTCCAAAATGCTTGCGTATTTGAGTGTCTGGGAATGCCAAAAATCCTTTACAACAAAGTGTGATGTGATATAAAGAAAGCTTGTAATTCATTGCTCATAAAGGTGAAACAAAAAAACTAGGAGACCTTAAACTAATTAATTTAATATTAGATGTGTATATGCATATCTATAACCCTGAACAAAAAAAAAAGAGATATGCATAGGGTGGGACATACCTATCCAATCCGATTCATTAAAAAAATTACAATAGACATGTCCATATTTCAAGTAGTCACTTAGGGCGAATATATGAGAAAACAACCAAAAATAGGATATAGTTTTATGCATATCTAACCCATAATGCATGTTAATATATATATATCTTGCCAACATTGGTTTGAAATTACTGTGTGATTATGATTACTTACATGACTTGATGACAATGGGCAATGAATGAACTTTAATACCATTCCATATTTTATATAAAAGCAAAGTTCAAAAATAAAAAATAAATACACATCACAATTTTTGTTGGCAACATTAGCATTATAGACCACCAAGGCTATATTCTTTACATATATATTATATTTTAAAAGAATCTTTTAGAACTTTAATCATTTAGAATTTTTTAAAACCTTGTGTGCAGTCACAATAAAACAAGCCAAAAAGAATGTCAAATGGGCCTTGAAAATAGTCAAGATTGGAAAAATATTTATGTTTTACCATTTAAAACCATGACAATCATGACAAGTTGATTTTTTCTTATTTATATCAATGTCAAAAAATTCAAACCAAAAATCCATCTGATAAAATTAAAGGACTCATGTAATAAAACAAAATTGATGGGAAAAAAATTACGAAAATAAAAACCTATTAGCCACATTCAAAAAACACTCATAACCTAAAATATGTGAAAGTCTAACACTTTCAAAAAATTCAAAGAACTTTCCAAAATTGATGCAAAATTTTAGAATTTCAAAAGTCTTTTACCACATATAAATGGAATATAATGTACATGATGTTTTAAGAAAAAAATTATTTTATTATACAAAAAATCATTAAAAATTTAAAAATTAATTTTTGATTATGATTTGAAATTTTTATTATTTTTAAAAATGAAAAAAAATTTACAAGTAATTAACACATTTTCAAAAATTCATATTTATACAAAATAAAATAGAATAAAATAAAATAATAAAAAATGTCACCTACCTAAACAATTGTATGCATTTTTCATAACAATTTACAAAAAAAAAATTCAAAAATTTATTTGTATGAAAGAGTTTTTTTGGGCAAAAAGAGATATAATCCTTTTCTAAATTAATGATGATGTTGGCTCATTTTATCTCGTTTGTGCCCTCTTTTATTTTGTTATGGGTTTTTCTACATACCTTTTGTAAACTCTTCTAAAACCTTCCCAAACCATTTATGTTAATATTTATAATTAAAATATTTTAAAATCCTCATATTACCTCTTTCATTATGGATGACAATTATATGATATTGAACAAGATTCAAAAGTACCTTATCCATATCATTTTACAATAGAATCTTTGAAAATTGCAAATTCGTAATGGGTTTGGCAATTATGTCCAACTATGAAAGCAAAAAAACACATTTGTCTTTAGTCTTTACTGCACTTTTAACATTTTTTACAACATTTTCCAATAAAGGCTAACATATTGGTAACATTATGGTGAAATGTCAATTTATTTACCCATCATATAATGGTATTAAGTACCATCCAAAATTTTCCATTAGCATAGGTTACAAGGATACATAAGGTTATAGTTTTGTGAATCTAGGTAAGATCTACATAACCTCTATCATATTAAACTTTTTTTGTGTAAAAGAAAGTAAGTATTAAATGTAAGTTTATTTAATTAAAGAATTTTTTAAGATTTTGAATTCATTAAGAAAAATTAAAAAGGAAAAATCCAATAGGATTTTTCCCACAATCTTTTGGAGCCTTTATTTTCCATTTCAACTCTATACAATCCACTTGTAAAGTTGCAATTTGGATGATTCTTTCCCAACATGTTCATGGCATGGCAACATGTTCCACGTTAGCTTTGGCAAATGGTAAAGTGCATCAACTAAATTAAACCTAGATCCACATACATTAATTCATCAAGGATATACTATTCTAAAATAACTAAAATGACTACAATGTGGATCTTTGATAGTTTAATAATATAGCAAAGCCCACCAATTAGAATCTTCTGCCCTTAGAACATGTTGAAAATTAACAAAAATGAAGACCACAAGCTACAAATCAAACAACTCCTAGCTAACATTAACAATTAACACACCAATAAGTAAATAGGAGGCAATAAAAGTTTGAAGTGAACTAGCAATATGCCAAAAAAAGGTTGTTTTTTTTTGGTCTAATTGCATGCAAACCCCTAAAATGTTTTGCACCTTAGCCATTATACACTTCCCAAAACTGAAAAAGTGAAGCATATAGATCTGTGAATCATCAGTCAATGTAAGCGTAACTGTAAATCGTAACTGACCAACTTTTACCCTATCTATATAAACATGTAAATTTAGTGTAAATGGTATGTGAAATCAAAATATGTATACAATGTGTTCATGGATGGGCAAATTGGAAATGGGAAAAGGGAATAAGTCGTGCACCAACCATTGTGAACATGAGCACACGATTTAAAAAACATCCTAAAGGAAGTAATTAGCTTTGTACACACTTTTAGTATTACATGCAAGGCATTCCTACAATGGCAAATGTTTAGCACAATCTGAAAAGTTTCCAAGGGTATAAGATCACCCAAAGTAATTATTATGTGAAATAATGAAAAGAATATCTATGAGTAGGTCACAAACCAATTGCATTGCAAAATGTGAAATTGCATATAAAGATATTGGACAATTTTTTCTATGTACTATCTTTATACCCACCCTCAAATCATTTACATGCCCCAAGTTAAAACAGACTAAAAGATAAGGTAAGTCTGAAATATTTACTATAGTAAAATGGGAGGGCGCATTTCAGGTGAATTTTTTTCCCAAACACTATGTCAATAGCAATCTCAAGTTTTTTCTTCATTTTTTTTACATGCAGAAAAGTGGTCGGTGTTGCAAATGCTATAACATGATGGGTACTGGGGATAACCCTGGTCGGTGTTACAAGATGGTGGGGGCATAGGAAGGAGAGTTTGAGAAGTTGGAGACCCAAATATAGTCAGGAATGACTCTGGGAAGCAGGAATAGAAGATACAAGCAGGTGTTATCCAAGGCTAATGATTCTTCTAGTTCTTCTAGTTGTCCTGCCTTTTTGCCCCTGCATGATCATGATCATGAGTTTGCATCTATGAGAATAATGGCTGGAATTGTTTTTTGCAGATTCTGTAGCCAGAGTTTCTGGCATTACTATTTCAGTCTTGTACAAATAACTTTTAGATGTGGGGAAAAGGAAAGTCAGGGGGGGCTCTTTGCCCATGAAATTTCCTACTGCAACAACATTACCCAAGGAGAACAAGCACCTACATTGGTATCTTTGCATTCTAGGGTGAGAATTCTTAAAGAAGGGCCACCCGCACCCAGTATGTAGGCTCTACCATTCTCTACCGCATTTCAACTAGTCTACAAGTTATTTCCACATAAAATATTGCACAATTGTAGAGTGAAGAATTAATCAAAATGTCATCTGCACATGGGTCAATCATTGTGACTGGCTAATTAATGCGAATCAAATTTCATTACTAGTGCTTTTGGAGAGTTCTATGTTGTGTGCATGCTTATAAGGCAAATTGTCCAAACATAGTTTCACACTATTCAATTTATCCAAATTATTCTTTACAAACCATTATTGTGGTCGGTGGAACTGTGTTAAGAGGCTATATTCAACCCAAGAAATGTGAAATTTGGACTAAAGACCCTGATTTAGTTTAAGGATGATATATTTTATAAGGTTCCGAAGCAAACTAAAAATCTTTGGGCCTTTTGGTTTTTATCATAGTATCTGCTTCATCCAAGGCCTGCAGAATCCAGCGAGGTACCAAACAGAGGAAGATCGTATTGTGAGTTCAAACATATTTTTCACTCTGATCCTATTCAAATTAGGCATATTGGTGTGTGAAGTCTAGGGTAACATTGTTAATTCCAACGTAAGTAGTAAGTTAAATCCATATTTTCTATTTTTTCATTATTACTAATGCATGCTTTGGGCCAATTTTGTGTCATTGGTCCAAAGGTGTGAAGTGTTACAACTTCCCTCACAATTTCTTCAAAGCTCCAAGTGTTGCAACTTTCCCTAAAACCTCTTCAACTCTGCAAGAGACACAACTTTTCAAAAAACCCAAGTGTCATTGACCAAGTTGTGAAGCAAATTGTGTAAACAAGACCCCAAGTCTTGTTAAGGTTTGAGATGTGAAAAGGCAAATTGACAAGTCAATGTGGTGAAGAGCTATTGATGTGTAGAGAAAACCATTTTGTGTAAATTTAAATTAAATTTCAATTACAAAAAATGTTCTAAATTAAATAACTTTTGCTATGTTGGTCTAAAAATTGTAAAGTGACCATCATGCACATCACCTCATTAAGAACTTTTTGACTCTACCAAAAGAGAAAAGGGGGACCCACAATTTGGGTGGATTAAGGTGTGGTCACAAACAAACCAGAACAAAACAAACACATCTATTAATATATAGAAACCATCACACGCATTTGAATATATATTAAATGGGAACCCTGAATTGTAGACTTCTACTTCCCTATTATATTATTAGTTGCACAACTTATCAAATTCTATATCAATAATTGACATATTAAAAGATGCTTTGAGAAACCTCTTGTTATGAGTTACCTCTCTTGGCCCTAAATAGATAAAATATGTCATTTATGATCAATTATAGATTTACTGGAGATATACATCCTTCTCTAGTAGAGTAGAATCGCCCATCATTGAGCATGTACCTATCACCAAACACTTTCCAATATATTCTTAATTCCTTAGCCAAATTGAGTGATTTTGTGTCATTGGATGTGCAGATCAGAGGGCTACAAATGTTCTTTGAGCATCAGAAGTAAAGGAGCAACGCAGAAAGCACAGGAAGAGGATGAGTGATAGTTTGCTTGAATTTATTTGAGAAAATAGCTCTAATCCCCTCTTTAGTTCCAGCCCTATAGCTTCCTCATTTTTAGTCTGTTTTGAGTGATGTAAAATCTAATAGGTGCACCAACTAGGGCTTTACAAAGATTCCAAAGGCAAAGATGCAATGATCAAAGACCTTAAGCTCAAAATCCTAATCTGTTTTCAGTCACCCATCACCAAACACTGAATACCCTTGCACCACACACCCCATATCTTGCCCATTCCTTTATTGAATTGACAGATTTTTGCAGTGTTGGCTACAAATGCTCATTGAGCTTCAGAATCAGAGGAACAATGTCTAGCGATTTGACCTTGGTTGAGTTCTTAAGTGTTCGCTCACCAACCTATCTATGGTACTCATTAAATCATTGACAATTTGAGGAGTGATCCTCTCTCAATAGATATTCCTAATTTTTCCCATTGCCATTCCAAAATTCAAGATAAGGACCCCAGGGCTGAATTAATTTTGGGATGGATGACATCCCAAGATCACAAAACTGTAAACACTGATAGATCCAACAAATGGAATCGGTTCCAATTACCTTCGATGTAAGGAATCAGTTCCCAGACACCTGACTCTTTTGTTTTCAATTTTGTGAGGTCGGTGGGTTGGCTATCATCCACAAGAAGAGTTAGCCATATTTGGCTACAGGTCAGAGAGAACATTAGAAAAATTTAGGATCCCTGCTATGTGTTGGCAGAACTTGTTGTCTAAATATGGTGTTCTCAGTTTTGCTTTCCTCAAAATACGACCACTTCCGACCATATTTTTTGCGAAAAATAAATTCCTTTGTCCCATTCTCTCTGCCTTTTGTCTGTCACCAAGTGGCAAAAATCCACCATAAAAAACATGTTGGGTCCAGTTTGTTTCAAAAAAGGTTACACATTTCCTTTGATTTTTGGGTGCAAAAAATACATGTTAACTATTTTTCCTTAGGATAGATTTGTCATTAAATAATCTTCAAAATAGTGAAACGAATTTTCATGAAAATATGAAGCTGAGGTGATGAAAACCATCATAATTTTAGGAATAGCTACAATCTGAGTAATTTCATTCTGACAATATAATAGTAGATCATGAAAAAGTAATAAATTCAAATTTACAAAACGAATTAATTTTTGAAAAATTTAAGAATTCTTGGTGTCCATGTAGAAACTGACCCTAGGCTAGGTCGATTATCTGAACTCAAATCCCAAGTTGGTAAATTTCAGAATTCCTAAATCTGAATGTCTGGTAACTATGTAGTGATGTGAGTGAACTTGCATTCTTCACACAGACAATATGCAGTTGTGGATGTTGTACCGTTGCGGCTATATGTGGAATCCACACTTTTCTCACATTCCACTCGAGTTTGGGTGTTTCATAGTAGGCTTTGCACTAGTATTGATACGGGAACCCATTTGAATTCCTGTGGTTCCCAGCATGTGGGTTTCTTTGAAATCCAACATCATGTTGTCACAGCCCTTAGATTTCATAGCCATCCACTTTGAGAGAATATTAAGGTAAACATCTCCACACACATCGTCATAGATACGTAACTACTTTGACTATGTTCCAGCATACTCCTAGCCAGAAGCCAAAGCAAATTTGACAATGAGGGTGCTTTAATGGAGAGTTATTGACATGATGGGCTTGGTCTATTTCCTTCCCAAAATATAAAGAAGAATTCCTTATAGTGTGGATAAAGCTTCATTTATCCACATTTAATAGGGATTGATCATCACTTTTTCTACATCTTCCTGCGGAGGATGGTCGCATGTTAATCTGCATAAAAGCATTCCTATTATGACATAAGAATCCTGCATCCACAGTGTACACATAACAAGAGCAACGTTACATTTGCAAAGTCAAACTCTAGAATAATAAAAACTGAGCTCCCCCACTAACGGACAATAGATTGAAACGTCAAAATTATGTCAGCATTTGGTGGCAGACCAGCTGCAACCTCGATTTTCAATGTAAGCAGGCGGCAGGCCCCCACCGCCCTGGGGTATTCCTTCCTTCCTTTGTTGGGCCATGGTCCAGGTGAGAATTAGTTTGCAGGGTTTCCTGACTCTTATGATCACCAACTTTTCTTAGCTCATCACTTCTTGGCATATAGGCAAAAAAATTCAACTTCCACAAAATGGAGTATTTTTCTTGAACAGGTAGGAAAGGAAATTGGTGGCTTGTATCCAACTTTTTACATTTGAATCCCAGTTTTGTCATATCGGAATTCGCCTCAATTCAAGGAGAGTTTACACTTTGGATTATTTTCTCCAGCAATATTCTGTACTATGTTCTCAAGCCTTTACATGCAACAAAAGTGACCAAAATTGTACTTTGGATGCGCGGTGTATAATAGATTGCGTGACACCAACTGCCTAGAAAGAAACAATTTGATAAGATCATGCAAGCACGTTCAAAAAATTTGATGGTCCCAGGTGGGACAATGGATCCTCCGTGAACTAGACGCAATCTTCCAAGTTGCACATGCATGTGGGTCCATATCTAAGGGGCTCAAAGTTCAGCTCCTTTAGGGTTGTCCTGTTGCATCTCCATGGGGGTAGCATCAAAGGTATAGGGTGAACCATTATTGAAATTGGCACCAAGGTAAAAAAACATTGTTGTGCATGTAAGTGTAAATGACATCTAACTAGCTGACCTTTTGAGTAATCAAACCAACTTCAATTAAGAAACCTGTTTTTTTTTTTTTCAAGCCCTTTTCAAATATCATAATTTTTCTTCTGAGATCTCTTGATTTCAAGCTCATATGAGGGAATTATGAAAGCTCACAAAATGACAAGACTCATAAATTGGTAATTCAAAACTCTTACAATCACAAAAACAATTGTCATTAATTTGATGTAGCTCCTACTACTATTTTCAAAGTAAACTATAAGGGCAGTTTTGATTCCTCCCATACCTAGGTTGTGGTGTGCCTCATGAATTGATATGTTAACTTGTGGTTTGTCCATGCACTAATTTAGTTTCAATTTGCACTAGTCATTCTCTTTCTTGCCTTGTGCATATTGATTTCACCTTGATTTTAACTTAAACACAAAGTTTATATTAATATCATCCCATAGCTCCCCTTCCTCGCCCCCACCTTTTTTTAGGAGCTAAAGAGCATGATGCCTTGGGTTTGCATTTTGTTACAAAACTTGAAATTGACAAGTTTTTTATTTTCAATATCACTTGATAAGCCTAGGAATGTGTCTATAATCATCAATGACAATGACAGTTGTATCTAAAACTTTTTTTTCACTCATGCCCATCTTCTTTTCTTTTCTTTTTTCATTGATTCACTTAAATTATTTTACACTATTGTAACTACATTTGTTTTACATCTATACTTAATAATTTTAAGAACATGAAACATCCTCACACAATTATACATTTACATAATGTGTATATCTTAAACCATATACAACACAACATTAGTAAAATACGCAAATATTTTTTGTTTCTTTTTAACCATTATAGATATTAAATGAAATCAAGGTCTATGAATCTAATTTCAACATTTCTTGACTTAAATATGGCCTTTAAGAGCATCTCCATTAGTAGTAAATTGATGGTTTGTAAATATGGTAATTTGGATGAAGTTCAAGCTTTAAATAATGTGAAATTGAATTTAGACTTGTAAATATGCAAAAGATATTAAGGCTATCCAAAAGGGTCAATATAAAAATATGATTGATTTTCATTGGCAATCATGACAATTGGCCCATGACACACATGGTGGCATTCTTTATTTTACATTGTCCATGTTTCATGGTTATGGTGGGAATGAGGAAATAATTTGCACATTATATTGAATGTGGTGTGCATTTGTAAAGGCCCACATATTTGGTGTTTAATTGGATTGGCTTTAAAACAATTCATTCAAGAAGGTGAAGGTACCAATGTACGTGTTGGTAGGTCACCTTGGCCACATGAAAATATTTGATAACATACAAATGAATGTCACATGCTATGGATAATAATTCATAAAACTCTAATGAAAAAACCTCATAATCATCTTAGAAAAATCCTATTTCTTGGGACATAATGAAACAATTAAAGTTATTATAGCTCTACATGGAATGATTAGTGTTAAAAAAACATATTTGCAAGGGGTTGGGACAACTTTATAGTGATTCATATGGACATTATAAAACACATTTTGACTACTTTTTATATAAAAAAATTAAGTTGAATGAAAAATTGAAGAAACAAACAAAAATTTAAAAACCAAATATGATTTTGCATTAGTAACTTAGCAAATAGTTGAAAAAATGGAAAAACACAAAATAGAACTAGCAAGGTAAATGGGGATAGTGACAACTTCCATGCCAAATTCAAAACCCCCAAAATAAACCATAAGGTTGAAACTAGATACAAAGTTATCTTTCCAATTTACTATGTTGTTGCAAGCCAACAACTTTACATCATTGTCCTCACACATGCACATCTTCTTCCACACACACATAAAAAACAATCCTCCTTCTATCCAAAGTACCTCCTACCTTGGGTAACTAGCTCCTTTTACCAAAATAAATGGTGGTTACCCTTAGCCAAATTCTACTTTCACTCCTCCTACCCTTATTTCCCTATACTATGGCAATAATCCTTCCTAAAATTAATATAAGTAGGTGGGCAAAGTTAAATTTATTCTACTAAGGTAAATTCCTACTTGCCCTATTACTACAATAATTACATTAAAATAACATCAACTATAATGCCCTTTTAAATTTCCTTAAAAAAACAAGTTTCAAAATTTATGGTGTATTTGGAGCTTAAATCATGTAATTTGGAACCCAACAATATTAGATGGAACTTCCCTTATCAAGTAATTTTTTTTGGGAATTCTTTTGGTTAGTGACAAATTTAAAAACTAAAAAAATTATAAATAACAAACTAAGTTGGAGGGTGCAATCACACTAACACCTATCATTAGTAGTCATGATCACTACTTAATTTTGTGTATTTCAAATTGTAATAAAAGAAAAAACTACAAATGAACTTGTTTTTATATAACCTTATTTTCAGAATATTGGTATACATATCCAAAAATATTAGAACCAATCTAGAGGATAAAAAATACAGAAATATATATTTTTTATGTTATGTAACCAATGCTTTTAGTCAATCATTTTTTATTTTTGAATTATTAATTCATAATTCATAACAAAAAATTTTAATTATTCCTTAGATATTAATTAATAATTATTTAATATTTTAGATATTCATTTTTAATTTATGAACTATTAATTAATGAATTCTAATGTAATTAATTGATTGATTGATTATCATATAAGTACTAATTAATAATTAGTTAGCTAGTTAAATAATGAACTTTACTTAGTTATCTACTTAGTTATATAATTTACAAAATTAAAAAGGAAGACAAAGGTATGAAATATTTTTTTCTAATTACAATGTAGTTTGCAAGTAAGATGCAAATTTAAAATTTATCCCATATGTTTTGTCCTTCACTTCCATCTTGAGAATTATATAATGAGGAAACTTTATCCTACATTTTTGTATAAAAAACATGTGCCATTCGGGATGAGCTAATTAAAAGAACATAACCCTAAAGTTAAACCTAACAAAAATTAAAGATATTTACCTACCAACCCTCAAGCTTACCTACCTCCCTAACATACCTACTAACCTACCTAATCCTTCATACCTAGCAAATAAATATTGATTTTAATTTATTTATAGCCAAATTTCAAAAATGCCACATGGCATTTTGTATGATGCCACGTGTGTCACAATCTCAAACCATCTAAAATAGATGATGACAATCCACTAGTTTTTTTTAAAACAAATATTCCCAAACCTTTTTCATTTTCCATGTGTAATTATGTAAGTTGCTAATTTTTATAACACTATATGGATGACGTACAATAGTATGCAAATGGTGAAATATTGCTTGAACATTGATTTTACTCACACTTACAACTAATGTTTTATGCAACTTCTTTAATGCAATTAAACAAATAGCAAATATCAAATATCCTTTGTAACTATAATATAATTACAAATGATAAATATATTTTACAATCCTCGTCTAGTGATGTATCACAACATGCCAAAACATGTTTTTCATGATTACGACATTTTGCAGATGTCCCAATTTAGTCATGTAGTCATATCTCTTTTAATCATACACCTTTAGTCATCTTTGCAACTACATTGTGATTATTTTATGATTACATGATTACAAGGTAGGTACCTAGTTAGTAGTAATTAGCTAGGTATAGGTACCTACCTTAAATATGTACCTACCCAATTATGTACCTACATAAGTATGTACCTTGGTATATATTTACCTACCTTAATTAGGTGGCTAAACCTACCAAAGTACCTATACTAATAAAAATACAAAACCATTAATTTATGATTGTTTGCAACTATTTTTCAATAGCAAGTGACACTTATAATCAAAATGGTTGTAATTACAAACAAGTCGCAAACAATAAACAATCATAAGTTGTAAATGATGTACTTTGTAGTCAAATACATATCCATCCATCATATATGTACATATCTCAGTCACTTTTGTAACTACATTGTTACTACTTATGTAACTAGTTTAACAACGAATTGTGTGTTGCCTTATGATAGCACATTTGTGATCATGCCAACTAATGATCGTGTGCACCAAAAAATGCCACATGCATCAATAATCATCATCCGATCGGGGTTTCACATACTACCACTACAATTGTATTTATGACTATGGAATATTGTTACATGTGACAAATAATCCAATGACCTATATGAAGCCACATGCATCTATGCCTAAGTTATGCCATCTAGCACATAATTAAGCCTAGCTCAAGCTATTAATTAAGACAATCCCATTTTTTGATTTTGAATTTAGCCTTTAAGGTTAAATTATTTGATTGGTTCATCCAAATAGCAATTCCATTATAAAAAAATTTATGTTTTTTCAATGTTCTTAATGCGCTTCTTTACATGTTTTAGAATATTGAAATGAAAAACAAACAATATGGGATAAAAATCCTAGTTGTAACCCAATTGCAACTACCACCTACTATGTATGAGTTAATACTTAACCTAACCTACTATCTATCAACTAACTTATTAACTATTAATTTAGGACTAATTATTAATTATCACATTACTTAACCTACCACCTATTTAACCTAACTTGCTTTCCAATAGTTAACCTAACTTATTATGTAAAACAAACCTAATAGGTAAATAGGTATTTACCAAGTGTATAAATATGTACCAGGTATATACCTTAATATAATTAGTATGTAGTAGGTAATACCTATTATTAAATATATATCTATGATATAATACCTATATAATATTTATTAAATATAAAATATCTAATGTTTAAAATATTAGACAATACATAATATATTTAATATCAAATTGATATTAAATTATTTTTAAAATTATTAATTAAATATTTAATAATCGAAAATTAATAATGTTATTTTGTGAAATAAAGTTATAACTACAAATATATAATTTCTTATTTTCATTATATAATTTTAATTATATATTTAGAATTTTAAAAAAATATTATATAATACTTGAATGATCCAAGAAAATATAATTTATTTAATATAAAATTGATGTTATTTGTAATTTTATTATTAAAATATAATTACATTTAATTAAATAATTATAAATTGAAATAAATATTATATATTTTCAAAAGAACTCTTGGGAATGTGGCCACCAAGTTCTCTTCAACTTTATGACCTACCTACAAGAATGAGGGACACTAGCTTCATTTCCTAGTCATCCTACGAGTTCAAATTCAACTTGTCATGCCACACTCTATGCACATTACATATTATTAGTTTAGTGATAGCCCATGCTTAGTTGACCATACATGATGAATAGTTCACCTTGTTGTTTCATATGAGAAAACATGTAATAAATAGTGTGTCTACAACCATGTTATGATTATGCAATGTTGCTTTGATTATATAATTTGTTGGTTTTGTTTGAAGCAGATCATGGTGGGAGGAATTAATAAGGAAAATTCAATATTGTGTTATCCATGCACTAGTGGAAGAATTGAAAATGAAGGATGATAGTAAGGGCTATCAACCCCTCACATGCCAGCATCAAAAAACACTCAGCCTAGTCACGAGGTGATTGTTCATGGTTTCACAACAATAGAAGCCACCTTGCATAATGATTACAAGAAGCCCCAACAAGAGGTTCCCCACCATTTAATAAGGCTTTCTCTCCTTCGCACACCTATTACTCCACTTGTTGCAGTTAGTACATATTATTCCACAATTAGTGGTGAGGGAAAGGCCACCCTTAAATGGAAAAGAAAGAGATAACGACCCACTCCCACTGCCCCCAACAAAAAACCCAAACCTCCCTTATCCATGAAATTGAAATGTAATGGCCCAAACAAATAGTGTAGGTATAAACATAAACGCACTTTAGGAGATTTATACATGCAGGTTGTTTAGTTATAAAACCTTGTACTTTGTAATATATGCACAACTTTGTACATTGGTTCAACTTTGTAACATATATGACTCATTCTATAAATTATTTCATTTAATAATTAACAATAATGGATTGGAACATTGCTTGATTTGCACTATGAGAAATTGTGTCCACAACAACTAGATTACCCTACAATTAGAGCTCCAAAACAACTAACATACAACTGCATTGAAATTGTCCCATGAAAATGCGATAAATTAATAAATAAAATGCCACGTCAAAAAGTCAAGGAGTTGTATTATAGTTACAAATTATTTGCAAGATGTATATTTATATAATGCAATGTATGCATTGTATATACGATTGTAATCAACCACATTTGACTGTGTTGACAAGTTACACTTTAGTCGCATGTAATAATTACATCACAATTAGGATATATTTACTTACTAATCAACAATTACTTTGCAACAAATGTATAGCCTTGAGTAACACATGATCATGTCACATGTATACATTTCCACCGCCCAATATATATGACATTTCAACTTGAAATTTGAAATTTAAAAATCTAAAATTTGGGCGGGAAACCTTTAAGCAAGTGACACATGGCAATATATCAACAAATCTACCCCAATGCATCAATGACCTTCATGCGCTTATGTTTATTGTTAAGAAATTCAAAATGAACTTGTTAAAAAAATCTTCCTATTCAAAAAAATTGTGTATTTCTTAGTCTTTGGGTGATGTAATTTTCATATCATGTGTTATAACTAAGATTATTTTTGTTTATTTAATTTAGAACTAAAGTTAAAAGGTTGTTATAAGTTATATTATTTATTTAAATAACTTGGAGATTGAAGGCTTTTTTTTTATTTTGGAGGTTGAAGGTTTTTGTTTTTTTTCTTGAAGGTTGAAGGTTTTTGTTTTTACTCTTAGAGAAGTTGAAAGCTTTTGTTTTTGTTCTTGGAGGTTGAAGGTTCTTGTTCTTGTTCTTAAAGAGGTTGAAGGCTTTTATTTTTGCTCTTGGAGGTCAAAGGCTTTTGTTTTTGTTCTAGGAGGTTAAAGGTTCTTGTATTTGCTTTTAGAGAGGTTGAAGGTTTTTGCTCTTACTTTTGAATGTTAAAGGTTTTTGTTGATTCTTTTGAATGTTGAAGGTTCTTGCTCATACTTTTGGATGTTGAAGGTTATTACTTTTACTTTTTGATGTTAAAGGTTATTGCTTTTACTTTTGGATGTTCAAAGTTCTTATTTTTGGTTTTAGATTTAAAAGTTCTTGTTTTTACTTTTGGATATTGAAGGTTCTTACTTTTGTTGCTTTTATGTTATACGGTCGAACTTTCATTATGTTTCAATCCATCAACATCATAATTATGTATACAAGGTAAGATTTTTTCAAAAGTAATTAAAATTATAAATCAATTTATTTGATTGTAAGCATAATATTTGATTTTATTTGCAAGTGTACAAATTATAGTTTAGTTTGTATCAATGTTTTATACATTGCATTTAGTGACAAATAAATTACATGTTAGTGGCAATATAATTGTAAACTAGTTTTATTCAAATTGAAAGGATCATTCACATATTTTTGACATTACAATGTTATGATATGCTATTATTTCATTTCTCATGTGGAACTAAATATCATAATATCGTGGATTTCAAGCAGATAAAGTGCATTGAAAAAATTGCATAGCTCAAGCTCCATTTCAACAAAAATTAAAAAAAACATTCATTTATGAAACATAATGTTTTAAATGACAACATTTGATTATTGTGGGTCATCATTTTTATGATCTAACCTTTGGTTTAGATAAAGAAAAATGTTTGTTATATATAGCTTGGACATTATATTTAGATTTAAACATTTTTTTATTTTTTTGTAATGTATTCTTCAACGTGGAATGTAAATGTATTTAAAGTTTCAAATCCATTTCATGTTTATACATAATGATGTCTAATGCAATTCAACATTATCTATTAAAATTAGAACAACATGATAATGGTTGTGTAAAATCTAGATAATTACATTGTAAGTTGTAATTTAGTTGTTCAGTATTACTAAAATCAACTACTATATAATTGTTTTGAGACTCAAATTTAACACCTAGTTGCAAACTAATCATTAAATCACTACTACAAAATGTGGGTGCAGTTCACTAATCGCTGTTCATAAGACGAGAGAATTCATTGCTTCCCCACTAATCCTTGTTCATTACAACTAGTGAATTATGAAATCACTTGGAATATAGGGACACCTTTTGTTGTAGTGAATATTTTATTTTCATTTCATCTTTAGTTATAAATTAGTTGTAAAGGATAGGAACAAATTTCATTACTCAAATGGATGAATGAAATAATAAAGGAATACATTCATCGAATTAGTTGTAAATAAGTTGCAAAGAATTGCGATAGAATCCATTCACATCAAATGGATGAATGAAACAATGAAAAAATATATTTGCTGAATTAGTTGTAAAATAGTTGTAGATAAGTTATAAAATATAATAATAGAATTCATTCATCAAATGGATGAATGAAATAATTTAAGATTATATTCATCAAACTAATTGTAAAATAATTGTAATTAAATAAGTTGTAAAAGGTATTAACATATGAAATGCCATGTCAGCATTTTTTCGCCACATTGGAATGTGTGTGGGAATTTGACGTGGAAATTAGTTGCAAAGAAGTTGCATATAATTGCATGTGAGTTGCATCGTATATACAATATTGTATACGACATGGGGTGTCTACTACAACTACTACAACTTGTCCTATAACACTCAAAGCAATATAAATACCATGAATTGCAAATATTCGTTACAACTAGAAAACCCAATTACAAGCCCAATTGTAAAACCTTATATTTTTTCATAGTGAATTATGAACCCTCACATGACATAAATATGTATATATATTCATAATGCCATTTTCTTAATTACCCTAAATCTTGATTTGTTCCAAACAGATGATTTCTATTATATCAACTAAAGTACTTTCAATCACATGAGCTCTAATTATATTTCTAAAACCACTAACCCAAGTTATTTCCATGTTACAAAGAGGAGGTTGTTGGTTTTCCACAAAGATTCCTATAATTCCAATACTAACCTTTTCCATAAGCTTGTGCTACCTTCCATTATGAATACAAAACTTTTGGTTTTCCACAAATATTCCTACAATTCCAGCAATAGCCTCTTCCACAAGCTTGAACACATAACCTGGGTAAACACTTTGATTTGCCTTTTGCTTTGCACCTTTCCCCAAGCTTGAAGTCCATAATTTAATTTCACACAAATGTGTTGCAATTTTGGGGAATTTCATTTATAACACCATTCAATATAACAAATTAAGTATGTTTTTTTATTATGCACAAGCCTTGTTTCATATTTCCACACTAAACTTGCAAGAGAATCTCAATTGAACAAAAGTTGGGTTATTACTTCTCTACCTTTCAAGGAGGAAAAGCCTACAAAGTAGAGTTTTGTTTTTGGGTCCCACATTCTCAAGAATGTTTCCCAACTTGTTGCTTGTGAACTATTCATGTGAATTCCATGGATTAACATTCCTACTTTAACTATTGTTGGTTTCATGAACTTATCTCGTGGGGTAGAACCATTCATATGTGATATGGTTCATTTATAAGTTGTGGTGTTTTACTTGACACAAAACTATAAATTTGTAATGCCCAAATTTGACATCATGGATCACTTTGGGTGTCTTGGGAATATAATGAACGTTGACCTACAGTTTCTATTGGGTTCCAGTTCCTTAGCAAATAATTTTCTATGGTAAAATAATTTATTATGGTTGTGGTATAACAACTATATGTGTTGAAACAACTATTTGTGGCAAAACCAACTCTCTTTCCCATGTATAATCCACATGCCTAATTGTTAGTTGCTTATTTTACTACATATCTACCTACATACAAAAGACCCAATGCTTACAAAATGGATTACAAAGGTGAAACTCACTATAATTTTAGTAGGTTCATTCACAACTGGGTGAAAATCCATTAAGGTGTACCACATAGGACAAAAAAGGCCTAGTCCTTACTACAGTCCTTTTTTACTTTATATTTTGATCCCCATAAAAAATAATGAATCAAAAGTTGTCAAATTTTTCAAGATTATTTTTAAACTATTATAATTTTAGATTCCATCATAATCATCCATAAATGTGTTTTTACATGGTAAAAAAGATAGAAAAAGGTGATGTTGTGACAATATTTTGGTAGATTTTATAAAACTTGCTCCCAACTGAGAGTTTAACTCAACTCAATCTTAATAAACAACATTGTCTTAAACTAACATGTACACTATTATAGAAAATCCCTTCATTGTTTCAAATTCTAACCATTGGAATCCAAGTTACATTTGAACTTAACAACACCATTACAAGGTATCAACACACTCCCAAGCTCCTTGATAGACTCAAATGTGAATCCAAGGTGAACATAATGAAAAAATGAGGAATTGGGGTATGCTCATTAGCTCGTAACACTTCGGGGTAGAGGGGCGTGCTAGAGCTTTAAAATAGGGACTAGGAAGAATGACAAGAAAGTCAATTATTCACACGGAACTGCACAAACCAAACAACAAGTTTGTTAATGCATAATTGTAGCACTTTTGGTGCACGAACGAGTCACATGCAAACAAAGACTCACAAGACTCACCACAACCCAGATTTGGGGGAAGCCACCACCTTCCCCATTATAGTATTCTTTGTGTCTGGCCATGGGGCCAACACCCAAATGTCATTTTGTCTCAGGACTCCCAACTTGGGAGTCTCGGAATTCCTTAAATTGGGACTCTCATAACTTTGGAAGCTCATAACTTTGTGTGTAGACATCCAATTGAGGTTAAGTCTAAAGCAAAGTTATAGCCCTCGTCAAGAGCTTTTCAACAATATGTGGCATGCCACTTAAATGCAAGTACATTGGGGCGATTCCCATCTTTTAATGGTCAGGAGTCAAATTGGCAGTTTGACTCCCGACCCTTCTTTTTGCCATAACTTATGTTTTAATTACTGAAATGGGTCATGCGAACCCATTTTAAACATCTACGTTCTAAGATCTTTTCAATGATATAATGAAAATTTCATTCCAATGAAGTTTGACCCCTACAATTTCCTTTTGAATATTCAAAAGTCCATCGGGACTCCAACTCCCAAAGTGGGAGTTCACTTGGGAGTGTGGGGGTTCATTCCCTCACACTTTCCTACATTCCTGGGAGCATGAAATGTGACTCCCGGGCTTTACTCTTGGTGCACAGCTTTGCAAGCCTTTGCCTTGGTCACGAACCTAAAGCTAAGGTTACAACAATCTATATCTTAGTCCTCTAAGCAATTGGTGTGATGCATGATCTCTCCCATGGATCTCAATGTAGCTACGTCAGTAGCTACATCGTTGATTTTGATGTAGGCTTGCTTCAATCACGTTCGACGAACATGCCATAAACACAAAAATATTTTTCTGTTGGGCCACATCGTCCTATGTGGAATGCAATCAAAATGAATCGATACTAACACTCCCAACACATAGCTAGCAACACAAAATTGACCATAACAACATCCAACAACACAACAATGAAATCCATGATATCTAATGATACAATAACAAAAAGTTGTAACACAAACATTTCCCGAATAGCATGAACCCATAAGACATGGATCCTTTAGCATGGACTTGGTGAGTACCATACATCCACAACACACAACCTCATTTGGACTAGGTATCCAAAACACATAACTGACACATAACATGCATTCATTTGTGATTGTTAGCCACGACACATAACTTCGCTTGCAACAAGCATCCACAACAAATAACATCACTTGTAAAAGGCATCGATAACACATAAAAATTCACTCGTGATAGGCATTGAAAACACATAATTTGGCTGTACATGACATAATTTGGCATTACAGGCAACAACATCTTGTAATATGTCCACTTATAGAAACCAATAACACATAACTTGGCTACAAACAAGATTGCAAAACATGTAGAATTTTGAATACATAACTTGGCAACATGAACCTATAATATAAAATGTGGCCATGTTTACTAACAAGCACCCATAATACAAAAATATGAGTGGTGAGGAATTTACTTGCAGCTATATATCTTTGCCCTTGCATCATCCACAATGAAAGCATTTGGATGCCAATCGCTTTTGACCATCAACAAGCTTTTGTTTAATGCATCCATCCATGAGGCCAAGTCACATTGTTTGTAACTTGATGTGATGTTGTATGCCACAAGGACCCCGTTATACCATTCATCAAACACCATCATCGTGTACAATGGAAATTGCAACAACAATGTGATATGGTTTACTTTAGGTGGCTGGTTATTACAAAGTCAACACACAAATTATTCAAATTCAATACCCCACCATAGTTACATACCTTCTTTCTGTTTGTTCCAAAAGTGGCATCAATAGAAACGCCACTTTCATTACCACATTGTAACATCATTTCCCTTCGCCATTCCATTTGTATCCCAATAATGAAAGGCACATTACTGCCTTGAAAACCCCTTTCAACCTAAAGACCACTCTCTTGATAGAAAAAAAACCTTGTTTTTATTCTCAATCAGCCACATTCTTGCACATATCTCTTGCTTACCTCACTTATAGTAATGTGTCGCGATAGTAATCCGACTTACTAGTAATCCAACTAGTAATTAACTTATTTCACTTATCTCCATCACCATCACCATTGCTATACAACTTGAAGCACTATCATGCTGAAATTATTGTCTTAATTATTATCATAGGAGAGTTCAATTTGCCATTGTCAACTTATTGCAATTGGAAGCAACAAAAGAAGTGGAATGAGAATGCACGAAAACTTGCAAGTCAAAGATTTTGTTGCTTGGTAAGCATTTCAACTTTTTGCTGCAAATTGATGGCATCTAAATTTTTGTGGAAGCACCCACCTATAGCAAAGAACATTTTGCTAGGGCGCTCCTAGGATGCACAAAATACTTCAATCAAGAAACATCTTTCAATGCATATAAGTGTCCTTTCTTATGGTCGTCACCTCGACTTTTCATCGAAATCTAATGGGCCTTATTTTCGTCATTAATGGCCTTTTGTTTGTTTTTGTTTTTTTCCTTCGAGTTGCCCATTCTTATGTTTGGCATGGAACCATGCATATTCCTGGTGCAATCAGCTGGGCCATATGACATGCCATCAAAGTTGGTAGTTACTTAAAATAGGAACATGTGAAAGTTGATTGTTCTAACTTAGTACAATTGACAAAATCTCTCATTCATGTTCCATGTTTTAGAAGAAATCTTAGTTGTTTAGGAATCATGCTATTTACTTCATGATTTCTTGATAACTATTGGGTTTAGGGTGTTTCAAGACTGAGTTCATTTAGTGGTCTTTCCTAATGAACCTACATTACACATCTCCCTTGTTTTCTTCTCCAACAAAAAAATCTGGAACCCTGACCCATGGAACATGAGCCACATACAACCTTTTCCATATGGTATTTATTTTTGTATCATGCTTAGGTGTTCATTGCAATTCAACCCGTTAACACAAATCCCTGAAAGTAAAAAGACTCTAAGGTGGTCTGTTATATAAAGCCCATGACTATTTCCATTAGTAAAATATCATGGCTTTTGTGTGCACTACTACAAGCTCCCACCTTCGGCACTACACCACACCCTACTTTGTCCACCCCTACTTCCTCCATCCATAATGCACCTTTTAATCCTTCAAAAAAACATAAAACCATATCAATTTTGGCAATGCACTCTTGTTGGTGCTAGATGCAATGGAAAGAAACCTAATATACCATATCAACTAGTGTTGCCACAATCTAAACCCATACAATGGTGCATTTCCCAATACCATAGAAACAAACTTTAAATTGTAAGCCAAGTAAGCACACAATCTAGATTCCAACTTCTTGCTAATTAAAAGGTACTTCAACCCTGTAACCTAGATTAATCCCACTTCTAAACCGATCTACGATTGTGTGCCGAGTAGGCATCCACCTTGGATTCTAACTTGGTAATAGTTGAAAGGTACTTCAAACTTGGTGCAAACATTAGTCCCACTTCCTCAACTAACATGCAATAAACAACATTCTTCCCATTTCCAACTTGATTTTTGCAACATTTTGGAACGTTGACTTGTAACAAGTGATTCGTAACAAGCGACTCTATCTTGCTTGTGCTTCTAACTTGCCATGTTTTGCACCAACCACGTTTTAGAAAATGGATATATAGGCCGTTGTAAACTAGTCCCAATGTGTGTAGGAAGGCATGAAACTTAAGACCAACATTTCTTTTGATGATTTGCAATGTAGCTAAGGTGGCGGGATCATCCAAAAGATAATTTAGCCAACCTGGCTACCAACTAGATATGAAAGTAGGCAAAACTAGAATCCACCCTTTTTAGTGGCAACCTAGTACTATGATAAAAATCTAGCAATTTGGAATTTTTTCCCTCAAAATATGGAAAATTAATGGCATTATTTTACGCAAATTTCTTTGAGAAGTCAAAATCTTGGTTTTTGGTCAAAATTTGGCAAAACTTTGCCACTGAAAAAACCCTTGAATGGGACATAAAAATTCTCCTTCTAATTAGGGGTTGGAATGGGGAAATGTTAATTCCCTTCAATGTAAGTTTTGTCTAACATTGTAACTTACACTCACACTTACGTGCAACATTTGAACACTCTTCCTATATGGATCCTATTACAAGTAGGCATCTTTCTTAGAAAGAGGGGGTTTGCATCAATGATCGTGTTTGGGAAATTATCAAGTGCATATGTGTCACAACCCTAGCTTTGGGCTCGCGACCAAAGTAAGGGCTTGCAAAGGTGCGAGCCAAGAGTGAAGCCCAAGAGTCACATTTCATGCTCCCATGAGTGCAAAGAGTGTGAGTGAATGAACCCCCACACTCCCAAGTGAGCTCCCACTTTGGGAGTTGAAGTCCCAATGGACTCTTGAATTTTCAGAGGGCGATTGTAAGGGTCAAAACTCATTGGATTGAAGAGTTCCTTATATCAATGGAATTTCTTGGAACGTAGATGTTTAAAATGGGCTTGCATGACCCATTTGGGCACCTAAAACACAAGTTATGGCCAAAAGAAAGGCTAGGAATCAAATTGTCAATTTGATTTTTGACCATTAAAAGTCAGGAATCGCCATGATTTCATTACGTGCAGGTGGTGTGCCACATACCGCTGGAAAGCTCTTGACGAGGGCTACAACGTTGTTGTAAACCTCACCTCAATCAAAACTCTGCACACAAAGTTATGGGCCTCCAAAGTCCTGGGAATCCCAATTTCGAGAATTTCAGGACTCCAACTTGGGAATCCCGAGATAAAATGTCATTTGGGTGCTAACCCCATGGCCAAGCACAGAATATACTATAAGGGGGAAGGTTGTGGCTTCCCCTAAATCTGGGCCTTGGTGAATCTTGTGAGTCCATGTTTGCCCATGATGAATCCGTGCACCAAAAGTGTTCCACCTATGTACTAACCAACTTGTTGTTTAGTTTGTGCAGGTTCATGTGAGTAATTGACTTGCTTGTCAATCTTCCTAGTCCCCATCCTAAAGCTCCAACACACCCCTCTACCCCCAAAGTGCTACAAGCCAAGGAACACGCCTTAACTTTTTACTCTTTCATTGTTTTCACTTTAGACTTACATTTGAATCTATCAAGGAACTTGGGGGCGCGTCAATAGGTGATTCATTGGAAGTTGACGATGATGATTTTGAGAACGATCTTTTCTACACTCCTCCCAATAATCCTTTCTAACCCATGTCTATAGAGTTGAAAAACGTTTAATTGTTAATTATGGCAAGAGGTTTTCATGCATTTTGTTGGACAAACATTTGCAAATTTGTGACCAAGTTTTGTATCCTCTTAGTTAGCCACGTCATCCACCTTGAGTGACTTTGAAATCTATGGAAAAAAAACCAAGTTAGGTTATCACAAATGCATATTTCATCTATTGTTGGACCTTCGAGGGCAACAATGTAACCAACTATAATAGGCACATCTACCACTAATGTGTTAGCTACACCAAACGTGTCATTGTCTGTGCAAGTTTTCACTCTCACAACATATTCCTTCACTTCACATGTTTTTTTGCATTAATGATGTTATAGTCATTAGGGAGCTTGTCTCCATGTAACAAATGAAATACTAGTAGTTTTAATGTTATTTTACATATTCCATGAGGTGAAAGCATGGCTAGCATGACCTTACTTCTAGTCTTAAAGTCCCCTTGGAGGTGTCAATTTGGGTGGAAGACTTTTTGAATGGGGAGCTTAGGTTGGGCAATATATGTGTTAATAATTAATGTAGGTATTCTAAGATGAGTTCAACGAAAACAGAATCCCATGTGGAATAAGAGGGAAGAAGTTGTGTTGTTTTTTATTTACAAAAACAAATTATGAAAGTGTGGCCTATCCTGCCTTGAGTCTGTCAGAATCTGAAACTAGAGTTATAAGAAAAGTTACAATGGGGACAACTAGCTTGTGGCCATCCAACATTCATAATAACATTGTTTTTTTTACAATGTTGATGATGTTGTAATCATTAGTGTTTGATTAGAGGTTTGTTTGATTGCTTCATGTCATTAGGGTTTGAACATATGGATTCAATTGTTTTTGCAAGTTAACGTTTATCATTCCTACGACCTAAAAAACCACTCCAATTATCCAAATAATTGGATTTCAATCAACATTAAGGTATGTAGAATGAAATTCCAATATGTGTTTCCTGTCTATAACTTGGCCCTATGACTTGGTCTTGTAGGTGCTAATTACTATTGGTTTTTTGTATTCTTCTTTCATTTATCAACATGGGCGTTAGTCAACATGGGCATTGAATCAACATGGGTGGAATTAGCATGTTGCCTAATGGTCATTGTAGGCCACTCAATGCAACAATTGCCCACCACAAGGAAAAAATCAAACTTCATCCAAGATGACCCAAGGGGCTTGAATGTTGTAGTCATGACATCCTTGCAGAATAACGAACCAAAAAACAAGTGCATAGTAGGCAAGAATGACTATATCGGTTTTCGACATGCAAGGATGACTATAGGTCATAAGCTATACATGTTAGAAGTTGGATTTTGGGAATGTAGTGGAAAGGACAATTTGCCCCAACCATATTTGGAAAAGCTTTGTAAAACACTTAACTTCACCTATTTAAAATTTAGCAATATAAATATGTAATGTATATGATGTACATATTGGACCTATTATTTGTTATAGAAAACCTGCACAGATACAACAACATTGGTACCGTGTAGCATTCATGCAACATGTTGCAACATGGTGAGCATTTGTCTTTGCCTTGAAATAGAACAAGGTCATTCCTTTAGCATGAGCTTGTGGAAAAGGTTGTTATTGGAATTGTAGGAATCTATATGGAAAACCAACAACTTCCTATTCGTTATATGGGCCAGTTGTTTTAGAAATATGGTTAGAATTGTGGGAATTTTTTAGAAATCATAGGAGCCTTTAAGAAATTGTAAGAATTGATGAGGAACTATAGGAATCTCCATGGAAAACCAATAGCTTCTTATTCATAACATGGATGTAATTAGGTTAGTGGTTTTATAAATATGGTCATAAGTATAGGCATCTTTGTGGAAATGTAGGAATCTCTATAATAGTGTCACGTGTAAGCAAAACCACCAATGTCTTCCATGCACATTCACCCAATCAAAAGCCTTGTATATAGCCATAGAACTTCCTTGGTCTTGTATGCACTAAGTAGTTGATGTTGTAATTGCATATTAATCTCTATCAATTCAAACTAAAGAAACAATATATGTTACATAATGTTCCAAGAGTTGGTGAACCATAAACATTTGTTGTTAACATGCAGTTGTTTACTTGAAAAGACAAATATAGGCGTGGCCTTGAAAAGGAGAGAGTTACTAAGTATCTCTAGTTATATATGGTGATGTTTAACTATTTGATTGTGTGCTTTGTTGTAATTATGACCTGTAGTTTTCTTCAAGTGGTGATCATAACTTGGTAGTGTTTCCCATCATTTATGCAATCATATGTCAATATTAGATTCCAACAATTTTAGGGAAGATTTCAAGTAGTTGATTTGTTAGCTTGGCGAGGTTGAAAAAATATCCACTTTTCGAAGAAAGGGTGTGTGGATGCTCAGCACCAACAAGGGTGAAAGAGGGGCATTCAACTTTCACGTTGCATGTTACAACACATTGCATGTTACATGAATCAAAACATTAATTGTTGTTGGATATTGTATTCAAGGTTGAATAAAACTTAGCAGCACATGTGATGGATTTAGCTTATGTTACATGACCATAGCTGTTGTACACATTCACCCTAAATGGAGACTAAAGTCATGATCAAATACTCCATACCAATACATGGACTATAACTTTTCTATTTTTAAAACTTCATACTTTAATGACATAAATTAACTCCATGCTTAAGATGTTTTGAATACCCCCTATACCTTTATCATGCATAACATGGACCCAAAACATGCAAAGAACACATTGCATACCCCTAAAAGGTTCAAACAAGAGAAAAACCTTATGCACATTTTTGCACAATAAGCACATTTATAACTAAACTGCTAAAATAATATATATTGCAAAAACTCTAAACCATGCCCACAATGGGTAGTGACACATTACCTTTGATAACTTATGTAATAAAAGGAGCAAGAAAACCAAGTTGAATATGAACATAAATATCAAGAACTACTCACACAAGAGTAATTAATATAAATACCTATAGAATTCTACAAACAAATCTTTGTCAATAATGTATGCACAAGAAGTTTCACCACCTACACGTTAACAAATTAATCGAGTCATCACAAAGATTTAAACTATTAAACATTTGCTACCTAGCAATTGGAAACATCTTGCTAGTGTTTGACCAAATAAAATGTTTGGTACAAAAGTGAAAAATATTTTATCTCAATCATAACCCACAAAATGCATTGGGTTTCAACCTCTAAACTCTGAATTTCAAGGAAATCACTTTACCTTTTCAAATGTATCTTCAATTACTTCATTGCATAACTTTTCACTATTGCCCTTTTTCAACAAATTGTCACAAAATGTGGCAAGAAGTTCTACACTTGTAAACACTTCAAATGTTTCCTTTGACGTTTGCATGTGCAAATCCCAATGAACAAGTTTGTCAACTACTATTGAATACTTGACTTTGACAAAACCCATCATTAGTTATTGTAATTATGTCGTTATGTAATTAGACACATATACATTACAAGCTATCGATACTAAGACTAACCCACTAGTAATAAAAGATAAGCCAACTACTTAAAATGTTGTCAAAAGGATAATTGTTGACCTAATAGCATGGCAAGAACATAAAAAGATCTAGTTTTTGTGTGTTCTGACCTAATACACATAACAAATTACAATAGTTGGCACATGGCAGTGATAAGATGTCCATTTAACTGCCAAACCCAACATAGTAGTTAGTTGGTTCACCTTGTGAAAAAAGGAATGATTCACAAAACATTTGTTAACATACTGAAAATACTTGTCATGGAGCTCAATCACCTTGTGCATAAATGCTTGCAAAGACCAACATGTTAAAGTACGATATAAACTTCGTTTGCACCCCCCCACCCCCCCACTGTACCACATGGTCCATGGCATCTACTATTCAACTTTAGCAGTTCAAATCCAAAGGTTTTAATTGAGGTTCCATCTATAGAAGGAATGTTGAAACCTATTTGAACTAACCATCCATGCATGGGTCCTGTCATGCACATATTAGATAGAAGACATCTTCATCAGTTCTAACAATTTTTCAATATTAATGAATTAAGTTAACCTGATAAGACTTCAGAGATCGTACAATTTTGGGGGAACTAAGGAGATCTCAATCCAGATCTTATAATATAATGGTAATTAATATGCAAACATGAAAAGAAGATGAAAGCTAAACCATAAAGAAAAGAGAAACAAGACCACCACAATAGTCATATTAACAAGCAATAACCATATTAACATGCATGTTTTTCACTCATAACATTTCATAACATGGGAATTAATAAGTTACTTACACCCCTATACCCATATGGGTCTTCAAAACGTGCATAACAAATATCCATAACATGATCATGACAATTATTATGTTGCATAGTATCTGAGTCCCCTAGAACATCCAAAACATGTAACCAAGGGAAATTGGAAGGTTAAATCATTTGACAATGTTACCTATTCAAAACAACATATATACACACATGTGAAATGAACTATTTCAAGGCAATAAAAAATGCACATTGTTATATTATTTTCATTGGAATGTAGATCAAAATCCATGGATCCAACTCACATCTTAACATTTGTGTGGAAAAGTTTTGAAAACCAGCTTTGAAACAAATCTACATGTATATAACCTCCCAAATCTTGTGTGCTGACACACCTATGTAGCTAGTAAATTTCTGAATATTTAGCAACAAATTTACATAGGTTACATCTTTTGCAAATCAACACCCAAAGCTTTTAGAAAATTTGCATGCATCTTCTACCAAGATTCTTATGCATAGCACCCAATTAACTAGGAAGAATTAGACAAACTAGCCCACACAAGCCAAAGGCTATGTTACACTCTTTATAGATGATATATGGAATCTAGGAAAAACAAAAAAAAATCATGAATCTCCTTTCATCCTATTTGCCCTCTCATCTTGAATTCTAGCTTTTAAAGAAATTAAAATAACTTGCAAGTGCAACTTTTACAAAATCTTTTGTATTGCAGTTTGTGTGGAAATTCTTAATTAGGTCAAAGGGTTAGAGCTAGAAACAAAAAGAAGATAGTAACTACATGAAATGACTTACTATTTTATGTCTCATCATCATGGGTCCAAGGGTTGTCACTCTTTGTCCAACCTTGAAATGCTTGTGCATCCAGTGTGCAATCCACAATATCTTGAGGGTTTCCTTCGTGACATGTCAAGTGGTCTAAGCCAAGGCTTTTAAAACTAGCAAAAACTCATTTTCTAGGCACCACAAACATTGTAATCACATAACTATAACATGCCATCCTCTAGCCAAAATGAGCAATCACACCACAACTTGACCTGCAATCAAGCCCCACAATCTCTCTGTGAATGAAACATGTAACCCTCTTACAACAACATGAAAATAATGATCAACTTATTGGTGTTAGTAATCCCAAAACTAAGTCAAGCTTCCCAAACTACCTAACAAACAATAACAAACCTTAATAGTGTGCATGTAGTTGGCAAATATTCTAATTCATGACTAGAAAAAAACAAAAAAAATTTGAGATACATTTCACAAGGTAGAAAAGAGGTAGTGGTAATGAAACCCTACCATTCGACTTGTTTCCTAAAAGCCATATAACCTACAAAACCCATCCACACACATGTTGCAACATTGGAACAAATAAACAAAAGAATTACTAGTGGTTGTAAATTTCTATGCAACCTAAATTCTATTACTTGATTATTTTGTTGTGAAGGCAGTCATTGTTTGGAAGAATGGTGCATAACTTCTCAAGTATGGTTGTCGAGGAAAACCAAAGTTTTGCCCTTTTAAATTTTTTGTTGTGAGTTATTAATTTTTGAAACATTTTCATTATTGGAAAGCAAGTTAAGTACTAGGTTCTAAACTAATAGATTTATTTCGATGTTCACTATTCGTCCTTCACCCTCCATGTGATTTTAGGTTTTTTCACTATAATTTTATCTGTTGAGTTGATGCTAACTTTGGTAACACCAACAACAAATGGGAACTATTTAAACTAATGCAAATACATTAATGTGGGTTAAAGAGTGTGAGCCATACTGACATAACCATGTGCGGTAATCTCAATTTTTAAGGATTGCATCAGGGATATTTGGGTGTGGTAAAGCTATTAGGGGGTTTTAGCAACTTCATGTTAGAAAAAAGAATGATGAGTGCACATGGTTGCATGGGGTTTTTTTTTAAAAAATTTGATATTGGATGAATGAGATGTAGGGTTAATTGTTTTCTTTAACAAAAGCTGGTAATCATAGTTTTAGAACCTCAATTACGTGATTAGGGGTGATAAATTTCTATAAGGTTGGGGTTAAAAATAGACACCAAAATTTGTAATGTTTGATAAAACATTGGTCTTATTCTAGTATTTAGTGGGTAGTCGTGTAAGTGAAGATGATTGAGATTCGTGAAGCAGTTAAGGGGTGTCAATGAAGGGTCAAATGGAGATAGAATAATCTTCAAACATTATAAACATAAAATTAATTTGAAACAACATAATAATTAAAATAAATAGTATGATAGGGTGGCAATGGCAACATGGATTTCATGATGAATGAAATTTTTATTCAGGTTATGGATAAATTCAACAGGGAGGTATAATTGCATATTGAGTTCTAGGCTATGCCATAGTGATAGTTCATAACTGCAAAAAATATAAGATGTGTCGAATGGTGTGAACTAAGTAATTTGCTTTGTTATTAGGAGGCAATCAACAAATTGGATTGAGTAACCAACAATAGTGTCCAACGTAAGGAATTGAAGACCATGCAAAGATGGAGGTGTTTCCAATTTTGTATAACCTTCATAAATAGTTTCAGGTTCATCACCAAAAACAGGGTTGACCTGCAACAAAATTACTAAGGTACGAGAATTCAAAGAAATGTGATAATACCAAACTTGAAGGGGTTCAACTTCAAAACAAGGGATCTTCATCATGAAGGGTGTTGGGTCAATGTCAAATTTAGGGATGACTCCTGAAGCAGTTTTTCATTCACTCATGCGGCTTGAGGCTTATTAGACATGGTCATACGCAATGCCATGAATTCAAGGAAAGGAAAAAATCTTCGATCAAAATCAACTTGGTGATGAATGTGTGGAAAACTAGGCACATCGAAATGTGTAGTTGCAATTTGTAAGTCAAGAAAAAAGAAAGAAAGGCGTAAAGTAACGGTCTAGAACCATGGTAAAGTAAAACATTAAAATCAATGAAAAAAATGACACACCCCCAGGCTCCTTAATATACTCAAATGTGAGTCCAGATTAAAGACACCGAAAAAGTAAGGAGTCGGGGCATGTTCCCTACCTCGTAGCACTTGAAGGGTAAAAGGGCATGTTGGAGCTTCGGAATGGTACTAGGAAGATTGACAAGCATCAACTATTCACACGGACCTGCACAAAATCAACACAAGGTGGTTAATGCATAATTGGAACACTTTTGGTGCTAGGACGAGCCACGGGCAAATTCGTACTCATAAGACTCACCACGGCCTGGACTTGGGGGAAGCCATCACCTTCCCCCGTATAGTATATTTTGTGCCTCTCACGAGGCCCACATTCAAATGGCTTTTTTTTTTTGTCTCGGGATCCCAAGTGGGAGTCCCAAAATTGCCAAAGTTGGGACTCCCACGAATTTGGGGCCCCATAACTTTGTATGCAAACCTCCAATTGAGATGAGTTCTAAAACAAAGTTGTAGCCCTTATCAAGATCTTTCCAACAATATGTCACATGCTACCTACACTTAAGGAAATCAAGTCGATTCCCGACTTTTAATGGTCGGGAGTCAAACTGCCAATTTGACTCCTGGCCCTTTTTTTGGCCATGACTTGTGTTTCAAATGTCCAAATGGGTGATGAGAGCCCATTTTAAACATCTACGTTTCAATAGCTTTTCAATGGTATCAAGACCTTCTCAAGCCATTGGGTTTTAACCCTTGCAATCACTCTCTAAACATTTGGGAGTCCACTGGGACTTCAACTCCCAACATGGGAGTTCACTTGGGAGTGTGAGGGTTCTTTCCTTCACACTCTTTTACACTCCCAGAGGCATGAGAATGCGACTCCTGGACTTAGTTTTGGCCCGCACCCTTACAAGCCCCTTTGCATTGGTCGCGAACCCGAAGTTAAGGTCACAACAAAAAGGCTTAAATAAAATTTGTTGGGAGGAAAGTGAAAAGAGGTGAAAAAGATGTTTATCCTTCTCCTTCCAAAAGCCATCAAGCTTGAAACCTTCCATTGGCCACCAAGCAAGATGCTTCCCTGCACCAAGCTTGGAATTTTTCAAGGGCCACCAAGCATTGGAACCTTCCATTGGCCACCGAGTTGGGGTCTTCCCTCACCTCCTTCCTTTTCCTTCTCTTTAAAGTTGCAAATTTGGATCATTTAGTTTTATTTTTTCAGACATGATTTTCAATTCGAATATTTGAAAACTTGTTCTTACAATTTTCCTTAGCGGGAGAAGAATGATTAGTCTTAGTAGATGGTGGAGAGAGGGAGAATAGATTGGATATAGTAGTACCTTTGAAAGAATGGGGTAATTTTGGTAGCTTGAAATTTTAGAGAAATTTCACAAGCCTTCTTGGGTTTTATAGCATAATTTTTTCTTGATTTAAGTGCAGAGCTTGAGATTTGTTGGGCAAGTGCGCCCTATAGATAATTTTCCAATAAACTAATGCAAGTTAAATTTGAATAAAGTATGTGATGGCAACAATGTTTTTACTGACTAAAGGTCTATTGTCAAATTAAGCTTTCTATTTTCATGAAACCTTCTCAAGTTCTATGGCATAGTTTTTTATTAATTTAGGTTCAGAGCTTGAGATTTGGTAGGCATGTGCACCTTATAGCTAACTTTCTAATGAACTAATGCAAATTAGATTTAAATAAAATATGTGATGGAAAAAATATTTTAAGTGACTAAAGGTCTACTATTAAGTTGAGTTTTTTACTTTTGTGAAACCCTTTCAAATTTTATGGCATAACTTTTGACTGATTTAGGTGAAGAGCTTAAGATTTGGTAGGCAAGTGTGCCTTGTAGCTTTTCTAATGAATTAATGCAAGCTAGATTTGGATAACATATGTGATGGGAATAATGTTTTAAGTGATAAGAGGTTTGTTGTCAAGTTGAGCATATTGTCTAATCCTTAAAAGTTAGTTTAAGTGGGTGATAGTTTAACATAAAATTCTAAAATTTGGAAAGTTTGAACTTAGAAAATATATCTATCAATTCTTGATCATAAATGATGCTTAAAAAGTAAATTAATTTTTTTCAACTACAAAGATAATATAATATCTAAAAACACACTTTGCATCTTTCCTTCACTAATAACATATGTACTTCCAAATATAATCACCTCATAGAACCAAGAGTAGAGGGACATAAAACCACCTCACAAAAAGGTTCACATGAAATGACCTTTTTTCCTCCCAAAGAAAAGATCTACAAGATTTGGTTGGTGATCATTCAATGTGTTGCAATCCATGACAGGAAAACAAGGGGACATATTTTGTGGTCTTATTCTTTCTCATTTGTTATCTTCATAATTCTTTGGGGATGAGTGATTATGGCTTGTTAATAAAATGAGTGTGCATTAATATGGTATTTTGGAAAAAAAAAAAAAAAAAACTTTGGTTGAGCATAATGTCTAGGATTATACCTGGGCAACATATTGTGAGTCCTTACCTGATCCCCATTTTGTTTGTCATAGTTGTGATGGAAGACTTTACATGTATCATTTGAGTTAGTGGATGGTATATAGTATTAGTATTGTTAGTTGTTTGTATCTTTCTTGCTTGCTTGTGTGGATTGAGTTCTCATGTGGGGTGTATGTAACGCATGTGAGACATTATTATGTTTCAAGGTTACAATGTTGGAAGGTCTTATCTTTGTGATTTCACTTGTATTTTGTTGTCTAAGTGTGATGTTCTACAGTCTACATGATCTTTTGATCTTGATCACAACTTTCATGACATCTTTTTATGTTGAAGTTATGTAGGGTGAAGCATTTGGTTCAAATCATTTGAAATTGGGGGACTGTTTTGTAGATTCAACTAGTTCAATACATCATGGTGCATAGTGTAAATGGACCACAAGATGGTCAAGCCATTCATATACATTTGGCACAAGAAGCTACAAGAAAATTGACCTAGAATCAAATGCAAAGGAAGTGTAGGTAGTGGCAAAAAAATGTCCAAAATGGTGTTATGGTTATTGCTACTAAACCTATCCAAAAAAGTAATAGTATTGTTAACCTAGAGAGGTCAACTATAAGGATTACACAAAAATTAGCAATAGAATGGTTTTGGACACCAACTTAAAAGAGAGGTTTGGAATACCAATAAATTTTACTTTCAAAGATTTCAAAGAACCCAATTTGGCACGACATATTACCAAATTTCTGTGAGTTGGAAAATGCATAATACACTATGGACAACTTATCAAAAGGACGGTAGCATATTAAGGGTTGTCACCCAAAAGACAACTAATGTGCTTGGAATGTTGTCATTCTTATGGTGGCAGCTAATTCCATTTAGAGCATATAACAAACCAATTTACTCACAAGGATCCATCATAGAAATTTCAAAAGGGTGATAGAGAGCATGTTGTGTTTTGAATCTCATATGAATAATGGCCTTTGGGCTTTTTGTGACAAGGCAAAAAAAAAAAATTCATCATCTTCTTATATGAAAGATTTGGTTGTTCGGTTTTGGATTGAAAACACGTGTTAGCTCCGACTTGAAGGATGTTGTAAGTAAGCAAATAGCTTTAAAGTCATGGGAATCACATGCAGCCCACTTGCTTTTGGAAACTCATATATATGTTCCTTTTTATTTTCCAATTTACCTTGTATGTTAGTTGAATTATGAGATTTTTTCAAATACATTTGATGTAAGTTCTTAATGTCATTAATGTTTCCTTTATGGTTTATATTTTCAAATATGTGTCAACCTCAAAAGGACATTTGTAGGAATTGTTCCTAATCTAAGATGTGACTTGAAGAAATGCATATTCCTTGTGGTTATTTGCAATCACACCTTTCCTTAACCACTTTCCTTTACATTTCATCTCATGTATGATTCCTTATTTAGGACGTGCCCATGAAGGTACCTATTCCTTATGGTTATTTGTAAAATAACCCTTTCCTTAATAGATTTCATGTATAGTTCATTCATAAGAATTATTCCTTTATTTAGGATGTGCCCAAGAAGGTGCCTATTACTTACGATTATTTCTAAGGCAACCCTTTCTTTAATAGCTTTTCTTTATAGTTCATTCACAAGGATTGTTCCTTATCTAGGATATGCCTAGGAAGGTGCCTATTCCTTATGGTTACTTTCCTAGTCATCTTTCCTTAATTGTTTAGAGATTTGGACCATTCTTGAAAGCTAGGCACTACTTCCTTTATTTTCTTTTGTTGATGTCTTTTATGTTGTCCTTTCATGACCCTTCTTTCATACATTTGTAAGTTTTGGATCAATGTTTAAAAAGGATAGTAGTAATATGCAAAAGCCCTAATTTTGTGTTGTTTATGGGCTTGTAGCTTGCATTCTGCACATGCTTAATTTAGGAGCAAACACCTAATGTGCAAATTTGCTTACAATCTTTTGATAGGTTGAACCCATGGTTTGTGAAAAGATTGAAGGAGTTCTACTCTTGTTGTTGTAGTTATCATGTATAAATGGTAGAGTTGAAGGATGGATTTAATTCAATGCGCAATGGGTTATTTCACCAAAATTGTGAGTCTAATTGTAATATTTGCTAGCTAGGAGGTGAAGTAGCATGTGTTTCCAATAGTATTGTTGTGAATGGTGTTAAAAACCTATGTGATCATATCTTGTATCCAAAGGTAGATATGGCTGAATTCCACTAGAAACAATGCATTGAAGGTGATTGTGCCATGTGTAGCGTTTCAACACTACAATTTTGCCCTTGTGAAGTGGACAATACTACTAAAGAAAGAGTTTCATGGCATTGGTTTGAAAAAGTATGGGTGGGAAGGTCAGAAGATAGCAAAGATTGGCATGCCCTTCATCTTGAATATAAACAAACCACTCTTCTTATGTTTATTACCCTCTTGAAACCAAAGCTAATTGAGTTTGTTGTCCACAATTTTGAGGCCAAGTGGTAAGACAATATGTTCAAAAAATGTTTGGAGAATTTAACTACAAACTATATTATTTATTTGTGGATTATGTTGAGAATTATTCATTCCAATGGCAAAATGAAATGCAATCCCAACACAGGTTCAATTTCCAAGTTATGATCCTTGTGCATTTGACTTTTAGAGTGCAAGTGGATTGGGATGGAAATCTTGAATCCAAAATTGTTATAGAATATCACTTTTACTTTAGTGATGACAAACAACATGACAACTTGTTCATGCAACATTGTTTTGGTTTACACAAGGAATTCTTCCAAACCCAAGGTTAGCCATTACCTGTAAAGCACATTGTTTTTCATATGGTTGTTCTTCATAGTTTAAATGTGGAAGATTTCTACTTTATATGGCACGTTATCCATCATTAATGAAGTGTGATGAGCTATCGCTTATAACATGCATGTAATGGAACTATTTCAGTAGTGGACATGGTAAAGGAAGATGGCATGGAGCTTGAGCTTCCATAAAATAGGCATTTAGATTTGAGCATGTGAGACTTCACAATGCCTCAAATGTTGTGAGCTTCTTATGAGACCATTTTAATCGAGTTTACGCATGTTATTCAAATGCCCACATAGATGTTCAACAATTTTTTTATGAAGTCAAACCAATAGATGTTGTTCGGGTTGATCAATTTAATGCACAGATAGTTGTAGGGACATGTACCTTGCATTAAATACATAATGTTGGGCTAGACAAGATTTCATTATAGATAAGAAATTTGTTTTGCTTTTGCAAATTGTGTATAGATGGTGGTGATGGTTCATGTAACCATGCAAATTTTGTGCTAAGGTTTGATTTGATCCACTTGGTTCCCTACAAACCATAAGATGCTAGAGATGATGAAATTGATGAAAATAATTGGTTAATCGATAGTGATAAAGAATTGTTGGCCACCACTTTGGATGTGGGTGATCATTTTGCAATTATGCTACAAAGGATAATAACAAAGGTGATGACTTCTAGGTATTCATATGTGAGGAAACTTTAATTGTGGTGGAAGAGGTTATCAAGGTTGATTATTAGGGGCAAAAAGTATATAGAGGAGAACATATTGTAGTTGGAAGATACTACAAAAGGCAAGGACACAATCCACAATCCTATGTTTTATGTGATGGAGGGCCTGCTTTCATATATTCACACTTGGTGATAATGGTAAAGTTCAATATGATAGTTACACAACATAGGCAAGGTTGTGGTAGAAGTGGATTTCAAGTATACACTCCCCCTATTGAAACCTTCAACCACATATACACCACGATAAGCGCATAGTTTTGCATGTGTTTTCTTGAGATGCCTGGATTTTCTTTGATCTAGCCTTTATAATGCTCAAATGATGCAATGAATTTTATCCAATTTGTTGGAGTCTATATGTAAAAGCTATTACTTTGTCATTGATGTTTTCTTTGCTCAATTACATTTTCAAGAAACTTATTTTAATGGGCCTATTAGATTTATGAACTATTATAGTTGAATACAAATGGAAATCTATTGGGCTTAATGATGAGCATAACTATAATGAATCTTTCTTTCTAAGATCCTATGCTAGATGCATTTCCTTTTCTTCATATGTTGTTTTGTCTTTGCCACAATCAGGTTATGGCTTATAATAATGTCAATTAGAACTTTGATTTTATAATGGCATGTAAAATTATAGGTTAATTGCAATTTACAAGTGCCTTTGAATCTAAAAAATGAATGGGTGCAGTTTGCAATTGGGTGATCTACTGATTAGATTGTGCTTTTATATGACTTGAGATTCAAGCTTTCAAAGTGTCTTTATTTTGTTGTAATTCACATGTACTACCACCATATCCCCTTGCGCCCCTCTTCCTTCATGTGTATATGTGGTTCACTTTTAGCTAATACCTTGTTATAGGATGGAGGTGTCTTCTTGCTCATTAAGATGAACAATTTATTTAGGCATTACCATGGTTGAGCTATGATCATTAATTGCTAATTAATGGTTTAGGTTAATATCTAATCAATTTTCTATCATCATACATACCCTATTAAAACCCTTGTTTTTTTCCACAACTTTGTCATAGATGGCTTTGTAATCAAAACATGTTATATATATATAAAGGGGCAACAAGATATCAAGTATCTCAACATGTATGTTTAGTAGGGATTTCTCAGACCAAAAGTGTTTTTTGATGAGACTTAATCACACACTCCAAAGGAGAAAGCTTATGAGCTTGGCATTGAGCTTAAAAGCATCACACATTAGTTCCTGCATTGCAAAAGGGTGGGAAGTTTCAACATTCCAAAGTGACACCATGGCACGAAGCTACCTTGTCATAGCATTGGATGAATTTATCAAAACTATGAATGTTAGAATCAACCTTCTGGCAAAAGAGTTATCATGTATCCTTCCCAAGATTTGAAATGTAGATGATTCTTGTTTTCCATATTCTAGGTACTTTATGCACTTGTTTATTTTTGGAAGTCTTAGTGAATGCTACTTGTGTCTTCAATTGACTTCTCAAATATTCTAATAGTTGCACAAACATGTGGAGTCATGAAAGCACATAAAGCTAAGTTGTTATGACATTACCAAAGTGTCATCACCTATGGAAGTAGGTGTGTATCTTTTCAGCAATTCACCCATTGATAGAGTTACTCATTTTGACTCATGTTGATTGCATATTCTCAATTTATAGTGGAAATGCCTCAACATTATTGCCCATGCATGTCAAGAATAAAAGTGGATTGTAAGCAAATAATTGAAAGAGTTTGTGAAGAACCTAACAATGTTATGCCTCCTATGTAGGTGGCAAGTTTGGTAGAGGACTTATAGTACAAAGAAATAGTGAAGCTAACAACTTACCTTGAAAGGGATGCAAAAGAGTGAGTCCTTTGCTTCCCTATGTTTCTTTCCCTCATTCTTGCATCATGTTTTGCAATCCTTTTACAAGTATAAATACAAGAGTCATAATTTTGATGTGATCTTTGGCAAGATTAGTCTTGAGCTTTAAGGTTTGATCTTTCAAAAGACCAAAGGAAACATACTTGATCTAATCAAAATGTGTATGTTTTTGTTACCTAAGTTTATCCAATCATTGAAACTTTCGTGTACATGTTCTCGTTTATTCATCTTTTATTTAAAGACGAACAAGATAGTGTTTAAATTGCACCCAATACAATGTATAAAGCAACATAGATTAGAGATACCAATTGATTTGACACAAGGCGTGGCAGTTATCACAATAATTATAGTTATTTATGGATGTTGCTATAATGTAAGAGAATGAAGCCCAAGATCAACTAATGCCCACTTTTGCACCAGATGTAATTGTCATTCAATCACTTATTGTTCAATTTTGACATACACTAATGCTTGCATTGTCATTAGTGTATGCATTTGTTGCAATGCATTTTTCCTTTTCTATTTAATTCCAAATTTCCTTGCCAAGATCTCTTATGTGTGAGTGACGAGCATATAACAATCTTTACATGTTCAACATAACATTAAAAGTCAGGATCCCAAACCAACCATCCTAAATTTTATTTTCACATTTTATTCACGTTCATTATTTGCTAATGAAACGCAACTGAGTTAAATCCATTTCCTCCTTTTCTAACTAGCACAACTATTTTATTGTTATATAGGTTTTCTATAATCATTTTAGAGTTCATGTGTGCATTGTTTGTTTTATGCTTTTGCAAGCATTAACTTCATTCTTAATAGGGTTTACTTTCATTAATTTACTAACAATTCATATTTAACAAAATAAAGAAGATACATAGTTTAGTAACTTGTAATGGAACCAGAGCCATTGATGTACTATAATTGCCCTTGGAGAATCAGAGAGTCAAGGTAGACCCAGTTTGATGTCTGGTATGTTCCATTCACCAATAGCACTAGCATAGTTTTTGACCGTTGGGCAACAAAAAATGTCATAGCCAGGGTTGGATCTTCTAAAAATACTAACTTGCACAAAAGATGGCCTTGAAAGGAATTTAAGGAAAATATTTTTCCAAATAACAAAACATTATTTAGATAGTTCATGATGCACCCTTAAACTCCTTGAAAGATTCAAATGTAAGTTTAAAATGAAAACAATGGAAAAAAGAGTTGGGGTACGTTCCCTAATGTGCAACATTTTGGGGGTAAGAGGGGCGTGTTCGAGCTCCAGGATGGGGATTAAGACGAATGAAAAGCGGGTCAATTATTTATATGGACCTGCACAAACAAAACAACAAGTTGATTAATGCATAATTAAAGCACTTTTGGTGCACGGACGAATCATGGGCATACATAGACTCACAAAACTCACCACATCTCAAACTTGAAGGAAGTCACCACCTTCCCCCTTATAGTATTTTCTGTGATTAGCCATAGGGGCTACACCCAAATGTCATTTTTCCTAGGACTCCCAAATCGAGTGTTGCAACCCTAGCCTTGGGCTCGTGACCAAGGCAAAGAGGTTGCAAGGGTGCGGGCCAAGACTAAGCCCGAGAGTTGCATTCTCATGCCTCTGGGAGTGCAAAAGAGTGTGAGGGAAAGAACCTTCACACTCCCAAGTGAACTCCCATGTTGGGAGTTGAAGTCCCAGTGGACTCCCGAATGTTCAGAGAGTGATTGCAAGTGCCAAAACCTAATGGCTCAAGGAAGTCTTCATACCATTGAAAAGATATTGAAGTGTAGATGTCTAAAATGGGCTCGCATCACCCATTTGGACATTTGAAACACAAGTTATGGCCAAAAAAAGGGCCGGGAGTCAAATTGGCAGTTTGACTCCCGACCATTAAAAGTTCAGAATCGACTTGATTTCCTTGAGTGTAGGTGGCGTGCAATATACCGTTGGAAAGCTCTTGATAAGGGCTACAACTTTGTTTTAGACCTCATCTCAATCAAAGGTCTGCACACAAAGTTATGGGGCCCCAAAGGCACATGAGTCTCAACTTTGGCAATTTCGGGACTCCCACTTGGGAATCTCAAGACAAAAAAAAAAGCCATTTGGATGTGGGCCTCGTGGAGAGGCACAAAGTATACTATAAGGGAGAAGGTGTTAGCTTCCCCTAAGTCCAGGCCGTGATGAGTCTTGTGAGTTCGAGTTTGCCAGTGGCTCGTCCTAGCACCAAAAAATGCTTCAATTATGAACTAACCACCTTGTGTTAGTTTTGTGTAGGCCCGTGTGAGTAGTTGATGCTTGTCACTCTTCTTAATCCCATCCCGGAGCTCTAACACACCCCTCTACCCTTCAAGTGCTACAAGCTAGGGAGCATGCCCCAACTCCTTGCTTTTCCATTGTCTTCAGTTTGGACTCACATTTGAGTCCATTAAGGAGCTTGGGGGCATGTCATCGAGAGTCTTGAAATTCTCAAAATTAGAACTCCTACCACTTTGGAGGCCGAAAACTTATTGTGCAAACTTCTGATTGAGACGAAGTTTGAAGCAACGTTGTAGCCCTTGTTGAGAGATTTTCAATGATATGTGGCATGCTACCTGTATGCATGTACTTCAAGGCAATTGTTAACTTTTAGTGGTCGGGAATCAAATTGACATTTTGATTCTTAGCCCTTAGTACCTACTTTACAATCCAATTGTCTTTTAGCCATAACTTGTTTTGTAAATATTCAAATGGGTCATAAAATACCATTTTAGACATCTGATTCATAAGAGCTTTCTAATGCTATAAAAAGTCCTCAATCCAATGAGGTTTGACCCCTTAGATCGTTTTCTAAATATTCAAAATTCCATAAGAACTCCAACTCCCAAAATGGGAATCCACTTGGGGGGTGTGGGCTCATTCTCTCACATTTTCTTGCACTTTTGAAAGCGTGCATGTGACTCTCGGGTTGCATTCTTGGCTTGCACCTTTCCATGCCCTTACTTTGGTTACGAGTCCAAGGCTAAAGTTGTGACAGTTCAAAGTGACTTATTTTGCATCAAAACATCATGTCTCATGTACAACATGATAAGGGAGTGCAAGTGAAATGTAGGCAAATTATCTTTTTATGTCAAAAGCAACATTTTGAGATGGAACTATCAAATTTAATAAAGCCCCTTTTAGCCTAAACACATTCTCGGCCTCATGGGCCTTTGCATTTCACATTAATCACAAACCCGATGTTAGGGTTGTGACATTAATTTAGTGTAATGACTACCAACAATAAATGTGCATTGTGGTCATAGACCAACCAACTTTTGCCAACAAGTCAAAGGTGGTGTAAGTCATTAACCACTTGGCCCAAACTTTGATGAATTTAAATGACGCACTCCCAACTCCTTAAGGGACTCAAATGTGAGCCCAAGTAGAAAGAAGCGGAAGAGGGAAGAATCGGAGCATGCTCCCTAGCTCACAACACTTTGAGGGGTAGAGGGGCGTGTTGGAGCTCCGGGATGGGATTAGGAAGAGTTGACAAGCTTCATTCACTCACACGGGCCTGCACACAACCCACACAAAGTGGTTAGTGCATAGTTGGAGCACCTTTGGTGCTAGGACGAGCCACGGGCAACACGGACACACAAGACTCACCACGGCCCAGACTTGGGGGAAGCCACCACCTTCCCCCTTATAGTATACTCTGCAGCTCTCCACGGAGGCTACATCCAAATGGCTCTTTTTCCTAGGACTCCCGAGTGGGAGTCCCAAAATCTCGCCAACTAGGATTCCCGCAATTTTGGAGCCCCATAACTTTGCGAGTAGACTTCCGATTGAGGTGTGGTCTAAAGCAAAGTTGTAGCTCTCATCGAGAACTTTCCAAGATATGTGGCATGCCCCCTGCAGCTAAGTAAATCGGGTCAATTCCCGACCTTTTGTGGTCGGGAGTCAAACTGGTAGTTTGACTCCTGGCCCTTCTTTTGGCCATAATTTGTGTTTCAGATGTCTGAATGAGCAATGTGGGCCCATTTTAAACATCTAAGTTTCAAGAGCTTTCCAATGATATAAAAAAGCCATAAGCCATTGGTTTTTGACCCCTGAAATCGCTCTCTGAAATTTTGGGAGTCCACCGGGACTCCATCTCCCAAAGTGGGAGTTGCCTTGGGAGTGTGAGTGTTCACTCCCTCACACTCCCTCACACTTTCTTACACTCCTGGGAGTATGTGATGTGACTCCTCGGCTTCCTCTTGGCCCGCACCCTTGTAATGCCTTTGCATTGACTCCCGGGCTTCCTTCCTCTTGGCCCGCAACCTTGCAACCCCTTTGCCTTGGTCGCGAGCCCAAAACTAGGGTTGCGACACTAAACACATAGTATATTGCCATTCACAAGTACAACCATCAATAATAATAAAAACCATGCAAATTGAACATGGATGATCTAAACCCCGAAAAATAGATGAAGACAAATTTACACTTACTAAAATAAAAAATGGATAGTAATGTACAATATAGTTCACATGGAACGGGATTAGCAGCAAGAATGGACAAGAGTGTACATTTCTTGCAATGTAAACTTAGTATCATAAGGAATGGCCACTCCTACCTTAAACTCTAATTTCTTCATATTGTAATATCTTTTAATCATAATGGGGATCCATTTAACAAATTGAGACTAATAAGATTTAGTCCATTAGATTTGGACTGCTCTCTTTAATTAAACTCAAATATAATCATAGAATTGGAAAAAAACATGGATTTTGAAATAGAAATTATATGTAAAATTTCAAACATGTGCATCTGTAAGAAGATGTATGTTTGAAAATTGGAGCAAATTCATACATGTTTGGATTTAAAATGTTCCACTTGGATCAACAATTGTCCTTATGCATAGTTCAGGTAATAACATGCAAATAAAACAACAAAATAAGTGCACAAATGAATTTATTCTACTTGTTACTCTAATTCTAGTAACAAAAACCATGTGAATCAGATTTCAATTGACAAAATGTTGCACTTGTTTATAAATCAAAGTAGTACATAAAATAATAACTCGATATTGTAGATTCTTGTAATTATACGAGTTAGAGCATGTTATAATAAAAGGTTCACATGACAAGATCCTAGTTTTGTTCTTACCTCTTAGTAGATCCAAATAAGTAATCACTTAATACACTGTAATTACTACTCACAAGTGCAATTATTTATTTATTTATTGCACGCTTATGATTATTGTTAAGGCTTTTAGTAGGTTTAGAACTTCTTTACTTGCCTTCTTTTGACCCTTTGGTTTAGACAAGATAGTGGCAACATTTTGAGCTGCTCCTTTAGTACCTATAGTAATTTTCTTTGGCAAGGCAAATGGCACTGCTGATTTGTTCCTCTTTATAACTATTGGCTGTTTTTAAGATTGGACACTAGTGGCCTCCACCCTATTAGTGTTAACACTATGTAGACAAACAATGATTTTACCTTTTTAATCTCCACACTAGGTAGACTAAATACATGGGTAGAATTGGGGGCAAAAATAATTTCCTAGTTAGGTGGATTTTTTACTAAAAGTAGAGTTGGATGCACTTTTGTTGAAATCAAATCTAGTGGGTGAGCTTCATGATCAAATTGCGAATGCAAGTTAACATAATCATAATTAGTCATTTCTTCTAACCCCATTTTGCAAGATATGGTTGTTTTTCGGATTGGCCTACCTTCACAGGGGATGTTGGGTTTAGTAAATGACTACCATTTTCACTAGTTGTTGCATCATTATAATTGAAATTAGCTTCTGAATGGAGGTTGTTTATGTCAATAGTTGTGGTTAATAATTATTTTGATTTAAACAACTTCTTTTGATGAGATTGAACCTTCAGAATCATCACGAAATTGAATGCTTGAGCAAGTCCTAAAGGTTTTAAATGTAAAACCTAAATGGGGGCTATAGCTTATACTAGTGGGACTCTTGCTTTTATAATGACCTCAAAATAGGTTGGACAAAGATATAATTATTACACACACTTTCACATATTCCTCCATGTCCACAAAGTTGCAACAAAAAATAGAATTGCATTTAGCACATATGTCATTGAAACATACATGACAAATTAATTGGGTACTACAATTGCAACATCTGTCATTAGACCATTCATATTTGCATATCATTAATCATTATGAAGATTGAAATTGTAGGCTATGCAACTTAATTTTTATGATGTATTGATCAAGTTAAATTTGGACAAAGTAAATTTTGTAATAAAGTTTCTAATGTCAAGCACTATTGATCATGTCACATGATTAAGTTGCACTTCCTAATAAATTCAAAGCAACAATAACAAAACTATGAAATGAAATGGGAAAAAAAACATTAAATGGTTAATCACCCTAACCTCAATCATAACCAATCCCACATTTTGATGTAAGCAAATTGAATAGCCATATTGCACCTTCAACTTTGGCAAGTCCACTTTTTGCTCAAGTTGGAGCCCTATTGTTTTGCAAGGGCTTTTGCATGGCTTCCCATCCTCTTTAGAATCTAGGGAACATGTTTTGGAAGTGATTTCACTATTCACTAATTCCACTTGTGTACTTTTGGAGTTATAGTAGGTTATAAACTTGTACACAAATTATTAGCCTTTTTCAAAGATGTAGATTTGGTTATGCCAACAATACTTGTCTCCCTAGCTAGAAGATGGTTAGCAATTGTAGATCTACCATATTCAGACTATCCATTTGTATTAAAAAGTAGTTCACATATGAGCTATTGGGTTTAAACCTTAATTAAAACTTTTGAAAAAACATGGAAAACAAATATGCACTTGTGACAAATATGTGGTTGGTCAAAAACTACATTAGGAATTACTAACGAACACGATTTGAATTTGTTCCTAAAGCCTAATGTTAAATTAATGCCACCTCTTCCTAACTATTGAAATTTTTTCAAGAAGTAACATAATTGGTCTAGAACTACATCAGGATTGTAGGAATTGTGGAATACAATTTTTTTAATGTTTTTGAAATTGCTCAATAACTACATATAATGCATTAAGATCATAGGAACTAAGGAATCCAATATTTTTAGTGTTCCCAAAATTGGCCAGAACTTATAATGCATCATGACTACAAAAACTGGGCATTCCAAAAATTTTAATGTTTTCAAATCAATTAAGAGCTACAAATAATGCATCAAGATTGTAGGAATTGAACATTCTTAAATTTTCAATGTTCTTAAAACTAATCAAGAATTACATATAATGCATCAGGACTATAGTAAAATCAAGGACCAAATTAATCCTAATTAACCAATTATTATTCTAGACTGTTGATGAAGTATAGGAAAAAAAAAACACATCAATTTTACATAAACAAAGAATGGCATTTCTTGAGCCAATACATCCATGATGATTTAAGGAAATAAGGTTCCTAGAGCTTGAGGATTGGGATGTTAACAAATAGGAGATCTACTCAAGTGCAAACATAAATTTTTATTGAAAGGAAAGTACAACATAATGCTCACAACACAAAACACAACATCAAGAACTCTCCAAGGTTCTTGTCACAAGAAATACACAAACTTGTGTAATGAAGAAAAGAGAAACAAACCATCAACACCAAGGTATTTAACTACAAGACCAAACCACAAATAACCAAACTAAAATAAGTAAAGAAAGTAATTCAACCTCGTGAAAGTAACCTAGTTACTTTCCTACTCCAGTAACTAATGAAACTTAACTAGTTGAGCTTGAATTCTCAACATGGGACATGTTCCTTGACCATCTTTTGTCCAAGCCATGAAAATTTGATGAAACACAAATACTCATTTTAAGAATAGGAAGCAAAATATACAAATCAAGACATTTGAAAACAACAAGGAAAGCAAAATAACTTAACATTCTTAAATTAACCATCCCATGAAAAAAATTGAAGGATGCTTTTGTTGAGCATATAGACCTACATTATTTAGTCATGTTAGAATGTTACATTAACTTCAAAAGCTTAATTACTTTTCAGATTTTATGCATGTTAATTGTTGTCTAGAAAAAACATAATTGTAAGTTCCTAGATGAAACAAGACCTACACTTGTAAAATCAATCAAATTTCAAAGTAAAGTTCAATATTAATACTTATTTGTAGGTATTGACCTGATGTTGTTAGAGTTACTTAAGGACTCCCCTCAGTTCTTGAACCTTCCACCTCTGTGACCTTAGCCACAATTTTAGACAATTCAAATGAAGAGCACCAACTGTCATGAAAAAAAGCTTCACAATTGGTAGCCTTACATTTTCTTGAAGAAACGGTGTGCACTAGCAAACACTAAGGGTGGTACGCATGACCATAAGATGTAATACAAATGTCATTGAAATCAAAATCTTCATTATAAATTGGACAAGCTTCAATAGTTAAACTTTTGACACAATGAAATGAAGGTGCTAGCTTGGAAACACGAAGAGGTTGAAAATAAAGGCTTGACCCTACTTTCATATGAACAAGCTACTCTACCAACTAGGTCAAGAACTTTTGGGAAAACTTGAACCCCTTCACAAAATTGTCATACATTTCCTTGCACTCAACAACCTTAGCATCATGTTCAACTTCTATTGCTTGCTGCTTCATTTGGATCTGCATCCAAGTTCTTTCTTCATATTGAATTTGTTACCTTAGTTCCTTACTCCTTTTTGCAAAATTAATAGAAGAACCTAGGGTAACTTAAATATCAACCTTCACTACATCAAGATCACATTTTGCAGACCCATCCAAAGCCACTCAATCATCTAAAAATAATTGAACCCTTCTTTGTTCAACCTCTTTGTGTGTTACATCCTTTTAAAGCCCTTCTATTTTCTCTTTCAACTTTTGGGTAAAATTTTGCTTTGAAAGCAACAAATTAACAACATTGGATATGCTTCTGAACTGAATGGATGCATCTTTCCTAAGGAGAATGATGAACTACACCTTGAATGATTATGTGGCATGTTTCTATTTCTTACAGAGAGAGGTTCGATCTTTCCCTTCATAGTGCGCATCCCATTCAACCTATGAACATTTAGAGGTGGATGCTAAGGAACTTTTGAACCTAAGCCAAATTGGCTTTTTCCCCTAGAACCTCTAACAACTCCTTTTGCATACTTGGGCACAAGCACATTTTTTTGATTATGGAACTCTTTGTAAACCTTTGCCTTGTTCTGAAATGGCAGTTGGTTGGGAAATTGTTTGTTTAATGTCCTTTCCAACTTGTAGAAAAACCTACTTTTTGTGGGTAGTAAGCGCATATGCTACCCAATTTAGTGACATTCCATTATTCTCAACAACTAAACCCCTAGCAAATTCCAAGGTGATGGTGTCGTTCAACACCTCTTCCTTTTCATAAACACACATGTAGAGGTTCACGATCACTTCTTGTAATTCTAGGGTTGTGTGCAACCTAAACTTCCAGCCATTCTGATCAAACTTTGGTCCCAACAAATTGCAAATATGTTCCTCTAACATGTCCTTTCTGAGTGACTTAATGTCATGACCAAAACCTTTCAACCCTTGTTGGACCATAAAATAATCCAAGTTGATCTTTGTATTTTCCTAATAACATAAACACAAGAAAGATTAACATAACTAAATGAAACAATGCTTCTAAAAAAAAATTGAACTTGTTGCAACATTGTCAAAATTAGGTGCAACAAGGGAGTCAAACCAATAAGCATGCTTCAACATTTGCAAAAACATGATTTGCGTACACCTACCATTTCTACCATGGTTAGTTTGTGTGAGGTTTAAGAATCTATTAGTTTGTACAATGTTCAAGAAATTTGCAAAAAATTGAAGAACATCACATGAATTTGACATGCAAATCGAAGAAAATAGAAAGCTCGTAATGTGAAAGATTGAAAATGCCCATGGCACCAATAATAGGATTTTGAACCTCCTCAATGTTTGTGTTATTCAACTGAACAAGAGACCCAAACATCACAAGGTCACTCCTTCAAGAGTAAAAATAATTGTTGAAGAGCTTCTACATCCGCGGGTGACAAACTGCAAAAATGTTAAGTCACTCTAAAGTTAGGAAGACAACCCGAGTTCCAAAAATGAACAATAGGAAAAAATAAAAATAAAAATATGAAAAATGATTTTTGGAAATTTTTTTGACCATTCTTGGAAAATTTCTTAAGTTGTTCCTAATGGTACCACCCAATTGTACTTACTCCTTCCTACTCCATATTATTTACGGTTTTGGGTACAATTTCATAGTGGATCATTGGAGCACCATATGCATTGGTTTTGTCCCAATGATTTAAACCGTTGTATAGGTGGGACAATGTGAAAATATTTAGTTGGTAAGCTTTTAGTTCCAATGGCCCATCCAAAAAGCTACTGATTTAACTTAAAAGGAGGTAACAATTCTAAAAGAAGCATGGTTTTCCTTTGATTGTAGTTATGCTTGAAGATTATTTGGTTCCCAATCATTTAGTTCAAACATTTCGCATATGCTTGCTATGAGTGTTCACAACATTGTGCAGTTGACTGATGCAAGTTGTTGGCCTACAATTCGTGGTGGTAAGAAGGTGAGACAACCTTTTATTTTCAAAATAACACAACAACACACCAATAATTGGGAGGTTGGCATCTTACTTACCCAATGCACTGTTTTCCCTGCTATTGATGTCCCTTCACTTGGGTATGGACAAATTTATAATAATCTTTTAGATGACAAAGGATATGATGTGACTATTGGAAATTTCCTTAGATGTTCATGTGTCTATTTTGTCACAATGTTGGTAGGTTCTTTGGGCAACTGTGGGGTGTTTGTGCAAAGTAACATGTGTATCACATTTTACAGATGATTATGTTTTGTGGGCTCACTAAAGAGTTTATTCATCATTGCACATGGAGTTGGGATGAAGTTCAACACTAGTTGAAGCTTTTTAAAGCCTTTGAACACTTGTGATAGTATATCACAATCTTATTTATAAACCTCTCTGTAATTAGCTGGACTATGTAGGAAGTTTAGATTTTAGTAAAGCCCAATGGTTTTTTTTCCCCACTTTGTAATTTTTCCATCATTGTAAAGTGTGATGTATATTTATGTATAATACCTCGGCCATTTCAACACATGTTTGTCAAATATTTAATATATTTTGAGAACTTAATTTTCATCAAATATTTCTTAAGTATGCAAATCCCGCCCATTTCAACATTTTTGAAAATATTGTAATTATTGTCTAATAACATTAGACATTTTGAGCATTGGTTGCATGAGGGATGATAAAATGTATCCTTCAAATTTTTTTTGCTTTCAAACGCTCACATGATGTTGCTTTCCATGGCTTTTTTGGCCAAACCCATGTGCAAAGTCAATAAGCCATTATTGATCTCAAAACAAACCATGGATGTGAGGTGGCAAAATATTCAATGGCTTGTTAAATTTTTTTTTGCCATGCCATAAAATATTCCATGACACGATTGAATATTTCACCACGTCATTTAATAAAATCCATGTGGCAGATGAATATATTAAAAAATTCCATGACATGGCATGGAATATGTTTTAAGATTTTTTCATGTTCATTTGAGTAGGCTCACCCGCTCACTCATTCGTGTCGTTGTAGGAAAGTCCATCCATGAATGGTGAAGATGGGCAATTGAAGAAATAACCAAAATCTTGTCAATATTCAATGTATGAATTATCCATTCATGAGCCCCATTCACTATGATCATAGAATAAGAAACAAGTTTTTCATCAAGTAAAATCTCTTGGAGCAACATTACATTTGTCATATGTTTGATCATTGTCTTGGGTCCTAAGTAGTTTTCAAATTGAATTGCATAACCTCTTCATTAATGAGATTCTTGATCAACAACTCTTTGGTTTGTAATGTAATTATGTTTATCAATTGTAAGAGATGTGGGTGTTAAAAAATATGACTTACAAGAGGACTAAAGACTTGCCGCATACAATTGCATGCCTGATCAATGAACTATGCCACATTACAATTGCATGCTAGATTGATTTTCTAGTTATAAGTTGACATGTTTATCAATCATGTGTTGCTTGTGAAGAAAACAAAAATATCCACCTCAAATGAGATGGATGTACATTACTATGATGTGGGCACCATCAAGATAATCAAGCTTTTGTTTATATAGAGGATGTCCCCTTGGAATGTTCATTGATGGATGGTGAAGATGTGACAAATGATGGTTTAATATAGGTTTCAAAGAGTGATACTTAGTTTTAAGAAAATTATGACCTCTAAGATTGTTTTCAAGTTTCGTAGAAATGATACCAAGTTTATAGGAAATCAACGATGTCTAGGATTCTTTTCATTTGATGTTGTTTCAAAAAATTCTATGCAATGTAATTCAAACATAATGTTTTAGTATCCAAGTTTTGTACACACAATTGTCATGTTTCTAGTTTTCTTTCTATCATGTTTCATATGTTCTTAACTTTTGTTATTCATGTAGTTTTGAAGCAAATGTTTCTATCATGTTTCAAAGCTTATGTTTATTTGAAACATCTTTATTTTATTCTTTATGTCATAATCTAGGGGTATGTTTGCTTTAGTCACCTTGTTTCACCTAGAATATGAATAGAAACAACCCTTGTGTATTAATGCAAGAGAGTCACTAACACAACCAAGTCGTAAAACTTCACCTAATGTTGATGGATGTTTGAGGGTAAAATCAAGGTAACCTTCAAACATTATCCAGGAACACCCAATGGTTGTGGGAAGAACACTACAATAGCATAACAAGTCATCTTTCACCAAAAATATATTAGAAATAGGGGTTAATTGATTATACATGAACATTTGAAAGCAATTTATGGGATACACCATAACATTTCTTTCAAAAATTCATTTGCTCTCATTCAATCACTTTAGGGTTGTTATAATTAATGTTGATTATCACAATTAAAAAATAACATATGTAAGTATATAAAGCTAATTAAAACATGCATTTTGAAAATTCAGACTTGACAATTTTTGAAATTATCATGCGATTCGATAGTCGAAACATGTGTAGAAAAAAATAATCTAAAAAATGTAGAAACATGTAACTTTAAACTATTTTTTAACATATACATGTTAGTGTAGTTGTTTCTTAATGTCATGTTTCGAGTGTTACATTCCCTCGGATCGCCTTGCTTAATTAGAAACATGAAAAAAAACCATACGACCCTTGCTTAGGAATGTTGCAAGTTCATTGAATAATCACAATTTTGCGAAATTTCATCCAATGCACTTGGATGTTCAAAAGTAACATTAGGAAAACTTTGAAACATTATCTAAGAACACCCATGAGTTGTGGGAGGAGCATTGCAAGATCATAACATGTTATCCGTACTCAATAAACATAGTTTCCTAAATGGGTTAGTTGTTTATTTTACAAAAATAAGAAACATGTAATTTAGAAACTTTCTACCTCAATAAAAACATGCACAAAAATGTTTGGATTGTAATATTTAGTATTGTAACATATAATGTTGGAACATGCAGGCACAAATAAACTATAAATTAAAACATGAAACAAACATTTTGTAATGCTTTATATATTTTAGACTTTTTAATAAATTGTTTAATTTTTGGAATGCAAACCATAATAACATAAACTATTATGTCAGAACTTTACATCGAAAGTTTTAAAGTGGTATATTGTGAACTCATATGGGATTGATTCGAACTTAGAAAACTTGGATCGAAAACATGACACATAACAATGTTTATATTTGTTTATAATAACTAGTTGTAACATAAAGTGAGACAAATTGTAATGTGTAAAAAATTTAATTTTTATAAGAACCCGATATAGGCCTTGAATAAGTTTTCTTATGAACAACAACAAGATAACGCAAACCCAAATAAACAACACAGGAAATGAACACAATAAAAAGGAAACAACTTGTCCTTTTTGCGAGCAAATATTCAATATGCAACTTTGCAACCTTTGGCACAACATGTGTCAATCACTAGAAAACAATATACAAACCATCATGAACCTATAAACAACAAGAAACTTCAATAAGTAAAACAATACATGTTATAGATTCCTTAAATTGGTCATGCATAAGAATGTTATGTTTTAAAGAAAAAAATGAAAGATAAAGGAAGTTGCAAATAACATAATGATGAGAGATCTAATGAGAGTGAAAAGACATAGCTACTTTGTCACCACCATGAGCTCATTTCATTATCAAAACCCTAAACTAACATCTTCAGCTAGGAAGAGGCGATGAAGATGATAATGGGAGATCCGAGTTTGGGGAAAATATAAGGTGATGAAGAGAAAGTGAAAAAAATGTAAAACATTATGGATGGGGCATGGCCAGGTTTTGCATGGAGCATGGGCATATGACATTGAAACATAAAACTTGAAACTTTACATGTTTCAATGGGCAATATGTTTCAAGTCTCGGGTTGCCCAAGCATTGAAACTTGGTTTCAAAATTAATGCCGAATTGCCATCAAAACATGACATGTTTTGTTGCGGGTTGTCTCAAGGGACTCACATTTCCCACACGTCGAAACTCACATCGAATTGTTGAAAACAAGCGACACATTTATGATATGTCAGTGAAGTAACGTTGGGAACAAACAAGTTGGTGACAACAGATCACCCAGAAGATATTAAACTAGCCAAAGGGTCTTAAATGCAGCCAGTACCAAAAGTACTTCTGGTATGTTATGTGAGATCATGAGTGTAAAACATCGTAGGGTACGAGAGAAACATGTACCTGGTATCGCAAAACAGTCTAGACATTACAAGATGAAAAAATGACAGGGCAAAGGGCAGACTGGGGGAAAAAATTCGCAGAAGTACTTTTGGTACTGGCTGCATTTAAGGCCCTTGGAACAGCGACCCGGTGGCGGCAGCTCGTAACCGGCCCCGCCCACCACCGTCGCATCCCCTGCGGCAGACTGCAGCCAAACGCTGGGCCCAGGCTTCGACCATATGCCTCGCGGGGGTCGTCGAGCTTCGAGGTTCTGCCGATTGTGACGAGTTTTTTCTCGCTTCTTTGGAGAGGATGGTGGTGGGTTTGTTGTGTCGTAGTGTGCCGCTCTTCTACAAGCATTCCCGCTCTTCATACGTCTTCGATCTTGGGCTCTGGCGACCCATTCGTGTTGGTGAGTGAACTTTTCTCTCACTTGGTTCAGGTTACCGAGTATTTGGATTCCAAATCCTGGGAATAAGATTGTCTTGATCCGTTGTTTTTCTTTCTCCATTTCTCGACATGCAGCAGATCCGGGTGCAAAATAAAATAAAATCATGTTGTGGGGGAGTTAACTACCAGAAGATTTAGGTCTTGAAGCATTGGGTTGCGCGATTTTCTTACGCTGTAGGATATAGCTCAACAAAGAATTGCATTTGATTTCTACACTTGGTGTGTGGACAGGCCACCAAACTGGAAGCAGAAGCTCCGCACCCCAGAGGTCCGTGAGAACTGCCTTGTCTGCAGAGGTAAACCCTAAACCCTGAACCCTGAAACCTGAACCCTAAACCACATGGTTCTTTAGCTATGGCTCTCACTGTTGTTGAATCCTGCTGACTGTTGTAGCATCCTGCTCATTTCCACTTTTGGACCCTCAGCTAGGCGAAAGCGAATTGCTGCTCAAGCTGCCCTGAAGTTCAATTTCACGAATAGTTTTTTCTGAAGGAATGCTCTACAAGTGTAAGCTTGTTACACCTATGGTGAAATTATTATACATCTTTTTGTGCCCTGTTATTGTGTGTTGATGAACTTCTTGATGTCTAGGTGCGAAGAGGTCAATCTGGTAGTGTGGAAACAATTGGTTGTTCCTCCGCACGCACAGGTCTGGATTTCAAAGCAGCATTGGCTTTTGTTTGTGAGACAAGACAAAGAAGAAGAGCAAGGCGTGAGCTGAGTGGCATGCCCATAGCTGACCCAACTAATTCTCAAGATCAGGTTTCTCAAGATTCTCAAGACATTCAGGATCCTGAGTTGTCTCAAGGTGGGTTGTACACATCAACCCAGTTTGTTTCCGCTGTTTCATGCTTCCCAAGCTTTGGGAAACCAACAGAAGCATTTCACAATTTGATTTGCTGGGACTCAGTTGAAGGTTACTGAGTGGTGCATGTGACTTGCTGTTGTCCAGAACTGTTCCTCAGTCTTTTCTCTGGTTTCAAGAGTTGAGTCTCCCTGTTCCCATTTTTTCTGTTCCATGTTTGCTGCTACACTGTTGGCTCTGAAATCTCTATAACCTAATTTGTAGGTCCTCTCTGAATTGTTTTCAGGTTGAATAAAGTGTAAGCATGGAGAATTTCTCAGTAGTTATGGAGATATGCATAATTTTTTTTGGAGTATGGGAATGGTATGGCTGCAAGGTACTCGGTTTTACACATGTTGCCATGCTTCCTAGGTCATGCCTCTGTCTCATGGTGACTGCAACTGCTGCTTTTGTCTTGAATGGTAGGGGACAGGGCTGCAGAAAGAGCACCTGTAGTTACAATGTGGAGGTGTTGTAGTACCACTGCTGTGGTTGATGGTACAGAAATGCATTCAGCTTCAGTTCAGGTCTGGATTTTATGCTCCGTAATGTTTGGAATTTCTGGTTGTCATATGCATGTATGTTCTTGCAACCACTTGAAATATTAGATTCTTGATTCATAGCAAAAACGAGTTGACACTCCTCTGAGCTGCTGATTCTTGACTTGGTTCATTATATCTTGGTGTTATGGAAGGTTGTGTCTGGTTAAGCAATTGATAGTTGCAGTGTTACATTGTGAACAGGTGGATGAGGCACTCATGGGCTTCATCATTGGAAAGGGGTACTATTTCTGGGCTGTATTCTCTTGTCATCTTGATTTGCATCTCAATCTTCTCTGATGACCCTATTATGCATATGCATACAAGTTGTTCTCTCTGAGCTCATAGAGTAAATGGATCAACTTGAACTGCACTTCCACATGTTGGGGCACTCTGTTGGTTTTACATATTCCAGTCCTTCATGATATGCTATATATCTGTGTGAAAAGTGGTGACTAAGAAGGATTACATTAGATACCCTGAGACTTACATCTGGCAAACCATTAAATTTCCAATTCTGTGGTTGCAGTGCAAGCACAAAGAAGCAAATAGAAGCTGATACAGGTGCAGAGCTATGTGTTCCACGTCGAGATGAGGCAAAGAGTCATAATCCTGTTGGTATGGTCAAGTTCAAAACTCTCAACCAAATCCTTATTTAAAATTTTTTTTTGCTAATGTTTTTACTGATAAGAAATGCAGAGCCCATCATGGGTTTGAATGAAGGTCTAATGGGTTCCATGGTTGGATCATTGAACAGTGGTGAGAGGGCCATCACAAGAGGCCGTAGATGCTGCAGTGCTCCAAATCAAACAGATTTTGGAGCAGGTCAATTCTTGACTTCAATTTCTGTAGACCATATCCTCCTACTCTCTGCAGAATTGCATGGACAGTTAGTGATTTGTGAGTGTTGACACACGTGGTTGTCTTTACTGACAGTCGATCCAGAGTCCCAGATTGCAGTACTCACATTTCATATCAATACCATTGGCATCCAACCTGACATTGGTGGAAAGGGTGAAATCCTTTGGTGAATCTGTTTTGACATCTGCTGATGCCTCCTCTGACGGTGAGGGCTTTCAACTTGAGGTCATCTCATCTCATGACCAGTTTACCCATTTCATAGTTCAAGAATATCCACTCCATAGGTGAATCTGCCCAGTGTTGATTAAAAGAAGACAGGAAAGAAAGTGATTAAAATAAAAAAACATAGACTCTATTCAAACAAATCCAGAGGAATTATGTTTGCTGGTTTTGTGTGCTGACAGAATTACGAGGTTTGGTGTCTGAATTGCTTGTATTGCTCCAGCATACAGAGGTGTGGATGAGTCTATATTTGTTAAGCCTGCCACATTTCATTTGACACTGTTAATGCTGAAACTTTGGAATGAGGAGCGTGTGCGCATGGCCCAGGACTGCTTGCAGGTATGACATCTCCTCTCTCTGCCCTCAGCTTCTTTAAGATTCAGGAATTTCTTTGGGGAAAGTTTTGGTGACAGAGATAATTGCTGACCTTAACAGTAAGTGTTTGATGGTTTTTGCAGAGAGTGATGCCTGATATACACAAGGCACTCAAGGGTCATCCACTTGCAGTGAAACTTGCAGGCGTGGTAATTGCATTTTGTTTCTGTGATTGTATGTGTGATCATATGTGTAATCTTTTTCAATGAGAATGCTTGCATAGCTGTAACCATAAGCTGTAATGTTTGTCTCTTTGATGGTTGTTGTGCTCTTTTCCTGACTCCAGGATTGCATGCAAGGCAATCTTCAGAAAGCGCATGTATTGTATGCAAGAGTAGAAGCTGATGAGCAAGCAAGTTGTCTTCTTCAAATCTGCAGTATCCACAATGTCAGACCTTCAGATGTGATGCATCTTTCCCCTCTGGAGGGTGGGTGAGAGAGGGGAATGGGGCACTACCAATTCAGTTGCACTCATGCCTTGCACTACTGGATCAAGGCATTGCCTTGGGTTACAATCAAGTGGCTTCTTAACACTATTGTAGATGTTCTTACTGGAGCATTTGTGGAGTCAGGCCTTGTTCTTCAGAAAGATCAGGAACACAGTCTTAAGGTGAGGTTCAGTTGAGTGTCTATGGACCTTTGTTGTGTTCAGGGAAGACTATGTTGGACCAGCAGCAAGAGAAGGAGATCTTGCTGCTAATAGCATTGCTGGCTTGTTGAACACTTCCATTGAACAATGCAAATTACTTGTTTTGTTTCTAATTGTGGAAACTTTGAGTGTTACAGTTGCATGCAACACTGATGAATACAACGCAACGTCGTAATAGGTATGCACTGTCTATCTGCTGTGGAACTACAGGTGAGTTTTGTTCACAAGGGAAACAATAGCAAAAGGGGTAACTCAGAAGGCATGAAGAGATAGGGTGACAGGTTGATGGCTTTTTGGGAGATAGTCTTTTAGGGAGATATATGTTTGCCAGAAGAGGCTAAGCAGTGTCAATGATTTGGCAGGGGAGGTCGTCAGAAATTCCGAGGGCGAATTCCTTTTGATGCTAGGGAGATAGTTGCCTCATATGGAGCCCATGACTGGGGTCAGCACCAAATCTCTGAAGTACAGTTATCGCAGCGTTTTGTCTATGATGAAAATGGGTACTACCACTGTTGTGGCTCCATTCCAATTCCATCACGTTCTCCTGTATAGTCTTACCTTCCATGTCTTCAGTAGTTTATCTGTGCTTTGCTATGTCTATGAGTCAAAAACAGTAGATTCATGTGTTTCATTGTCAAGCTGACACCAATGGTTCTCATCATGACAGCAAAAGTAGTGTCAGAACTTGTTTGATTTGTGGACCAACTGCAGTTTAATGAAGATCATCTGTACTTAAACAGTGGACAGGTTTAAGGTATGTCACTTAAGATCAGAAATAGCTCAAAGGGACAAGTACATATATTAGACAATGTGGTGAAGATGCAACTAAGATGGGAGTTGCGTTACTCAAGACAACCTCCACATCTGATGATTGTGAGTGACAGGAGTCGGCCAATTTGAAAGTTAGATTGTCTGTGTATAGAATCTGCTGTTTTGGTTCAGGAGGGCATTGGTTCTTAAGAATCATGGAATGTAATAGCTCCTCTGCATGTAAAGATGCTCATGCACAAGAATGTTGCAGATGTTTCAAGGCTTTTGATCTGTTAGCAATTCCATGTCTATAAGTGGTTGAGCTTTTCGAGTTTGGATCAACAGATTTCTGCCAATGAACAAAATCACACATTCTTTGGAGGCTGCATCTGGATAGCACATTTGCTAGTCTGAAGTGCTCAATTGTTGACTTTAGAGATTGATCTTCATGTCTGAGTGACACTGTCAGCATGCTCATTGAATTGGGTTTCATCCAATGCAAAATCTTCCACCTGTTTTCCATAGCTGAAGGTCTCAAAATGGATCCAAAGGTGTCAGTTTTCTCTTCCCCTGTAGTGGCAAATGATTCAATGGCTGAAAGAAATCTGGTTTTGCCAAGCATATGGTCTGATGGGGTGTAGAATTCTGTGTTTTTCTCTTTTTCTCAAAAGAGAGAAGAGGGTAAAGGGTTTGGTATATGTACCATTGACTGATGTTCCCAATGTTCCAATGTGATCTAAGAACCAGCTAGGCTGGGATTGGATGGTTGCCAAAATTTCAATATAGAGCAATTTCACTAAATTGGGAGTGATTTGAGAACCTGACCTCTTTGTAGAGCAGTTATGGGTACCTGAATCCATCATAGGACCTGTGAAGGGTCATTCATATCCAAGGACAGTCACAAGCTTTCATTCTCTCTAACAAGCTTCTTGGAAACTGAGCTGCACCAGATGAGGATTTCACATTTCATTCTTGAGAAATTTAGCCATTTTCTCTCACAAGTCTCTCGAAAGCATAGCAAAGCTGCACTTCTCAAGGGATTTCCCATTTGACTCTTGAGAAATTTAGCTGAACTGTATGTGAATTTGTATATTGAAAGTCACCATGCTCAAAATTTATTCTCTCTGAATATGAGCCGCACCTCACAATGATCTCTCATTTTGCTCTGGAGAAATTCAGCCATTTGCTCTCACAAGTCTCTTGAAAACTGAGCCTGCACCTCACAAGAGATTTCACATTTCACTCTTGAGAAATTCAGTCGAACTGTAAGTGAACGTGTATATTGAAAGTCATCATGCTCAAAATAGGTATATTCTCTCCAAAATTGAGCTGCACCTCGCAAGGATCTCACATTTCATACGAAGATTTCAGCCCAATTGTAAGTGAATTTGTATATTGAAAAGCCACTGTGCTCTAATGTACTCTTTGTAACTTTTTAGTTTCCAAAACTGATTTCACCATTGGTTCTCTGGAGGTTGTTTTATCAGTACGGAGGCGGTACTCAGAGATCACGGCAATGGTAAGCTTTCTTGTGTTGATACTCTGTGTGTGTCTGTGTAATGCCTTCTTCTCATGGTTTGTTTGCGGGAAAATGTTGACCTCATATCTTTGGAAAGAGATCGAAAGATTGGACGCATTCTATGCAGGACGCAGTACCTCATCGCGGCTTCTATGTGATCAAACTACATGATTTGAAAGGAAGTTTTTCTCCAGTCCCTGCAAGTCAGGGAGAAACTGTGGCGGTAGTTCTTTTTGGATCCTTCACAATGGTGGGATCACAGATCAGAGATGGTAAGTGAACATTAAACCGTCTGTCAGAGTTCACATGTCAATAGAGCCATAGCTCTTGTCCGTGTCAATCTCATTTGTTGTTCTCTCTTGGTTGCTATCCTGCCCTGGTCTAAACTTGGCAGAAATTCTTTTCAGGTCCTTTGCAATGGTGGGATAGTAGTAGTAGGCTGGAAAAGGTAGGTAAATGCAATATGCTGATGGAGAAGGTCAGTGTGGCTTTCTCTGTTCTTATGATACCATTCATGCCTGGGTTGTGGAGAATACACGAGTGATCAAGCTGATTGGGATTTCTGGTTTTAGACAAATGAAAGGTACCCAAATTTCAACCATAAGAAGACACAAGAATTACTTTGGCTTGGGGACTGATGAAATCTGCCATGGTTGGCATCATGTATGGCTGCAATGGCACCAGGCATAGTGCAATTGAGCATTTTTGGATGGAATCAGAACCTTACAAAATATGTGAAGGATGGACAACCTGAGAAGGCAATGCAACTTTTCCATCAAATGCAACATGAAGCAATGAGTCCTGACAAGTTCACTTTTGTTCAGGTGATTAATGCATGTGCTGGTTTAGGAGCACTTGAAGATGGCAGGCTTGTTCATGATGTTTTTCGGTGCAATAGCTTGGTTGGCATGTATGCAAAATGTGGGAGCATTGAGGAGGCTTGGAGGGTATCTCAAAATGTGGTCACTTGGAATGCCAGGGTATTGGAACATGTGAAGTACGGACAAGGGCAGAAGGCACTGGAACTATTTCGACAAATGCAACAGGAGGGTGTGTGACCGGACTCTGTTACTTTTGTGGGGTTGTTGAATGCATGTGCCAGCATGGTTACACTTGAAGAGGGCAGATGTGTTCATCAGCAGATCATTCAAAGTGGGTTGGAGTCTGATGTCTTTGTGGGGAGTAGCTTGGTTGACAGGTATGCAAAATGTGGAGCATTGAGGATGCTGGGAGTGTGTTCAACAAGATGCCATCTCAAGATGTGGTCACTTGGGATGCCATATTTGGGGGATGTGCCATGCATGGGCATGGCAAGGAAGCTCTAACATTTTGAATGGATGTGTGAAGAAGGTGTGCAGCCAAATGATATCACTTTTATTTGTCTTTTGTCAGCTTGTATCAGCTTGTACCCATGCAGGTTTGGTGGATGAAGGCATCACTGTTATACTTTAATGGCCATGGACTATATGATTTCTGCAAAATTGGAACATTACACCTGTATGGTCAACCTTCTTGGCCGTGCTGGCCATCTACAGGAGGCAGAGAATATGGTCATGGCAATGCCCTGTGAACCACATGTGGCTGCATGGATAGCTTTGCTCGGTGCTTGCAGAATTCATGGTGACGTGGAGATGGCAGAACATATTGCCAAACAAGTTCTTGAAATGGAGCCTGACAGTGCTGCTGGTTATGTGCTTCTGTCAAACATCTATGCTGCTGGTGGCAACATGCATCTATGTGAAAATGTTGAAGGTGAGAAGAAACAGCCAGGTTGCACTTGGATTGAAGTAAATAATGAGGTGCATATGTTTGTAGTAAAGGATCAAGACCACCCCAAGATTATTAAAATTCATGTAGAACTGCAGAGATTGTCAGGGCTCATGCGTGATGCCCAACATGCCTTGTACAAAATTTGTTCTGCATGATGTCGAAGAAGAAGAAAAGCTCTTTCATTTGTATCACCATTGTGAGAAACTGCCTATTGCATTTGACTCATCAACACAGCTCCTGGTACTCCTATCTGAAGAAGGAAAAATCTACAGGTTTGTGAAGACTGCCACACTTCCACAAAGTTCATCTCAAAAATAGTTGGAGAACAATCATGTGAGGGATGCCAATCGGTTTCATCACTTTGAAGATGGTGTTTGTTTGTGCATGGACTAGTGGTGATGCCAGTAATCAGGCTTGTCAATCACTATATCAGGAGGCTGCTTTAACAGGAGGAGAAACTCAGCTTTCTCCCACTGTTTGCATTTCCTGAGGACCAGGTGACAAGCCAAAAAATCTGCTTCTGACAGTATTTCCCCAAGCTTCCTCCACTTTTGATTCCACAGGAGACTGCAAATTATCATCTTCATTGTCTGGCATTTCCTCTTCATGAATGATGGGTGTGGGAGGGGTTACTATCCAGCTGTCAGCCACAGCCTAGTCTTGTCCTTGACCTTCAACATCTAACTCTACTTTGAGACCTTTTGGCTTCGACAAGCTGGGAGTGATGTGCGCTGTCAGAGGAGTCTGAATTCCATTTCATTGTCAGATTTCCACACTTTTGGGTCACAAGATGCAATCAAACATGATGTATGAACAGGTTGAAACCAGTGACCTGTTGGAGATCACTTTTCAAGTTCTGTCTCTGTAGCAGGCCCTGTTGTGAGATTGCTGCCACCACAGGTTGCAACACCAACTGGTGAGAAACAGATTGGAAGCATGGGTGATAAGGACGGCCTCCCCTCCTTACCCTTTTTATTTGCAATTAATGCAAAACCTGGCTACTGAGGAAGCCATTGCTGTTGAAGATGGAGGCTCCAACGAATGACAATCCTAGCAGACAGGAGGAATTGACAGTTCTGAACTAGGACATGGTGGAAGTCAGTTCAATGGCAGGTCCACATATCCATCCCAGCAACAACCTGTGGGTACTAAGAAAGGTATACTCCCCTTAAATTTCCACTTGTTTTTCCTTCCCAAACTTTGGAAGTTTCCAGTCTTTTGTCACGTCCCACTGGTTATCTCATCTAAGGTTTCAGCTTAACATATGGGTAGAGTACTTTCTGGGAAATCACAGGTGGCATTCTTGCCTGTTTCACATGTGAGTTGGAAAGGTTGCAAGAGCGGAGTTATTGCCATTTAAGTCTAACTTAATGTCATTATTTTGAACAAGTGCAGCATCTGGAGCTGGGTTGGAATGGAATGTCAAAGCCTCAGCACCGGATAATGGTTGATTGGCCACAGATGCACAGGTTCCACCAAGAACAATTGAGGAAATGGACAGAATTGTGGATTCACTTTAGTCTCGTAGCATGCAGTATCAACATCCAGTAGTCATTCCAAGTCATCTTCAGGTGCCTGAAGCAGATTGCACACACTTGAGTTTTGGCAGTTTTAGTGCAGATTGTGGAACCATTTTTACCACAAACTTTGGCATTGGGACTACTGATAAAAATCAGGCTATGATTTCAGAGAGCACTCTGGCAGTTCATGTCCCTGTGGAGCAACCTATTCCTTTTAGGTCATCTACTTGCCTCGGGGTCTGATATTAATGAACTATGTCAGTGCACAGAGCTGTAGGCTTGAGATATGTATCTTGGCAGAGGGAGCCTTTCTGTTGTAGGTAAGGGCCAACATTTTTAGTCTTTATTCGGTGGCACTTCCATCCACTTTGTGCATTGTACTCATGCACCTGAATGTCTGCTATATTTTACAGTATACCTTTGCCACTGAGTTATGCACACCGAAAAGAAGCAACATCTTTAGAGAACTTGGCTGTCAGCAATGATGATGTGGCTTCTATTTCTCCTTCGGAAAAAGTGACCCACCACTTGAGCTCCCAAAACCTGATCCTATGGTCCTCATTACATAAATACTCCTCCATCAGTGAATTATGCAGGATTTGGTTTAATGCCTCAACTTTCTGGTGGCCAGTATGGGTATGAACCACCAGATTTTTCTCAGTTACTTTGCAGGATTGTGTTTGTGTCAAAATTTAGTTCCCTAAACCCTAAACCTGGGAATCCTCCAAGGATAACAAGAGCTTATTAGGATATTAGCTATTTTGCTTGCATGTATGTCTCTCTTCTTCAATTCTACTGTGTTTTGGTTGTTCCATGACTTTTGTGTTTGATCTTCAGAAGAAACCCATGTTTTTCAGAATTGGGTGAAGAAGATCTGCATCTTTCAATTCCATGTGCTTTCTATGCATAAGAAGATCATTCCATTACTTACCCTACTATTATTCTAGCTCTGTTGGGTGGACAATCAAATCCTTTGCTGCTGCTGCTGCAATGTGTGCAGTTGTTACCAACTTTCTTCTTTTCCATGTGTTCAGATAAGTGGTACATCCCAATTTACATCATTCAACTCTCTGTCAACATGCATGGAGGGAAGACTTCAACCAAAATGTGCTCCTAAAATTCATATCACAAGTTACAGAGTGGCTAATATCAATGCTTTCACTGGCAATTGCAGCAGGGGCTGTGGCATTGTATTTGATGGTGAAAATGGTGAAATGCACTTGTTTTGAATGTTGTGTTTTTGCATGCAGATCTGCTGCCAGACAAGGAGGCTTTGGATTGGAACACAAGGATGAAGATTGTGCAGGGACAGCAAGAGGGTTGGAGTACCTGTGTGCCAAGGCAAGCCCACCTGTGATATACCAGAGATACAAGCCCTCAAACATTCTGGTGGATGAAGGGTTCCATCCCAAGTTGTCTGATTTTGGCCTGGTCACTCTTGGATCTGTTGGGGATAACAGTCATGTCTCCACACATGTCATGGGCACCTATGGATACTGTGCACCTCAATGTGCCACAACTGGTCAGCTGATATTGAGTCAGTTGTGTGCAGTTTTGGGGTTGTTCCGTTGGAGTTGAATCACCGGTCAGAAGGCTTTCGACGATACAAGGGCTGCTGGGGAGCATGTGATCTTGTTCCTTGGGTATTTGAACTGTAACCTTTCATGGATTGCCTTTTATGTGAGGTGAAAGTTAGGAATTAGGGCAGTTGTTTATTTCATTGTCAAGGTGGAAATGGTTGCATCTATTTGGTCATTCATGCAAACATTGTCTTTGGAACTTTACCTTGCACACAGACACTATTCCTGTGAGCTGATGCATGTACATGTGTTGGAGTCCTTAAAGATTTTACATTTTTAACCTTATGTTAGGGGCCTCTTTGTCAGAAGAAGATGAATGATTCCTCAAGCTTTGATCTTTTTGGTCAGAGGAAGAGTAAGGATTCTTCAAGCTTTGATCTCTTTTTGATTAGAAGAAAGAAGAATGATTCTTCAAGCTTTGTCTCTTTGTCAAAAGCAAAAGAATGATTCTTCTACAGTAGTAGGATTCTAGTTTTTGTCTATACTCAGACTTGAATTTAGGCTTAAGCCTCAGTCTCTGAGGTCATGCTCAGCAAGAATTGGTTCCAAGCACCCAACCAGACAACTTCAATCTTGTATCCCTTGTGATTCCAAAGCAGGAGCTGTCAGGATTTGGGTTTTTCAGTTTCCACTATGATACAAGCTTATTGCCTCTTGCTGGTTATGTATTTTGTGAGAATAAGTGCAACTCTGTCGATTTATCAAACTGAGTGTGGGTTGCCTTCTGTGGGTTGGGACTGATTTGTCTCAGCCTGGCCTTTATGATTGTAAGATTCATCTTGAGATCCTTGTGCTCTTTTGGAAATTCTTTGCAGTGATCACAAGTATGGTTGTCAGGAGTTCAGTAGGGTAGAAGAACCACCAGCATTTTTGCTTCAATTCACTGATGGCAGTTTAGAGTTGGAAATTGTCTAGTTGTGGAGGGTGTGTTGATGTGCATTGTAGTAGAGTGCTTTACTGTAGTGATGTTTTCTGGTTTGTGGAGAGTGTTGATTCTTACTTTCATGATTGCTTTCAGTGACAACAGTTGTTAAGTGAATCATTATTACCAATCTAGTTCAAAATTTGTTGCATGTGCACAATGTGCACGGTCATGTGCAGGCCAAATGTACATTTGATTGGTGCACAGGATGCCTTCAAGAAGGCATTGACTGTCTATGAGAATGCGATCCGCTCCACAGCCTTAGACAAGTTTGGGCTTTCTATGGGCCAGGCATATATGTTTCTCCATTCGTAAGTTACATAATTTTGCTGTTGGATTTCACTACCTATGACTGATTGATTCCAACAATCAATCAAATAGAATAGTGCATGTGAGTTTTAGCCATCAGTTGTGGTGCACTGATTGGGTATAACAGCACAGAAATAGCTCAGCATTGATCCAGCAAGAGATAGAGAGACATGCATTGCTAAAGAGCATGGTTGCAAAGTGCATGCAGTTTGTAACTTTGTATGTGTAGCCATTTTGCAACTGTAGAGAAAGAGACTGCAGCTGGCAAGGATGCTGGCAGTACTTAGATGTGGTTACTGGATGAACCATTGGTGGGCCTTGATGCTGAGGTACCTGCCCTGCTCAATGTGCCTGGTTTTAAAAGTTTTGCAAAATTTGTTGCCCATTATAACTGTTGCCTTGCATTACATTGCGGCTGTTGCTCCTGTCTTATGTGCATTTGTCGTAAATTATGACTTGAAACTTGGCACTATATGAAATCAAAGGATACATCACTCTTTATGCATGTAATTATTAATGTGAAGCCTTGAGGAGTTGGTTGACTGGGGGGTGGAAATATCGGAGGAGCTGATTGCCTGGCATCAGCACCAAGGAGGCATTGTGCTAGTGGCTACTCATGTCCCAATCAATCTTTCTGATGCCCTGGCCCGGAGATTGCCCCTCAGGTAATATGCCCGTCTGTTTGCCCTTGTTTATATGTCTGACCTTGCTCAAGCACATTTGACCAAGCTTTGTGATGTGAGAGATTCACTGAGGCCTTCTTTCATGCCATATGAACCTCTGTGCTCCTGAAAGACCCAGTCTTTTCAGATGGGTGTAGCTGATGTTACATTTGCAAGACGCTCTAGTCATGACTGTTAAACTATTTTTCAGGTTTCAGTTGTGATGCTGATCTTCATTTGTTTTGTGCATGCTGCAAGGCACCTCAATTCAGACAGAACACTGCAACAGATTATGTTTCAGCAGAAACAGAAAATTAATTACATTGGCATACTTCACATTGATGATGGCAAGAAATAGGTCTTCAGGAGACCGGAGTGTTCTTATGATCTGTCATTTTTCCATAATATCAGTGGACATTTCAGCTGTCAATATATAGGGATTCTTGAATGAAGAGGTGGTTTGAAGAGCTTTAGGGAAGTAACTTTTGCATCTCTCAGAATCCCATCCACAACCTTAGTGAACATGCTTACTTCCCAATTCGCTTTTGAGATTGGAAGTGCTCTGAATATGAATCCAGTGACAGTTGCTGAAAATTTTGACATGGGTTCAATTTAGGGGGATTACCTGATGCAATCCACACCAATCCTTTATTAGATGTGCTGTTATTCCTTATGATTTCTTTGGTGGACTCTCTTTCCTTTACACACTTTTAATGTGGTGATTGATACTTGTAATGTGAAGCCCAAGTTCCTGTAGAGGCAGGGTTTTTTCAAAGCAACATCCAACATTTTGATGTACAAATTTAAGACATTTTATTGTTTGGTTTGATTGTTCACACTTGGATAATGAGCTTCCACTTGGGCCAATGACATGAGCCACCCTATCTATCTATTTACCATAATGCTTAGACCTATGGTACAAGCTTTACTGAATATTGAACAATTTTGTCATTGAAAATTCAATAACAAAACCAAAATTAAAATTTTTGCGAACATTCAGGCAAACTCTTGGTATTGTTGGAAAGCCTTGATGAGCAGGATTTTATGGAGGTGATTTGATAAATTTTAGACCTAAGGTGCAAGAGATACTGGATTTTGAGTAATTTTTGTCATTGGAAATTCAATAAAAACCTTAAATTTCAAATTCAATTAGTTAGATAACAAATTCACTCTTGGGCTAGTGGCGTAGGCCACATTAGTTGTATACATTGAACATTTCAGCAGGATGAGCCTTGTAAAAACTAAATTCTTACAAATGAAGGGCTACTTACAAAATGAAAGGCAACTTTTTATAGGTGACCACATGTGTGGATAGCTAAAAACACATTCTAAGGACAATAATCTAGTTGTGATCTCAAGGCACTCAAGGTTTGCAGTCATTGTTCCAAATATGTCATGGTGCTTGAAATATCAAGTGATGGCCATGGAATCTTGAAAGATCTCAAACATGAACAGTGAAAGCTACCCACAAATGATCAAGACAATCCTATGTCCAATATTTTGAAGTTTTATTTTTTCATTTGTGGCATCCCCTAAATTGTATCTGCAAGGCTTTTATATACATTGGCTCTCAATGTTGCTTGATTCATTTCTACCCAATGTAATAAAGTAAACACTTTGTTATTTTTGTAGCATCAACGATAAACTCATGGAGTAACTTTCTAGCATGAAGTATTGTAGAATATTCATTATTTTTTGGATGCAAATGATATGAAAAAAATTTATTTGAATTATGTACTTTGCACGTGCATGACAAGTGGGATATTTGGGTAGCATTCTAATTCAACATAAGGGAAAAGAAGATGTAATGTATCAAGGATGAAGTATGGTATTTGCTAGTGCAATGCAATGGACCTCCTCACAAGTAGATCATTATGTCATGATGTGCATTTGGAAACTCTTCATTTGTAAGCAAAAAATTGCTATTTCATTCGTTTGAGGAAGGTCATATATCATCAAGCATCTCTTCCATGTTAGAAATGTAGATGCATTGCCAAATGTAGATGATCATTGCCCTTGTCCTTATTCCTCATGTAATGTTTCATAATCTTGTTTTCATAATAACAAAAGGTTTATATTGAAGTAGAAGGTGCAATGTCAACATTGTATTTGGGTGCACTTTCGAATTTCCTCACATTTGAGCTAGTAGGGTTTCATTCATGTCATATACATATACTTGCATAATTATTTGTTGTTTATTGGGTTCATGTAACAAAGCACCACATTTGTGCCTAGCCAATCTTTCATGGACATGGAAACAAAATGGTTTAGGGCCCAATGTGTGAACTTGATTGACACCCACTGATGTGAAAGCAAATACATTGTAGTATCATCATATGTTATCATGAAATTCCTTTGCAACCATATCGTCTCCATCAAGCAATTATTGTAATGCATGTGATTGTCTAAGTAACAATAGTCAAAATTTTCCTTGGAACAACACACTTATGAAATAATAGATTTGCAAAAGTATTGTTTGCTGGCTTCTTTGCCATCCAATGAAAAACATTGCAATGCCAACACACGATCTTCATTTATTGGCAAGCCCCTTCTTCAAAGAATGGTCCTCTTTGTCTAGCTTGATAGACAACTTGATTGTTTAATCTTTACCCTTAGTCTTCTTCCAATTGTGTACCCTTTATATCAATGATGTAAACTGCTTGCACAATAGCCTTTCCTTCGCTTGTGTGGATGATTATGAGGCCTTAATATCTAGTACAAGGAGCGGCATGAAATAAATGGGTATTTTTCTGCATGCTATGAAATAATAAAATATTAAACATATTTAATTATAAACATTCCATTAAATTTAAGATTCCATGGAAATTACATGTTCAAATTAATTTTAAATAAAATTTCCATGAATTGCAAAATTTTAAAAAATTACACTTTTTCGGAATTAATTAAGTTATGTTTGAAAACTTGCACTAAATCTTTTGAAGATATAACATTGAATATCTTGTCGATTCAAAAACTTTTTTTAAGAACTTAAAACAAATAGCACAAGCCAATCAAAATTGTGCCTAATGTGACTTGTGCTATTGACTTAATTGTATGAATTTTGAATGAGAAAAGTAAGTCAAAATTTAGTATCTCCCACATCTTAAGTTTAAAAATTATGAAATCATCTCCAAGAAGTCTCAATCATCAAGGGCTTTTTAACAATATCAAAAGTTGGCCTCAATTTCCTTAAAAAAAATTAGTTTTGATTTTTTGGAATTTTCTTTTACAAAATTGTTCAATATTCAATAACTCGTTGCACCATATGTCTAAACTTTAGAAAAACCAGCTTGGTGCACCTGCCCATCAAAGCATTTTTCAACCATACCAAGAGCACGATTTGGGGGGGGCGGGGGGCGGGGGGCATTTCAATCTCATGACACGTAAACAAAAGAAATAAAGAATGTTCCTTAATACAATATAATTTTATTTTCTTTGGAAAGGTTGTAGAAATTTCCCCTTTGTTTTGGGACATTTTGCAAGCTGAAGGGTGTTGCAACCTAAAAAATACATCTCTACCCTTTGAGGTTAGTTGGATATTTTAATTTGGATCCTTTGGATTAATTTTTTTATTTTATTGTGACGGAATCACAATCCCGATAAATTTGATCTTAGTGTATAAGGTCAAATAATAGGTGGCTGACCCCTTCATGGATATGTACTCTAAAGATTGTGTGTGATATTCTTGAATTTGGAAATTGGTAGTGCAAGATACCATCAGGTCTGAATGTAGCTTTAGAGTGATGACTCCAAGCCTCTAGCCTTTAGTAAGCTTATTGCATGGAAATAGGGTAGCTGACTTTATTATTGCATATTTAAGAACACAATTTTTTGAATAAAAAAAATAATTCTTGCTGAAAATTGGGATACACATAAAGCACCTATACTATGTTGGGCAGGCCACAGTGAACCAGGACCCACCAGTGCACCATCAAGGATGGATGATATGTGATCAGGAAACAGTTATCTGTTGGGTTCCAGTTCCCTAGCTAACCATGGTGGTAAGTTCAGTTGCTTTATTTACTACCTATCAACCAGATAGGTAGTAAATAACAGCCCCTACCTACTATGTTTAAACTATCTACTTACCTATTAGTCCCCTATTTTGTTACCTACCTGTCTATATGTTAGACCTACTTCTTACAAGATGGGTTACCAGGATGAAACTGGGTAGTAACTCAGTTGAGGATCATCCACAACTGAGTCATAACAGGCATCCAGTGGATGGTGCACTGGTGGGTGCTGCTTCACTGTGGCCGGTTGGGCACAAAACCCAACTTTCAGAATGTGTCAAATATGATATAACTGTGTGAACATCTTTTTGACCTACAAGTAATGGAGATAATTTTGAGTTCTCAATCAGTGTTTCTAAACCAAATTTGTAATGTAGCCAAGATGACAATCATCCATAGAAAGGTTTTGCCAATTTTGACTATAATTCAATTATCAAAACAACAAAATCTAACCTTCCTTCACAAAGTCTAGTCTCACACAAAAGAATTCAAACAAATCTTTAGATGGATGTGTGCAATCTTTTTTCCCTGGAAATTTTTTTCTGTTTTTCAACCTGGGAAATGCGATTTTGGCACATATAAAAGACTTTTCTGAAGAAAATGGCCCTAATTTGCCAGATTTCAAACACAATAAATTAAAAAATCAATAGATATCTACGCCAGGTTCAAGCTGGTAGCCAAAACATAAACGGATTCTTGAGGTTTTCAACTTTCATATTTTCCTTATAGCCAGATTATCTTGTGGGTAATCACCAGTTTGGTTACATCACAAAATTGATTAAAAAAAAAACCTTGGGTCCATGTTGGTCATTAAACAAACATTTAAAATGTCCTTGTTAGTCATCAAACTTAACTTTTTAAATATCCTTGTTGGTCAAGTCGAACCATCGAATATGGAGAATGGTAAACACACCCATTGAACTTCGCAAGGGGTGTAAAAAATGGATTGTGATTCCTTGCACGATTTTGTGGAAGGGTTTGGCTAATAATAACTTGAAAAGTGAAATTATATACAAAATTGAATGCACATGTTTCACCAAGTAGGCTACTAATAATACCTACATTTTACTTTTGTGCATGAATGGGTCTGGATTCTATAAGGAGTTGTAGAACATGTCAAACATCAAAATATGAATCACACGGTTTTGTGCAAAGTCATGCAAGGCACAAAATGGCAAGCGTGGTGAACTCCAATGGGGGAGTATAACATCTTGCATCACCTACACATTGAATTGGTACCTTGACCTTCTTGAGTGAAGCCTTCCAAAGGCTAATATTTAAACCAAAAAGTGTTGAATTTAGACTTAGAGACCCTTGATGAATTTAATGAACGTGTAATTGGAATGTTTAGAAGCCCAACAAACTCGGGGTTTTAACCTATGGTTCTTTGGTTCTTACCCCCACTTGACCCCCAAATTTATCATTCAAAAAAATATATACTTGAGTTTTTTCTCAAACTAACAACATGTGTAACCCTAGTCA
>Ga0209611_10000188_pt1 | contig 78459 bp, 55 predicted proteins | sample S1TSphgellanicum_3_FD_187693 | JGI IMG/M metagenome (GOLD analysis project Ga0209611, IMG submission 187693) | Host-associated microbial communities from peat moss isolated from Minnesota, USA - S1T2_Fc - Sphagnum magellanicum MG (SPAdes) (version 2) | ecosystem: Host-associated > Plants > Peat...
GATTCTTGAGGCTTTAATGTTCAGAACAGTTCTTTGCAGCTCAAACTGTGAATAATTGAAGACTTCATTTTAACGTCTTTTAAGGAAAGACGAACCCAGCTGACTTGTGTTTAGCCTTTTGAATTGCGAAGATGGTTATTTTTCTTGAGTAAGTGGGAAGCTTCTTTGAACCCACTTTGTTCTCAAAGTTTTGTGTTCATAAATGCTTCAGTTTCTGCTCTTTCTCCTCCTCTTTCTTTTGTCACATGTTTTTCCATTCTCTTTTGTTGTTCCTTTTTCTTCTTAGTTTTCTTTTGTCTAGTCAGCATCATGGCTTAGTCATCCCATTGCTTCTGGACTAGTACAGAAACTTAGTATATTGGTTGATGTCTGGCAGTGGCCTAAATCCACTTCTAGCAAATCAACATAGTCAGTGGGTTGCTGTGGTAGCTAGTCACTGCTATATGGAATGTTGTTGATGCTCACTGCCATACATGTTACTGTTGATGGTAATCGAACATATGAGAGATTGTTGCTATGCTTCACATGAGGTTTCAGTTTGATTCTGTTGCTCCTATTTCCTTCATCCCACAGTCTGTTCTCATGGTCTCTTGATGATTGGTCTGAAATGTCATCAATTTGATTGGTAGGTCATGTCCCAATTTTTGTTTGACTCATAAGTCTGGAGGGTTCTCAATACTGATAAGGAGGCTATGTGTGGTTTATCTGTGTTATATTCCAGCCTTTGGACAGTGATGGAGAGGATCCAGCAGATGGAGATACAAGCACTACTGCTTCAAGCAAACATGGTGGCCAATCAGGCCCAAAAAAACCCATTGGAAAAACCAGTGCCATAGCCTGTGAGAGTTCGTCTGATGGCGAACTTGTAGAGATTCCAGAGCAGTAGTCAGACACAGTAGCTCCAAAGGGAGCAGATATGTTCACCTTTTGATGCAGACCATAGTGTTAATTGATTAGTTTGGAGTCACGGTGTAGGAGACAAAATTTCTAGTCTGTAGCATCTAGTACCCCTTTAATGTCTACAATAATTTAGTAAGGATGGTATGTAAACCTAGGATTGAGGGCAAATATTAACACCCCATGTGCATACAAGCAGTGACAAGGTCATGCTGTTGTGGTAGTGATGATTGCCTTCCTGCTCAGCCCATGTTGTGCAATTGGTTTTGGCTAGAGGTGGTTGCTGGCTTTGTCAGATAGTGATGTGTTACAATATCACAGTAGTGGACACCTCATTTGTTAATGTATCTGCCAGATATTGACCCTTGTGACTTTTGTTGGTGCAATCTGCAAGAGTGGGTCTAGGAATTGGGTGAAGCTTTTGTGAGGATCTTGGTCATTCCCTTGACTCCGAACATATACTGTATGTATATTAGTGTTCTTGTCTGCATGACTGTGCCTGTCAGAAGAAGCTGCTAACATTATGATCAAAGCTTGAAGTTCCTCCTCTAAATAGACAAAAATCCATGAGATAGCAGATCTTTTGGGGCAAGAGAGTCAAAGTGAAGGGGATTGTAGAACAGCACCACAGATTTTATATCTCATGAAAGGCATAAGTGGCTCCTGTCTGGTGTGTGGGCAATAGGCTTAGTCTTGTAACCATAGCTACTATGCAATCTGACACATCTCTCAGCATTTGGAAATGTCTGAACATACCTTGATGAATTGCCTGGCACACTTTGGTTGGGACCACATAGCCTCACAGAGTTGGAATATCTCCCAGCTGCTGTGGAGATTTTTGATTTAAGGTGCATGAATTGCAAATGCCTGATGTGATATCACCATGCAGCTCTTCATGTTACAGGTGCACTGAAGAACAAATAACCACTTCCTGTGATTTGCAAGGAATTTTATTATGATACAATGCAGCACACATTGCTGGTGAATTGTAGCTTCCTTGATCATACCATGAAGAATCTGTCTTATAGACTACAAATGATGACCATCTCTATTAGACAGAGCTCTCCTGATTCAAACCTTCAGCAGTCATTTTTTAGCAACAGTAGCTTTTACAGAAGCTTTTGCTTGTTTTGCTGCTCCTTTTGCTCCTTCAAAAGATTGGTTTGCTTTCACCTTTACCTTCTCAATTGCCTCCTTCAGTTTCTTTGTCACCTCAGGGTTTTTGGTGCGAGCTTCAGCATCATCACTTGGCAGCAACAAGAGAAAGCCTGCAAGCATAGTTGATCCACCAGCTACTATTGCGTCTCTTCGAGAAACATGTGTCTCTGCTGATACTGGAACACATGAAATCTCCCTTGTCCTCACCTGCAATGAAATGTCAGTAAAACAAAGAGGAGGAGGATGTTGGTATACAATGGACAGCAAGCACTTTATCAACGCCCTTCTTCTACACAAAGCTCTCAAACATGATCTACATCTCTCCATATTATCAACCCACGATTGCTCAGATATTGCATGCTGGTGATGGTTTGCATGTTTCGGGGGTCTGCCAGTCTGATGCATCAAAAGAATAATGCCAAGTCTGCTGACATGTGACAGAATTATGTACAAGAGTTGGCATCTGCGACCATTGACAGTTGCAATCTGGTCATGCATTCTATGGACTAAGAAGCTTGCAGGTCATGGTCCAAAACCGGATCCTAAATCCCGTAGATTCAAGCAAATTGAGACTCAGTACATAATACCTGAGGAGCTGCAACAGAGAGTGCAGGGATGGAGGAGCAGGAAACAAGGGAACGAGGTGGAGATGGAGCAGCAATAGCAGCGGACACACGCATCGAACAGCCGGACAACAACACAGAGGCCATGGCGGCTTCGGTTTCCTCTAGCTGCTACGCGCTAGTCGTTTCAGCTTCAGCGAGCTTGGACTCTGTTAGATCAAAGAAGCAACCCAGAAATACCAGAACTGTGACCCTCAAACCCGCCGATGAGAAACTAACGAGACACACCCAACAATTATTGCCACGACAGATTCATGGGAAGCAGCCATCTTCGGATAGATACACCGTAGCAGCAGCAGCAGAGATAAGGAAAATCGCAAAGACCCTGTCACTTCTGGGCATGCGTGGCACAGAGCCTTGTTTGTACTTGTTGGCGCCCCACTAGGTCCCACCATCCACTGCACAGAGCGTTCATGGGTTTGCTCGGAAACAGGACCGGCCGACTGAATTGCTAAGGACCTTATCACAAAAGACTACCACGGGATAGATTCTGTTCCTCTGTTTTTAAGTTATCAGGAAATCTGTCCATGACATTTAGCAGGATAGATCCTCCCGGTGTTGAACACTTACTATCGTCGAACAATTTCAAATATTTTCCTCATTCATTAACCAAATTGAGCGATTTTTCTATAATGGGAAGAGCAATCTGGAGGCCTACAAATGTTCTTTCAGCGTCAGAAGTAAAGGAGCAATGTAGAAAACACAGGGAGAGGATGAGTGATAATTTGCTTCAAAATCTTTGGGAAAAATAGCTGTAGACCTCTCTCTAATTCCAGCCCCATATGTTCCTCATTTTTAGTGTGATTTGAGTGATAAAAAACCTGATGGGTGCATCAACTAGGGCTTTAACAAAACTTCTTTGTATTCCGGAGGCAGAGCTGCAATGATCAAAAATTTTAAGCTTGAAATTCTCATCCATTTTAATTCACCCATTACCAAACACTAGACCTCCTTATGCCCAACACTCCATATTTTCTCGGTTCCTTTAATGAATTGACAAATTATTACAACATTGGAAATGCTAGGTGGAGGGTTACAAATGTTTTTGGAGCTTCAGAAGTAGAGGAACAATGTGTGAGGATTCAACCTTCTTTGAGTTCTTAAGTGCTTGCTCATCGACATATCTACCCTATAAGATAATACCTTTGAAGCACAGGCGTTCCCCAAATATTTTGTGACAAAGACAAGCTATTTGGCAAGTACATCAACATCCTTTTAAAGAGTGCTTATTGCACATCATCCATCCATTTCAAAAGCCCATTTGCCTTTCCACCCTTCAGGGAACCATTGAATTGACTCACATCTCATTACCTAAGAAGCCTTATAGAAAATATACTCAGACAATCAATAATTGCAATTGAACCAAATCCATACCATTTGTTGTGTACATGTTGAATGTGATGCAAAGATGCTATTGAATATTGGGTAATTTAGAGGAGTTAATGATGGGGCCAATTTAAGATTTCTAGTTTGTGCAAAGAATTCAGAGCCCAAAAATATTGCTAGACCCAAAGGTAATTGTTCAGGGCAGGAGGATCACAACCTATATTATTGGTGTATTTGCCTAACCATACTTACAAAATGGGATAGGTAGAACACCAAATATCCCTATGTGAATTGGGTGCCTATTGTTGGATTGGGATATTGGCAATTTCGCCTGTCTGAATATTAGCATTGAATTTAACAACTATAGTTGCTCAGGCTTGTTTTGTCTTGCATAATTATAATTGTGAGATCCAGAAAATTCCAACACCAAAGAAGGTGAACAATTATGTGAGGAAGGACAACCTTGTGAGATTTAAGTTGATGTACAGAATTTGCTGACTTTGACAGATGGAGAGTTAGCAAGCCAAGAAGGAGAATTGAGGAGGGGATGTTTATTCCCATAATGGATGACAATTAAACGACCTAATAGGAACTTAAACCCACATTGAACCTTGAAAATATTTTCAAAATTGGTTTTATTTCAATTCTTTTGCAGAATTGAAATGAAATCGCACCCACACCAATTCACACATGCCATTGGAATTTGTGTACAATGAAATAGTTGGGAAATGATGTTACTATAAAATGCTATCACATGTGGAAGACATAGGCTGTGAACAATCTTTTGACTAAAATATTTTAAAAGAAAAAACAATCATAATTTGGAAAATCCCCCCTAGCTTGTTCATTCTTGAATATTTGAATGGTGATGTCCTTTGTCATTTGCAGTTTTAGTATCTCCATTTCTTTTTATAGTTTGTGAATATATTTTGATTGTTCTTCCAAACACCCTACAAATAGATGCCTCCATTTATTGATGACTATTCTATTTGGTTTGCCTTTAGCACCAAGAAAATTGTAAGCCTGTGTCTTGAGTGACATTACATTCGGTGCTTGGTTGGAAGGCTCATGAGATGTGACATATTATCCAACTTTGTCATGAAAGATTATAGTTTGATGTTTAGGGCTATATGTTTACTTGTTTTCAAATTATCTCAGAATTGTCTTCCAATTCTACTATTGTAGGATGAAGTAAAAGGGAACATTGACCAATGCCACCATTGCATCATTCTTTTTCTTCTTCTTTTTTTGTTGCCACCTATGTTATGAAACCTCTCACACCAGGGATAGGAGGAAGGATGTACACTCGTCACCTTGCAAACTTTGAGTTCTTTGCAATATTTCTCTCATCTTTTAATGATATGTTTTGACATTATTTCCAAATTTGTAATGCCTCATTAGGGAATGTTGCATTCATGTTGTCTAAGAGTTCACTATGATTGCAGCTTTTTTACGTATTAAAAAGGCTTCAGATTTTCAAAAGCCCTTTGCCCAACTTTGATGCTAGGATGATTCAACTTTAAATCTCAGGGAAAATGAAGCCTGTAAATATACTATAACAATCCAGTCATGGTAAATTGAGCTACAAGCAGGACCTTAAGTACAAAAGATACACAGAAAGTATCCAAGGACCAAGAACCACTAACCATAGTACTTGGGATGCCAACTAATAATACCTCATCCCATTGTATGCAACCATGCAATACTCCCATTGTTTTTCCTTAAATTGATAATTGGCTCTAATTTCCCACGAATCCATAACTTCATTTTAGACTAAGGACCCAGGAATTTGAGGTACACCCAAACAAACATTCGCATTCAAACCTGAACCCTATGAAGAAAAGGAGCTATGTGCATCCAACAGATAAGAATGGGCCCAATGTGTGCCATCCATTTTTTACCTCCCACCTACAAGCAATTATTAAAGTATGAGATGTGTTTTTGATGTAAAGGCATGTTATAAGAGCTGTGTGTATGTGGGTGACTCTTGGGGGGGGGGGGGGGGGGGGGGGGGGGGCTGGCAAAAATGATATAAGCCATTATGACATTCCATAGTTATATTATTGATTTCATTCCATGATTTTTTCCAAGAGTACCTTGTTTTGCCCTTTTAAAACCTTTAACCTTATTAGCCACTTTAGCTTGGCCCATGCAAAGTACTATATGTTTGTGGGTGTTGCATTGACGCTTGAGATGAGTATCCTTTAACACTAATTTTTACTTATACCATTGTTGGTTTGGTATGTCTATTTGAACACATCAGCTAGGTACATATGTATTCAAAGGTTCATTCAATTCATACATTGGATATAAATTTGAATATTTATATTTTCTTTGAATGCATATATTGGAAGTGGGTCCAAATATCAACCTGGATGTTTTGTTACGATCCCTGGTACAAGCATGAATGTCCTAGAACCTCATACCAGCTGGTGTTAGAGACATGCACTTGGTATCACTTATGTCTGAGAAACCTATATGAAATTTGAAGATATTTAACATGTTTCATGCGATAAGAATGACAATGCCATGTCTTCATGACTTATTCTCATGCAAAAAAACCAAGCTTCCTAAACCCTAAAGTCAGGCACTCTTGACTCTTCACTACAATTTTAGCTAAGCTGATGTAGTTTTAGGGTCCATGTCCATTGTGCATGAGCACTTTGTCCGGGAACATGTTTTCCATACATAGCAAAAGACCATGATATAACTAAACTCCATCAATCCATTTGTCAAAGGTCTTGGATGTCCCAAGGAAAGATTTGTATCTCATATATGCTTATCTTTTTAAGAAAAAACTAGAGTTCAGTAGCCTTGGGAAATGTTTTTTTTCCAACAATGCCATGATTCACTCGATGAATTGCTGGCTAATGCTTCAAATTGTGTTCCACTTAATAACACCCTTCACATCACACAAACAAGTCCTATTCACAAAATATTCCAACTTCCTTAGCCTAGTGAACTACTATCTCTACTAGAGGGTGGTTGTCAGATCATTGGCCTCCCTCTCCCCCGTGAACCAATGAAACATAGTTACAAATAGAAGTTCCAAGGAGCCAATGAAACAAGGCACCAGGTAGCCAAGAGGTCCTTGGAATTTCTGTTTGTAACTATCTTTGTCATTTCTTTTAGCCTCAATAATACCTCCCTCCATGAGCATGGTGCTTGTCGGGTGCTGGATTGGAAAATTACAATTAGGTTGGAAAAAAAATGAATTAACATAGATTTTGATGGATACATCAATGGACATATCCTGCGGAGCTTAGTTGATACTATGAGCAGTTGAGAGTAGCATGCCCTTGGAAACACAACCCTGCCCCCCGCCCCTTCCTTGTGGGCAGGGCAACGAGGCAGGACGTAGCATGGGTCAACTGAGCCGTAATACCACCTAGTGAACGATGTTCATGACAGATGAGGAGCTGTGGATGACAACCATTAAGTAGCGAAAAGGAAGAAACTTCCACAAGGAAGAGGAAATGTAGCTATAAATTGGTATTTCTTGGCTACAACGTACAATACTCTTTCACTAGTAACGAGCAGAAATCCACAACGTTTTGGGATCGGGTACATGATTGTGACAACACCTATCAGTTGGTCGGTGCATAATTACCTGCAAGAGCCTTGGAGATAAAGAGGGGGTCCATTAAGCTTGATGTAAGTGTAATATGGCACTATTGTTCTGCGGTTGAATGAATTTGAGTCTCTTTGGTGGCACATTGCAAAAATCTCCTGAGAGTTACAAGCTCAAGCATCCAAATGGTGCCCAATTTTTTTTCATGCACCAAACTTGTGAACGCATGCACAACAAAGCAACATCACAAATTTCAACACAGAAGCAACATAGATCCTAGTCTTTCATCTTGTTCTCAATTGACACAAATGTATTTATGCAAAGCTTTCCAAATTTGAACATCAGATGTAGAGAGTTAGGTGTTTCAGTTCACCTCTCTATATCTGTACTTGTCAACATATTATTTGAGTGGTTGTGTGCAGGTTTTGGGTCATGTGCATATACTGTTCAATGAAAATAAATGCGAAGTTAAATCCAAAGAGGAAGGAGGGGATGAAAATTTGCTTAAATATGGACCAAAAGGAAAAGCATCCTCCATTACTTATTGCATACTAAACCCTGCAGATACATGAGCTGGTAGATGAAGGGTAGTGAACATTGTGTGAGCTCAGTCAGATCCAGCTTTGATGCCAAGGGAAATTTCTCAAAGTTTCATCAATATATCTAAATAGTGAGAGCTTGCTTCAGGAGGAAACTGGTTGTGCAGGCAAGTTTAGTTGAAATTTTGTGTCAGAGGGAAGCCCAGCCTTGGAGGCAGCAGAAGCAGCCTTGAAGAAGTTATCAACTGCATCAGTGACATAAGCATGAGCTTTCTTCACCGTGTTGCACTCAGTAAGTGGAGGCAAGTGTCCCTTCAATGATGAGCCAAGCGTCACCAATTCTTCTTGGAACTCAGAGAGTGGAGAAGATTCATTCGTCTTCTGTGGCCGGAGTGATGAAGGAGCAGCTGGCAACTTCACTGGACATAATAAACCAACAGCAAAATTTGGGTTAAAGTGTGCAACAAGCATCACATTCACCAACAAAACACTGTTCAACGCTAGGAATTTCGTCCAAGAAAGATGAGGACCTGGCTAACACTTGTGCTACAAATTGCAGCACCGGATCCAGGGGAGATACTTAGCCTGATGAAAAAAAATCACATGTGCTTACATAGGCAATCCGCTCTTGGAGTATTGAGAGAGAGGACACCATCAAAGGTGCCGGCCCAAGCATCGCGTGCTGTCAAGAAGGGTCCCTGCAGGTTGAAGAGCTTCTTCACCGTAGCTGGGATTGACGAATGCTCGTACTGCGATGTCGGTGTTGGTCCATTCGGCTCATGCACAACTGCACCACACAACACGCTTGATGCTCATAACCGCAACATCCACCAGCTGCAATGTTACCCGAGTCCTGGACCAGCAGATATTACAGACACAATACCCACTCTAAAGAAATTCTCCTGCGCATAGCGAAGAGATTTAGCTAGGGGGAAAAATGTGGTAGAGTTTCGTGAATATAAGGTACCTGTGCCTTTTTCGATCCAAGGAGAGATTAAGAGAGCGGGTACTCGCACGCCCAGGCGCTTGAAATCGAACGAATAAGGCGGAGCGGACCCGACCAAACCATCGGGGCTGGGAACATCAGCCACAGGAGTCGGGACGTGATCATGAAACCCACCATGTTCGTCATAGGTGATGATGAGGAGGATCTCATTCCACTGAGGACTAGCCCTCAGCGCCTCGTAAACTTCTTTGATCAGCTTCTGCCCCTGCGCTACATCGTGCACGGGATGATCATCGTTAGCAGGCTCGTCGAGGATGTCGAAGTACCTGGGTTCGATCACAGTGTAGTTAGGCAACACCCCTCGCTTTGCATCTTCCAGGAAGCAAAGATCATAGGGATAGAACTTGTCCAGATACTTTAGCTGCCTGAGGTTGCGGTAGAACAAAGTGTTGGGGATCTGCTGGTAATAGATCCCGAATGTCAACCCAGCTTCGTGGACGACCTCAAAAATGGTCTTCTGCGGCAAGCCATCAGCCAGGAGCTTCGTATTGTTACTCATGAGCCCATGAGATGTCGCAGAATGGAGAAACAGCCTATTGGGTTGCGTGGAAGAAGGCACCGACGCAAACCAGCGATCGACGACTGCAAATTCTTGAACAAGAGCGGCATGCACTGGGATATGCTCAGGAGCAAAGCCACTCATGATCGTGCTCGATAACCCAGCTTGTTTGGACTCGGCATCGGCTGCAAATCCATTCATGGGAGGAGGATTTGCAGATGTATCGGTGTGGGATCCGAAGATCTGCAACACGATGTCTTGGTAAGAGTGCCCCGGATCGGCTGGATCCACATAAGGCGCTTGGTCCGAGACTCTCGCAACTCCCGCCGAGTCCGGGTTCGTGAGGGACAACGGATTGGATTCCGTGCCTGTGAGGCCATCAATCTCTGAATTCAACCTCTTCATGAACCCGAACATGTGATCAAACGACCTGTTTTCCATCACCAGCACTACCACGGTCTTGATCTGCCCGATGGCTGATCCACCATTGCTGGTGCTGTTTGCAGCGTTTGACAATGCAGTGGTACCACTGGCTGTTGTTGTTCCATCAGTAGTCGTGCGGGAGCTTCTGGGCGCCCACAAACCCCAGCAATTGGACGCGCTCATGATGAATACTACAACTGTTGAGAGCCTCGTAAACTGCGCAAACTTCTGACAGTTCAAACTTCAACAAGGGTCTGATCGGAAGCTTGTTCCCGGCGAGCTTCAAAATGCCTGCAAGCCAACAAACGAATATTGTATCTGGCTACTGCTGCTTTTATGCTCCCAAGGCTTATCAGCTTCTTCAGCAGAAGCAATCGTTTCCGGGATCAAAGCGGGATGCAAGCGAGGTCAAGAAATTGAGAATCAAAATGGGAAGCAAGTGTTTGAATTTTTTTTCTGACGAATCACATCTCCAAAAGCCAAATTGGACACTGTTGCGTACTCCTCACCCAGAATCTTCTGCTGCACATGGGCTTTTTATTGCATAGGGAAGGCACATCTAATATATTATTTACTGTCAATCCTTGTGCAGGACCAGCCAAACATTTGTGCTGAATTTGGCATCTACGCGACACTAGAAAAAGAAAATTGTTGCAAGATTCTTCTTAGATGCCTTTTTGTAAGCCACATTCTGAGAAGACAAACATGGAAGTCTCTATACTTAGACAATGGGTTCTTGGCAGGGTTTGTTAATCAATTTTGTGATGTTGCCACATTGGCGATCATCCATAAGCAGATTTAGTCATGTTTGGCTAGAGACCAACTATGAAAGTAGAAATTTATTAAAATCCTTTTACATCCTGGCTAGTTGCTTGAACAATGTGTAGAAACATGGTGAATTTTTTAGAAAACAATTATTGATTTTTGGCGATTTTTTTGAAAAAAAAGTCTAGTCAACATTTTGATTCCTGCTATGATTTTTGCTAGCTTCACTCATTCAAATTACACAAACATTTGATAAAATGTTCCTTACTTTTGAGTAGTCTCCATGCTACATACATTATAAGCCTGCAGGAAAACTGGAGGCGGTCCCTCACACTTTTGCCTTGTGGGCCAGTCTTTCATAGAGGATGAGACTAAAACAGAATAAAAAGCTTGAACAGTAAATGGTAAGTATTCCCCCACAGACTCTAGAGCGAACGATGATGATCTGAAGTTGATGAATCTACGAGTGCATGTATATTGAGGCTAGCGAAGTCCAAGGTCAAAGGTGAAAGTCGGGCTACAAATCTAATAATTTACCAGTGTTCTAGTTGTAGCCACTGGCCACGAGCTGTTGACTCCATTTAGTTTTTCATGGTGATAGATTCTTGTCCTTCAAATTATGTGGTAGCTAACATCGTCAGCAAGGTTTTTTTTTCCAATTTTGTGATATTAGAAATTTGGCGAAGTATTCCAAATCTTGAAAAATTAGTCATATTTACACTAGAAAAACACGTTTCTCAAGGAAAGTCCCCATTTTACGTCCAAAAAAAAAGAAATTTCAGAAATGTCACTAATCCTGAGTGGCTGATCGATGCTTAGGCTAAAATTTTAAAATTTTATATCTCTGGTTTTACTATATGGCTTAGTTGTGGCGATTTGATTAATTTAGCCCATAAGAAAAGGTTTCTCCTCATTCTCACTGAAGCTCTTTTTCGCTGTTCACCTTGAGGTTCTTACCGTCAAATACTCTTTGAAATGCATGCAACCCGCACATAGAACATCGTGAGGTTTACCAAATAGTCTACAAAGTTCCAAATGACTATTCCAATCTAATTACTGCTAAGAATGTACGTAGATAACTACAACAAAGAACCAAGCTAAAAACCTGGAACCACGCAACACTCAGCATGCTAGGACTCGTGAACAGCTAGCTGCATTGACACACATATCATCAAAAACAGTAAAACTATAAATCCTAAATTCATATATATATATATATATATATATATAATTTAGCCAATTGTAAGCAGGGTTTCTTTTTTCAAGCCTATCTGCATTACACTACCTAATTATCTCTTATCCTTAAGAAAAAGGAACTCTAGAATATAAAGTGACAATCCTACGAAATGCTGCTTGGCTCTTCTCTCTAAAGTGCAGGTAGAATGGTGAAGGAGGTGCGTCCAAGGCACCCGATCTGCATCTTTGATATGAGCTGGATTGATACCCATAAGGTCGTCACATCTTTCTGTGTGTAGCGTAATTGGTTTGAAATATATTCGATAGAAAGGATAAGATAGGTTTGTGCACTCTTTGACAACGTTTGAGCTCAAATGTTGACCAACAGAGTAGTAAGTGGCGCGTGCCCCTGGGAAGCGGAGGAAAGTCGATATTGATTCCATTCGTACGAGAATCACACAATGCATGCCCTTGTGAAGAGGAGAAAATTGGATATCGATGGTTTTTTTGGAAATTTTCACCATTTTGGGATAAATATATTGAAAAAGAAGTATTCGGTCCCAAATTCTCTTTTTTTTAAAAGTGATCAAGAAACGAAAATTTAATTTCATAATTTGCCACAACTGTCTTCAACATGAAAGAGTCCTTAAGATTTCTACTTTCATATTTTGAATATCATAAAATTTGGCTAAATATACTTACGGATGATTTCCCCTTGAGTAACACCATGAAACTGGGGCGGGGGAGAAACACTGGGCTCACACCAGTCCAGTTTTTTTGAAAAATGTGTGATGCAGCCCCAGTCAGATTTCAACTTAATTGATGACACTTTTGTGCAGGGCCATGAAAATAGTAGCCGGCAGACAGAACTGTGGAGATAGGTTCCTCAAAAATTAAAATTGGGTGAAATTTGGTATGAATTTTTAATTTTTGCCAAATTCTGTAATTAGTGTCACCTTTTGGCAAATTTCCGCCATAGAAAAGACTGGCTCACACCGAATCTTTTGATTTCCCAAATTCACAAAATTTAAGTGTGTATTTTAGTATGGATATATTTTTTTGCACGTGCTGTCTACTTTTCTTTTGGTGTATTTGTCAACTTGTAATCATTCAACAAGCTAACTTTTGGACGCACGAGGGTTCTATTTGCAAACAAACTCTTGTCCAGACTCTAGAATGCTGAAGGCTATGAAACTTCTTTCAGACCAAATTTTTACAGTGTGCCATGAACCTACATTTTGGCAGAAATTTAGATGTATAATGGACGAGTGTTGGGCGGTTATCAGAATCTGAAGCAAACCCCTTCTGGGTAGCAGGGCGGTTCTTAGGATTGATTGTCACTGGTCTAAACCCTCAAATTTCCAGTTTTGACATATAATCATGCTCGTCAAACAATCAAATACCCAGTTCTGAAATTAACCATTGTCCTCAAGTTTCTTGGAAAAGTCACCGAACAGCCCAGAAAATCACCAGCTATCTTACAGTTATTTTTTGTAAACCTCACCATTCTTTGAGGCTTTTGAAACAACCAGAACACATCGTTCTCTGATTCTGCTTTTTTATCAACTACCCAGAAGTGATAGTTATCTGATTCTGATTGTTTTTCAAATACCCGAAACCATCAGTTATCAAAAAAATCAAGGAACCGCCCCACACTGTAAAGGACATTGGCACCAGTTACATTCTTTTAGCAGCAGCATGTTCACCTGGTTGAGTCTTTGCCACTAGTTGCTGATCATTACAAATCATGTCAGATGAATTCCTGGTTCTTATTCCAGTGTGGATACTCTAGGTTGCCAAAATTGCAATTTGATCCAGTACAGATCCCATCCGGTGCTTTGAAAAAATTATCATAATAGGTGAACATATTCATTTGTCAAAGTTTTGGGTTAGCTTATTAAGTGGGCCCACTAAATATGAGCCTTCTTAATGGACCCGTGAAATTTGGTGTTGAGAAAGTGGGACTTGTGTTAGTGCAAAGTCTATAGAAAATATTTACTAATTTCCAAAAGTTCAACTTTAAAGATTTTTGGAGGATAGTTCTAGCATTGGGATATTCTCGTGAAGTTGTAGCAAGTTGTTGGAAACGTGTTCACAAAGTATATAAAAAATATTTACTAATTTCCAAAAGTTCAACTTTAAAGATTTTTGGAGGATAGTTCTAGCATTGGGATATTCTAGTGAAGTAGAAACTTGTTGGAAACTTGTCCAATGACTTTTTCCTTCCTTGGAGTCAGAAGTAGTTTGGAAACCCTCCCTTGAAGTAGATCTCCTTTGATCCCACAATTTGCATAAAATTCATTGCCCTTAAAGTATCTCCAATGGTGAATTGTAAAATGGCACCATAATGTTAAAGTAGAGAGGTGTTTGAGGGTCTAGATATTCTACCAGTTAGGGGGGATCTAGTTAGACCCTAATAGTGCATCATTAATTATCTCGGCAAAATTTGATAAGAATCAAATGCAAAGGATGTGAGGTTTTTTGTGTGAACTCGCATGCAAACTTTGCACACCTTGCATACACAAGGAGCTTTTTGTTGCATGCAAACTTTGCACACCTTGCATACACAAAGAGCTTTTTGTTGCATGCAAACTTTGCACACCTTGCATACACAAAGAGCTTTTTGTTGCATGCAAACTTGCATAGAGAGCTTTTTGACATGGCGCAAGCAACATGGAAACAACAATCATTCTTGCACCTACAACATTACATTGAAGATGAAGATTGTGAAAAATTATTTCTAGCTAGCACAATGTATCAACTTGCAAATGACACATAACCTGCAACAACACATGGTGGTTCTAGGCTAGGGCAATTGAAAAGTTTGCTGAGAGATTGGTAGCAAGGTCATGAAAGGAGTTTCATGATTTACTTTGCACTTTCACCTATGTATGGTGAGAGTTTATTTAGGTGTCAATACAGGACGAATTGTACATTTTTTTAAGAATAATGCATTGTGTTTGTGAGTATGATGATTTTGGTGTGTAGTGATTTGAATGTACAAGAAAACTTGGATTGTCTATAATCCAAAAATGTATATTGTTTTTCGACAACTTGCATAAGGAACATGTGCTAATTTTATGGATGGTTATTGCAAACTCAGTGAAAGTACGACAAGTGAATGCTTCAAACGATTTGTGCATGCCATTGTTGCATTTTTTCAACTAGTGTATTTGAGATAACTAATTCAAGTTGATGTTGAACAACATTAAAGATCAATGCAAAATGAGGACTTCCAGGAATGTTTGTGAACTTGGACTATATGCATTATAAATGGAGTAACTACCCTATCAATTGGCAATGAAAATTCCAAGATAAGGATGGAAATAAATCCATCCTACTTGAAGCAATCATGGACCAATCTTTCTAAATTTGGCACACTTTCTTTGGCCTCCATAGTGGAAATAATGACATTAATGTTCTAGACTAATCACTACTAATTCGTAATTTGTTGGCATGAGCCAACAATGATTTCAATTTTATTGTGAATGGAAGAACATATCCCCATCACTATCTTTTAACAAATGGAATTTATCCATAGTGATCTTGTTTTGTGTACACCATACATGAGCCAAGAGATGAAAAAATACAACATTTTGCAAAAATACAAGAAGGTGTGAAGAAGGATGTTGAGAGATGTTTCGAGGTTTTACAAGCTCACTTTGCAATCATCCAAAATCCTTGTAGATTATGGCAAATGCATACAATCTATGAAGTGATGGTTATTTGTGTGATTCTCTATAATATGATAATTGAAGATGAAAAAGACAAACATTTGAAGCCTTTGTTTCAACAAGCATATTTTAGGTAATTGAAGTAAGGATTAACATTTGATTCACTCATGTGAAGCACTCAAGAAATTGAAAATTCATAAATGCACTTCAATTTAAAATCAAACCTTATGGAACATTTGTGGGCCATGAAAGGCTTCAACTTGATTGAAATAAAAATCTCCATTGAGATTAAAGGCTTTGGTATCAAAACTATTATTGATCTTACCTTCTTCATTTTTCTTTTCAAACACATATTTAATTAATTTCGGACTTTGCCCAACTTAGTGGATGGTATGAACTCCACCTAGTGGCCACTAGATTTAAGAAATGTAACCTTACATTCAAGTAAAAAAAACAATCTTGCATCCATGTATACATTGAATCTCAAAAGAATTCATACCGATTTTTTTCTACAACATTTTCAATCATTTTTTTTTATACATTAAGGGACACAAAGCGAATAACAAATATAATATGTTAGTTTCAAAATGAATATATTCATATGATGAAAAGAGTATTTTACCTAGTGCCCACCAAGTGAAAATTATAGGTTATTCATTATCAAGGTTGAAAATCAAATTTTACTCCTATTCATAATTAAAATTTTTAATTATATTTACTAAATTAAAAAACTAGGCACAACATGTGCTAATTGATCAATCGCAATAATGTCTATAGATCCAAAGTTGTTATTCATACCATGACAAAGAAAAGTAAACACCCGATGGCCACCAAGGATTAGGGTTAAGGTCCCCAAAAAATATATCAATAGTTAGTATTTAAGAATATACACACATATTTTTTTGCAATAAACAAAATTTTTAATATCACGTTAATGCCACACATTATTTTTGATGATCAAAACATTGTTTTATACTATGCCACATCTAACACAAAGAACCCAAAAATACAAAAACTCATAATAAATTTGGGGTCAATGTCATGAAATGAAAAAATAGATGTTTAATGGCCATTAGGGATTAAGGTTCAAGTGCAATAACAAAGATCATTAATCATGACTGTGAAGAACATTGTACACGAATTATCTATGAGGAACAAAATTATGCTTCATCAAACACAAAAACACAACAATCTATTATCCCACTTCTAGATGATACATCAAATAAAAATAATAAAAATGTATTAATAATGTAACCAATAATCACAAAAAGAAACTCAATAGATTGATATTAATTAATATCACAAAGAAATACTAATTATGGATACTCAAAAATAATTACGAATAATTTGATGTATTATAATTAAATTCATTAAATAACACAAACATATTTTACAAATTACTGGATGCATTAGTAGCCTCCAAATTCACTTTCGCTCAAAATAAACAACTATTATGAATAGTAATTTGACTTTTGTTCATCGTATTTTTTCATGAAGGAAAAGAAAAAAGAATAGTTATAATCTTGAGCCATATTTGTTCTAGATCTATCAAATTACATTTCTACTTGCCATTTCAAAAAAATTCATACAAATGTCATTCATCCGAATTTGGCCCTTTTTTCACTGGGACCCACCATTGCACCTTCACCATTTTGAAAAATTCATTTTGATCATCCTTGACAACACCACTCTATGTTATTCCCAACCAAACAAGGACAAGGAGAAGACCATGAGGCCTCATGAAATAAAATCTCCATTGTTGAAATCTCTACACAAGGTGTATGCAGGAACCAACTTTAAGTTCTTGGGCCCATAATAAGGATGAATGATTGAATCTTTTGGTACAATCAACATTGTGGATGGCAGCTCAACTTTTGCATAATTAAACTTCCAATTGCTAGAAGGCTAAAAACCCTCCAAAAGAATGCACCTTTCAACAAGCAAAAGGTTTTGACAAATGTAATAAAATATCTTCCTAGCAATCCACATTCAGACTTATTTTCATCGCATAAGTTGCATTTTGTTCAATGCCTTGTTTCCAAAATTCCATGTATTTAAATAATCCAACATCGATAAACTTATCCTTTTCCATTGACCTCAATGCATCATGGCTCCAAATTGGGCAATATGGAACAGGGCTAGGAACCTTGTAGGCAACTTTGGAGATCCATCCACATTGGCTTTCCATAATTGGATTAGAGGTCCTTATGTGGGACTCCAAATGCTATCAATTGGTGAAACTTTGTACTATATCACAAACCAACCAAATGAATCCACAAAAAGATCAATAAAAAATGCATATTAATATGCCCTACCAAAGTTTCCAAACCATCTTTTAAACAACTAAAGACCTAGGTTTTAAAATATAGAATTTCTTGAATCAACTTCAAAATGAAAGGTCTTTCCTACAAGACCATGAAAGCCTTCATCAAATCTGCCAAAATATAATTATTCTATTTTCTCAACTTTTTGGACAAATATCCAAAGCATCCATCAATATCTCATGTGTATGAATAACCGCAGGGAATCCCAATTTAACTTCCTCAAACACTTCCATAGTCGTCAACAACAAAACAAATACCAACATCTACCTATTTTTATTGTCCTTCACATAATTATCCATTTGAAGCAAGAATTTTTTTGGCAATGGTTTAGGGCCCACACTTTGACTTAATGTCTTTAATTTAGTTAGAGAACAAAATTTTCCTTACAAAAGACATGCAAAGAATGTGTTTAGGGGAGGGTATTCAAACAACATTTTGGATTCACAAGCTAGAGCTTTCTCCAAAGTTTGAAGAAACCACAACAATGACCCAATTATAAAATTAGGATCATTAGGCCACATCTCATTGGAAAATTGTGGACGTCTTTCATCAACATGACCATGGGCTATCATACCCATCAACATAATGGGTAATTGTCCAAGCCCACAAATCATTTTGTTTGCCACTCATAACCTTGGGAGTGTAATTTACGCATGATCCATTTTGTCATGGATAACATAAAGGAATTCATCTTTGGACCACACAGATTTGGACCTCCAAGTATGGTACAAACTTCTACACGATTCTTGATGAAAGAGGTGTTTTCTCAACTTTAGTTCATATTTTATCACATCAATGATGATATTTACCAATTTTGATATTAAATCCTTTAGTGATTCACACATAGTACATTTTGCAAAAACAAAACCTTTCTTTCTTACATCAACATTGAGATGGTGTCTCTTCCTCAACTTGTTCATCACAAATTATGAAATACCTCCAATGCTTGACTCCTTGTTGATATGTAAAAATGTAACTTGAAAAAGTGATCAAATTATAAAACGCATCACAATTTTAGATGTTGAGAACTAAACTCGAAGAAATACATCATACTTGCATGCTCCTCTAATTTGTATACACTATCATTTACTTCATCACTTCGTTCTTGACGGCTCCTCCACGTATGAGATAACAGTTCTTGAACATCTTATCTACCACTTCTGATTCCTTTCAATTGATGTGGCATTGTGTCAACACTAAAATCAATAAGTGATTGAACATTTGATTCTGCCTGCTTGGATTTTGAAATTTATGTGAGTCTTTGTTTCCATGAAGCAAAAATCTACATCCTTGCTTGGAATTTATTTTGTATAACATGTATGTCAATCTAGACAATCTAATGATCTTATACCATGTCATTTCATAGATGTTTATTTCTTGAATTGTGATAAATTTTCATTGTTTCATGTTTGCTCTCACACGTAACCTTCTTGGAATATCCATGCCATATGTTTTGCACTCTTCAAAAGACAGACCCCAAAACACTTCTTTCAATGTTGTTTTCTCACGAGAAAAATGTTAACAACAATTCCATGTGCAACATAATGCAAAACTCACATTTTGAATAGACTCATGGGATAGCAATTTATTAATCCTTAACATTAATCGATCAAAATGTCTAACACTTTGCTTCCTTTTTTTAAAAGTATATTGCTTATTCCTTACAGCAATTTCTCCCTCCTCATTAATAGTTAGAATGTTGTTTTTATCATAAGATACAAAAAGTTATTTTAGGGAGTACCTATCCATAATGGTTTGTGCCAATGGCCACTTCTTAATTGTTATAACCGCAATATCATTCGGGCAATACAAAACATTCACTTCGACATGATTTTCACCAAGCTGATTATCAAGAATTGCCTCCTTTGGGTCACAAGTTATTACAGCCACTTGCAATGAACAACCCAATATCATCCACAAGCTCACATTCCACACCTCACCAAACACACCTACCTTTTAACATGATGTGAAAGTTCCTTCCTTCATTTTCATTATCACCTCGTTCATGCTTTTCTTCACCATTTCCTTTCTCATTCCACCTTTCACTCATAAAATCAAAACTTCTTTTCACAATGCCATCACTATTGGAATCATCAGAAATATTACAATAATATCCATTTAATTCGTTTTGAGGAATACTATTCATCGTATTGTTAATTTCCTGTCAACGTTAAATCCCTTAAATTATAAGGATGAGGAGAGAGTGTGATCTCTAAAAAACACTATTTTTTTTTGCAAATTACTAAAACCTTCCTCTTGAATGTCTTCTTTCGATAGAAATACAAATTTTTCCTTCAACATGGAAACATCCCTTGCATGCCAAAAATAATCATTTCCCACCAAAGTACCTCAATCATACAATTGGACTTGGGCAAAAAAATCTTCATTCCTGAAATTCCTTAACCACGGATATGATGGTGATAACTATACAATTTTCCACTCCACTAGCACCATATATTGGGACTAGCGATGGATCTTTGCACTATCCTACTCTAATTTGAACCTTCTAATCATCATTCAAATCCTAGATAGAAATTGTGTCACCAACATGCATATTTTCGGTCATGTCTTCACCATTCCTAAATATAATTTACCTACCAAACACCCAACATTCATAGAATTTATGGATGAATATTACTACATTAGAACGCAAAATTGAACAGAAGATGATGAACCCCTCAACTAACCACCAATTCCATTAAGAAGGGATTTTTTTTCTATTTAATCAAATTGCATGTCCACCATTTACTAAAAAAATTTAAGAATATTACATTAAAAAGACTGCATTTCACCTAACAATTTATGAAGAAATTTCTAAAATACTATATTAAGATACACTAGATTTCACACAATTACTTCAACATAAAAAATGTATTCTAGATCATAACATAGGGGCCATGTAGTAAATGCCATTTTTATAGAGCCAGAAAGAATGCATGACGACTATTAGGAATTTTTAGATTTCCAATTAAAAGGAATTATAGAAATTGTTTAGTGGCTTCCAAGCATTTCCTATGTTTATCCTCAATCAGGTATCAAAAAAACTCCTAGCAGTTGCTAGCCATTTTCTAGAATTCCTTCTTTTCTTTTTCCAAAAAGAACTTAGCAACTACCAAATGTTTTCTATGATTTTTGATCCAAAAAATGCATGGTGGCCACCAAGCATTTTTTACGATTTCCAACCTAAAAAACACTTGGCAACCATTAAACATTTTCTACAATTTTTGATTGAAAAAAAAGCCTAGCGGCCTCAAGGTGTTTTCTAAAATTACTAATTCAAAAAATGCCTAGCAATCATTGAAAGTTTCCTAGCATTTTTTATCCATAAATCGCTTGGAGGCCATTAGGCATTTTCTAACATTTCCGAGCCAAAAATGCCTAGTGGCTATTAGGTGTTTTCTAGCATTTCTAAACTAAAAAATGTTTAGCAGCTGTTAGACATTTTCATGGACTTCAAATCTAAAGAAATCCTAGCGGCCACTTAACATTTTCTTTGATTTTGGATCCAGGAAATGCTTAACAATTGGTATTTCTTCATCATACTAATTGATGTAATAGAACCATTTGAAAGCTACAAAGTATCCTACAATAATTTGGTTCAACGACTTTGTACAAATTACAACTACAGTTTTACAACAATTACGTTGTTGTTAGTATAACCCAAGTTGGAATAAACTAATGTCAATAGTTTTCCTTGTGGTGAAGGAACTTTTTGTTGTGTTCGATTCCAAGTTGTGGGAATACCTTCCAAGGGATAAAAATGACAAATTTTTTAAAAGATCCCTTGTTATTTCTTTTTTTTGGCTTTTGGTGGTTTATAGCTAAATCGATGTCTGAATTATGATTAAAAAATAGCAAGATTCTTCAAGGCAAGCTAAGGATCCATCAAAATTGTGTAGAATAATTTGATTAAAATATGCGAGTGTGATAGCTCTAAAACAAGAAGGATTTGATATGATAAAAGTGGTGAATCTATGTAATCATTATGATGTTAATAGAAAATTGTGTAGTACTCACCTTTTTTTTTATGATAGCTCCGTCCTTTTCTTAAAATTGGAATTAAATAAAAGCAATATTCTTCAATTGAAAGACGTTCTCAAACCTCATTAATGCAACACATTTCTGAACATGCAAACCTATGTTTTAAAAGCCTCCCTACTAACCTAAAGGAAAGGATGACAAATGGACTATTTGTTGGAAGAATTATTTTAAAGAACATCATATGTATGAAATGGTAATTGCAAAATGAAAAGAAATGTGATTTTTTTGGGTTGAAATAGTCAAAACTTTATTTCCATGAAGAAAAATGTTGAATTCAAGAGCAATTTTCAAATAAACAGTAATTGAACACATCGTTGTAAACTGTTCTATAATGTGGAATGCATTAAACTATCCATGGAAGGAAACTTGTGATCACAAAATTGATGTGAGGATTTGAGAAAGTGAAAGAACAATGGGTAGGAATGGTGAGAGAATTGTACCCAACAACATTCAACAGAGTTCTTTTAGTTGCAAAATTACATTGTGAAGTTCCTCTTTTCGAAGCCTTACCATACATAAGGCATTGGTTTTGAACAAGGGCTAAACAACTAACTGCACGCTTAGACTAAAAAAACTTCCTAAAAGACAGTTCGATCACATTTTGTCTTCTCAATTCTCCAACCCTTGATCCCCTTTGAACCTTTAGCTCCTTAGAATTCCATATTCTTCCCCCAAACCCTAACTTCACTTCATTCATACACTAATAAAGCTTATTGATGGAAAGTTTGATCACATTCTATCTTCTTAATTCTCCTACCTTCAATCCCCTTCGAACTTCTAGCTCCTTGGCATTCCAAATTTTTCCCCCAAACCCTAACTTCACTTCACTTCTACACTAAGATGGAGAGCTCAATCACGCTTTATTTTGTCTCAAGAAAAAAACTAAGACTTACACTCTGACCCAAAGTTGTTAGCTTCTTAAACTTCCCCATTGTAAGAATGGCACATGAGACTTATGTTTAATGGATCTCTTACCCTAAATGATTTGTTACAATGAATGTTAAAAGTGGAATCTCCACTTTGTGATTATTGATGGATGAAATCGTTTTGAGGTTTTGATACTAGATTGGATGTAAATTATGCCACATGGTTGGTTCTTGGTTTTCTATTTTGGTTAATTGTCAAATCTTTACAAGATACTACTATCGTTGGTATACCAACTTTTATTGTTTTTGTTTAGAGGTTTATGGTTTATCGTGTAAAGTTTTAAATGTATGTTACAACATTTAAGGTTTATGATGTAGGGCACTAGATTTGTGGTGTATCATCTAGGGTTAGAAAATGTGTGTTTCAAAGGTAAATTTGGGTATTTTTTGACATTGTATGGGATAAGGTAGTTGTGTTATTTCGTTTAAAGTTTAGGGTGTAAGGCATAATATTCAATCGTGTGGGATATATGTTAACATAACATAGGATTTTACATTCAAACATACAGGGTTTTGAATGTACAACATAATAACGGTCTCTAATGTTATTTTGGTGTTGAAAAAACTTAAAGGTTGATGGTTTAGGGTTTAGTGTTCACAATTTAGGGTTTAAGGTCTACAATCCAATGTATAATTTCAATTATACATGTAATTAACATTAACATTAAACCTAAAACCTAAAACCTAAACATAAACATTAACCCTTAAAACTTAAACCTAGCCCTAAAACCTAAACCCTAAACCTTAAACTTAATTCCAAAACCACAAACCATAAACCATAAACCATAAACCCTAAAATCTAACACACTATAAATAATTTACATTAAATATTAGATAGCATTACACCTTAAACTTAATATAAACTTATTGTAACATTTTTTTTTTAAAAAAAATGCATTACGCATGTCTTATAGAATTTGACACTAAAATGGGATAAAAAATAGGACAATTAGGAAAACAAATTCATATTGTTCACCACTTATTTTTGTTCCAATAAAAACTTATTAAGGGCAAAATTTGCAACAACAAAAAGATTTAGATTTTTAGTAATTATTTTTGAGTGATAAATGGGTATTTAGTTCTATGAATTTACTTTAAACATACCTCTCAATTAATTAATGATTATTGAATACTTCATAACAAGTTTTTTTTTAATATATATTTATGTGCAATTTACATAGTAAAACATCAATAGTTAGTTATTATGTAATCATCAAATATCTTACTAAATTGTCCATGTTTATGAACTCAAAATCAATACTAAATTAAAAATAAGATGTTATTTAATTTATCATTCAAGGATACATTAATCCTTGATAAATAACTGAAAGGTAATAAAATATTTATTAAGTGGTTCATATTTGAGATATTTATTTAATGTTTCTACAATTTAATGTATAGAGCTTAGATTTAGGGTTTATGGTTTAAAAATGAACTATAGGGTTTACTGTCAAAAGTTGATTTATAGGGTTGAATAAATAGTTACATAAATTTTTTCCATTACTGTGGTAATATTCTATGTTGGATTTTGCTTAGAAATCATTATTATACTTATATGTCCTAATTTCCCTTGAATGTGGATAATATTTTCCCATAGAAAAAAAACCATCCAACTTGTAGATGTCTTCCTTACTAAACATCCACCATCTTTCTCAATAGAAAATTGACCTGACCAAAAACATCATGTTGATGTTTCTTTTTATCCATCATTAGACAAAATATAGACCATCCAAATTTTGGATGAAATTCAAGGTTGAACAATTAGTTAGGGTTTCATCTCCATCTCCATTCTTCCCTTTTCATTTCTCTCTCTTACGCTCTCTCTCTCTCTCTTGTGATCTTTCTCAAAAGCTTTCTTTCTCATGTCTTTCCTTCTTGTGATCTCTCTCAAAAGCTCTCTTATGCGCTTTTTGTTTCTTATGATATCTTTCAAAAGCTTTTTTTTTCATGGTATTTCATTTTTGCAATCTCTCTTAAAAGCTCTCTTTCTTATTCCATCTATCTCAACACCTTTAAAACAAGACATAAAAAATTGAAAATAATAGTCTTTTTTCCATTTTGTAGACTCCACGAAACAAGATTCAACATAATTCAAAACATAAGACATCTATAGCATTGTATAAAAAACATTTTAGAATCCAATTTTCAAATTTCTCCCAATTTCATTTGATTATACAATTGTATAGACCAATTGCATCATTTTTGCTATTTATAACTTGTGTGTTTATCTCAATTTGTATCAGCATGTAAAGCACATTCATTAGAAGAAATCTTGTCCTTTGCAACAAATCAATCAATGACTAAATGCCCTAATGATTAGTAATTAACTATAGTAATAGGATATTATTTCAAATCCTATGTGTAAAAAGTTGTAGTCATATATTAATGGTGCATTTGACTAGTAGATGATGAAGTGGTAGCAGGAAAGATGATGTTATTTTTTCACTACAAGTTTTCATCCATATGGCATACACGATTGATGACAAAATGACGTGGATGTCCAAAATATCATATGAAAATGTAACTAGGATAAAATCATTTTAAATATAATTTAAAAATGACTATCAATATATGTTCACACATAACGAATTATGACATGTAAGGAACTAATTTCAATTAATATTATACATATAAGTATTATAAAAAATTTAATTATATTTTTCTTGAATATACTTGATTCATGATACATGATACATTACACATTGAAATAAATTTTGTTAATAAAAATAAATTACTAAAAATAATTTTTATTATAATTTTAAAATCAAATAGAAATGTATGATGTGGTAAATATATAATTTATTTTTACATTAAAAATTTTAAATCAACTTAATATGATATATATATATATTATAATTGACTTGTGATACATTTATAAATATTTTATGTGGATAAATTTCATGGACTCATATGTCTAAATTAAAAGTTATTGATAAAATTATAATATATTGGGGAAAAAAATTATAATATAAATTCATAAATCAAATGAAGATTTAAGATATGAAAGATATATTTTATTTATTTTTGTACTACCCACAAAAAATTTTCCATTTACAAATCATATGTTTGAATTTTTTTTCCAAAAAATGATCATTCAAATATTATTTGGTAAGAGAATTCAATTTTGTTTTTTTGAAATAATTCACATTTTTACATATATATAAATAATAATTTGTGTACATTATTGAATGAACTTTATGAATAAGTTTTTATTTTTTTCACTTGGACAATTTATTAATGAAATATGAATCATTAGATTTAAAGTCATGTGTAATATTTAAATGAAGTATGGTAGAAGATTGTTTACACAACAAGTGGGGTAATTTGGTGGTTTAGGATTTCAGTTCCATCCTTGCGATCCAAGGATCAAATTTCACAAATGATATTATTGTGGTCAACAATGGAATATTAACCAAATATTTTACACATAATTAGAATACCTAGGTTAGGTGCCTACCTCGGAAAATTAGGTGGTTTACCTAGCCATTTAAATTAGTTTTAAACCTAGCTTAGGTGGTAACACATGTCAATAATTGATAGGATGAAAAATGATGGAAACAAAAATATTTATTATTATTTATATTATAATAATATCAATTATTATAATTTAAATAATAATAATAAATTACACAGTGATTAAAGTATGACTTATGATTTCACATATGTCCTTTATGATTAAAATACCAGTCATAAACTTAGTCATATATTTGAAAATTTCTTCTAATGATTCTTCCATTTATGCTTCTATGAAGGACTGTTAGGCTATTTGAATGTCCTTGTGATTGCTTATTGTTGTACTTCTATTTATGCATCATATTTATGTGTATTATGTGTGTGTGCATGTTTGTTCATGTTTATTAAAGTCTTCAATCTGTGTCTACAATTCCTTATGTCCTTATATTTCCTCTTATATTTCATTATTATACACATTTTTATCACAGATCTTTAGTACATCTGTCAAGCAATGTCAAAAGTGTTACTATTTGTCAAAGTCCATCAATTGGTGTGAATGGTTTTGAATGTTATCCATCTCCAATATTCTTCTATTTGTGCCAATATAAAACTCGATTTCTATAATCTAATCATGTACTTTATGTCTTAGTTTCTCCATTAGTTTGTATACTATTATGAAAAGTGCAACATTCAACAATGAATGTATGGATTCATCCATAGCAATCATAGTTGTAAATAAATTTATACAGATGATTAGATGTTAATTTTGCGTAATATTTTCACATTTTTCTTCATTATTTTTTTCGCAATAACAATACATCATATTTCTATAATTGGATTTCTATGAAGGAGATCCAAACTATCTCACAAACAACAAAGAAAAAAAACTAGGAAGACAACTTTGGCAAAATGGCGACATAAGCACTATAAGTTTTCCAACACATTTCAAGTTGTTTCTTGAAAAGATGCACAGAAAAATGCCTAACGATCATTAAGTGTTTTTTTAGAAGATGCACTAAGAAATGTTTGGCAATTGCTAAATGTTTTTCAAGAAGATGCACTAAAAAACACCTGGCAACCACCAAACGTTTCTTAAGATGATACATTGAGAAACACTTGCTAGTTGTTAGGAGTTTTTCACAAAGATGTACTTGAAAACACCTAGCAGTCGCCAAGTGTTTCTCCAAAAGATGCACTAGAAAATGCCTGGCCACCACCAAGCATTTCTCAAGAAGATGCACTAAAAAATGCCTAGTGGTCTCTAGGCATTTTTCCAAAAGATGGACTAAAAAATGCCTAGTGGTTGTTAGGCATTTCTCTAAAAGATGCACATGAAAACGTTTAACGGTTTCTCAAGAGGATGGATTAAGAAGTGCATGGTGGTCACCAAACGTTTCTTGAAAAGATGCACACAAAAATGCATGGAGACCACCAAACGTTTCTCTTGAAGATGCACTTAAAAATGTTTGGTGATTGCCAGGCATTTCTCAAGATCATGAAATGAGAATTGTTTGGAAGTTACTAAATGCTTCTCAAGATGATGCATTAAGAAACGCCTAGTGCCTACTTAGTGTTTCTTAAGATCATGAAGTGAAAACTACCTAAAGGCTGCTAAATGCTTCTAAGGATGATGCGTTAAAAAATGCCTAATGGCCCCCAAGCATTTCTAAAGAAGATGTATTGAGAAACACCTAGGGGTTACTAGGTGTTTTTCAAGAAGATGCATTGAAAAACACCCAGCGGCTACTAGACATGTTTCAAAATGATGTAGTAAAAACCACCTAGCGGCCATTGGGCATTTCCTTGTTTAAACAGATGATGGACAAAGTTGATTAGGTATGGTGCACCATTGATGAAAAAGGTTGTTGACAAGTACTTTGGCGTGCATGATATGTATCTAAAAGTTGAATTTGGAATATGGTCCTTCATTTCAAAAATAATTGCTTGGGCAATAAGGTTGCTGAACCAGCCTGATACATTCATTGAATTCCATTTGATCAAGAATGGAAACTAGGACTTATTGAAGAAGATGCCCATCCACGATCTAAAGGTATGGGCTCATGACTTACACATGGTCGTTGTCATTCTAGAGGACCCACGGAAAAAACAATTATTGGGTTTCGTCTACTCAATAAACCAAATTAGGATGAGTTTGCCCTGATGTTACTCAAGGTTTTTTTGTGAAAAACATGAAAAACAAAACATTGCACGACATAATCATTAAATGGAATGAGTTTGTTGAGCTCCTCAAAATTGAACTGGATGAATCGCAAAAGGAATTTCAAAGGGGTTCAAACCACACAGTCACAAACTTGAAAGTATTTAGTGGTCATCACCCAATAGAAAAACAAAAAAGGAGAAAACAAAAGTTGAGAAGAAAGAGAGGATTCTAAAAAAATTAGTTGTTGGGAAAGAAGATAAAAGATTCAAAGTGTCGACTTGTCGACAACACCTTGGGCAATGAGTTTCTGGGTTGCTTTCCATTTGGAAATGAACCTCTTCTAGGTGTTTCCATTGATGTTCATTGTTTCAAGAGAGCACCTCCCAACATTGTATATCATCCATTTTTAGATATCCACAAGGATGAGATTTTTTTTAAAATCACACAATATAATATGTTTGACACCAAAGTGCCCATTTTTGCAATCCTTAAGGACCCGCATAATGTCAACCATATCACTCCTCATAAGTTGAAGAAGTGGGAGGATATTTAGGACAATCAGTTTCTGATTATTGGCGGGTAACACACAATTATTGTTGTAAAGGTGCGTCTAATTCCATCCCTAATTCCTTGTATTTCTTGTTTCATGGTGTGTAATGAAAATTCCAAAATAATAACTTGAAAGCAAAATTTCATTTTTTGATTTAAGAGGAACATGTACACAACCCCAATACAAAGCCCTAAGTTCGAAAGATCTATAGCAAGTTCCAAATTATTGTAATATGGGACACAAACTTCGCGAAGATTTACAAGCTCTCCAAAATATTAAACAATAAAGATTGTGACCTTAGCACAAAGCTTTCATACAAGGAAAATCTTGCACATGCACGAAGGATATGGGACACATACCAAAGGCCTAGTTTGAATTTTGATGCATCTCTTCAACATACTGAAAAATACAAGGTATCAAAACTAGACAATTAATTTCCATACAAAGTTATGTTATTGTATTTTGTCAATCATATCTTAAAGCTTTGTTATGGTTATGAAATGTGTTGCAAAAATTTGAAGAAATAGTCAAGCTTATTTTGAATGTTGAATCAACAAAGGAGTGCATGAATATCCTTCTATTGATAGATGCAATCTTCCAATTGTGGTAGAATGTCCTCTTTGAATGGGAAAAGTGCAACATCCTTGATGGATCTAGAGACGTGTAGCACGTATGCCAAAATTGATTGGAAAATTTGCTTTTGGTTACTTGATGAACCTCAAGGAAAAACAATTTGAAAAGCCAGTTAGGGGGCTCCTTTCAAAAGCAATAACACTCAAAAAACATCCAACAAAAGGAGGGAGGCTTAACCTAAAATCCATGTACAAGTTCACAAGGTTACTTAAATAGAAGGTTATGATCCAAAATGAAATTATCATTCATTTTGGACACCTAAAGCCAACCACCAATAATTAGAAGCCATATTCGAACAACAAATGGCATGCATTGAAGGACAAGCACAAGCTTAACAAGATGTTTTCAAGTTTGGATTCGAAGCTAAATGATGATTTCTACTCAAAAAAAGTTGAGGCTCAACCCCTCAGACGAGGCTCCACCTACAAGATTTAAGTAGGTTCTGGAGAAATGGATCCAAAGTGGAAGTTCGAAGAACAATGTAGCAAAGGCAATTCTCTTGGACATTCATTACAAGTATGATAGAGTTGAGAACATGGAAGGTCTATTGGATGTTATCGACAAGGAATCTTGTGCATCATTTTTGATGGACAACACAATAAGGACCATTGTTGTCATTTATACAACTCACAACACCAAAAACATTCTAATAGTTTGGAAGAACCCTGATTAGGGATCCTTTCTCTTAAGGTTCTTGAACACAAGGGCCATATTCAAAGTTGCCTACATTTGTGACTGTGAGTCCTTCAAGAACCCATTGACTATTGTTTACAAATCGACTTTTGTTACACAAATTTGATTTGAGTTTGGGTAGTACATGGCAAGACCAGTAGAGGTTCTAAATTCCTCGACGACATAACTTAACGTTCCTGTGCTCATGTTTGCTTATTTGTTCCCTTGTAAAATTGGAACAAATGTGTGTCGAAATTTTGGGAAACAAGAAATTGTTGGCACTAGTGGAATGCCCATATTTCTTTTTTCCAAAAAATCAACAACTATATTGACAAGAGGTTTTTATAAAAGCTAGTTTTCAAATCCTTTAGCTAGTAATATTGAACGAGATGGTTGTCTGAATATCTTCAGCGAAGGAGTTCTCACGTATGTTAGTAATATCAAGTGAAATGGTTGTTTGAATATCTTTAGCGGAGGAGTTCTCACGTATGTTAGTAATATCAAGCGAGATGGTTGTCTAAATATTTTTAGTGGAGGAGTTCTCACGTATGTTTGTCTAGTATGTCCGACGCATGGATCTTGACTTTATTCTTGAAATATTTTGTTTGTAGAAATTCATTCCATTAGTAGGATTATTTTTCTGATATGATGTTTCTTCCTCAAGAGAATAAATGTAAAGTGTTGGAAATCGTTCTTCACGACCTGGAAAGAAACCAATGCAAGATGATGGCATTGATATGTTTTCGCATGCTTACAAGATGTGCTTACATCGATCAACATGTCCATTGTCAATACATCAATAACTTCCTCATTTGGGCCAAATGTGTGGCTTTAGATGGGGACAATAACAAAAAAGTTGGTGAGGAATTGTAATTCATCGACCTCCCCATAGTTCCTTTGAGATTGTATAGTTTTGTATGTTGAGTATAGGATCTAATAGAGAAAACAAGTGACTAATTAAACTCAATAACTTGTACTAATTTTGATGCCTTATTTCCCTTAATCATTTTATCATTTTTAAACTTGTAGGATAGTTTTTTTGAAATGTTTGGTTTATTTATAGGATACCTTTGTTTATATTAGTTTTAGGGCATTTAATTTGACTATCGCGTTGAAGCCCTTAAGCGTGTGTTTGGGCATTTTTCACTTCGCAGTCACATGAAAAGATTTTGTGCATTGATCACCTGGTGATCGCCAAGGGATTGTTTTTCCATTAATAGCCTAGTAGCCACTAGGTGATTGTTTTTCCATTGATCACTTGGCGACCACCAAGCGATGGTTGTCCATTGATCGTTTGGTGATTGCTAACAATCATTTCTCTATCAATAGCCTATTGGGCGCTAAGTGATTATTTGTTTGTTGATTGCCTAATGATTGGTTGTCCCTCAGTCATTTAGTGGCCACAAGGCAATTGTTTATTTGTTAATTGCTTAATGGCCGCTAGGCAATTAGTTGTCCTTCAACCACCTAGCGGCCACCAGGTGACTAGTTATCCCCCGATTTCTTGGCAGCCTTTTAGCAATTAGGATTTTTATAATCGCTTAGCAGTTATTAGGAGATCGTGATTTGATTGTGCATTTGTACAACATTTTCTTATTGACGCCAAATATTGTTTTTTATATTATTGTTTTTTCAACGATCACCTAGGTGCGCTAGATATTTGTTATTGAAATTATGAGTTTGTTGAGTTTAATAATGTTTTAAATTCTATTATTAATACATCCTTTTTATTCTTGGGCACAAATTTGTGCTTCACATGTGGAGAGGGTGTCAATTTCCTCTTTCAAGAATTTGGGTAGAAAGATAATACAATCCAAGGTGGGTTCCTATCTTCTGTGGATTCTTTCCTTTACAATTAATATGATGGAAATGTAGATTGAACCATTAACTAATGTACGTTTTGTATATACTTACAATTCATGTTTTCATGGAATTAGTTAATGTTCGCTCTACTGAACTTGGTGTTGAAGATGCAACATCAAATGATGTAGAACGAGGATATTATTATCTTGGATTGGTGGACCATTCAAAGTTGAGGACACAATTAATGACAACTAGTGGTGTGGAAGTTGTGCATGATGTGGGCTCTCTTTTGCTTTATCCAGTTACGAAGCTTGGCATTTTGCAAGAAAGTTTAATTTCAATGACTTTCAGTTTTGCTAATTATAGTTGTTAAGAAATCACAAGCACTTATGGTTTTGCTGATGAAGCTCCACATTAGAGCTTCTTTTGCAAAAGATTCCAAAGATTTTGAATTGGGTGAATGTCAATTACTAAGATGACACAACCACTTCAAGTTTTCCCAAGGGTGATGTACAAGAAATGATGAGTTATGGGTTTCCTGCACATACCCTATAGGAAAAACGTCCTTCATTGGAGGTGAATGACTATCATTTGATTTTAGACCTAAATGGTGTTCTTGTTGTTATGGGTGAAGGTCAAACTAAAATTTGCTTGATAGTTTTGAGGCCTAACCTCAAGGAATTCCTATCCACTTGTGTAAAATTTTTTATGGTGTACATATGGTTTAATTTCGGTAATGAAGAGAAACTTTTAGAGGCAGTTGGAAATTATTGCCAAGAAAATTGGTGTTCGCCTTCCATTTTCTAGGATAGTGGACCAGTCGTTCTGCTTAAAAAATGATCATTTCTTGCCTGAAAAGTTGGACAAGCCAGTTTTCCATAAAAACCTTCTCGATTTTTTGTTCAAATTTTTAATACGATGTTTGAGAATACCTTGTTTATAGACGATACACCTCACAAGAGTTTATTTAATCCTATTTTTTGTGCCATCTTATTTTAGATATTCTACGAGTCGCACAACAATGTTAATTACTTGCTCCAAATTGTTTTTCCTTACTTGGAATCTATGCATTCATCCAAAATGTGGGTTTATAAATTTGTAGAATTGAATCCTTTTGGTAACATTATAAATGTGTTTCCTAATGACCTTCAATATGCAAAATTGATTATTCCTTGATTTACAGAATGTGATGAAATGTTTTGTAACAAAATAAAATCAAGATCTCTAAATTTTAAAAAATGAACTATTTAATTTATTTATTATGAAATCAATATGGATGGATGGTTTATTAACTTGAATTGTAATGGGTGCATGTTTTACTTTTATTAGTTGTTTTCTTCCCTAACATACTAAAGTCCAATGTAAGGGTTGTTCCACATAACTTTTTGTCTTTCAAGCACCATTGGTGTTGATTTGATAATTGGGCATTTTGCAAACATATTGTTAAGCTTTCATAAATTATTCTAAAATTTCATTGCAAATGGCTTGGTGGCCACCAAGCGCCTCATGCACATAGTTTGGTAGTTCCCTTGTATTTCAATGACTTTTTTTAATATCGTTTTTTTAATCTATTGTTAATTCACCTATTGTCGCTCAATGCTTTCTTGCATACTATTATTGATATATTTAAAATAGAAAAATATTTATGTAAGCACATGGACATTTCACTTTCAATTTATTATTATAATTTTGATAACACATTTTTTTTCCCACATGTTTTAACGCACTCCCAACCTCCTTAAGAGACTCAAATGTGAGTCTAAGATCAAAACAACGGAAGAATAGGAAGTTGGGGCACGCTCCTTAGCTCGCAACACTTCGAAGGTAAAGGGGTGTGCTAAAGCTCCGGGATGGGACTAGCTAGGACGATTAACAAGCACTTTAATCACTCACACGGACCTGCACAAACCAAACAAGTTGTTTAATGCATAGCTGGAGCACTTTTAGTGCTAGGATGAGCCACGGGCAAACTTAAACTCATAAGATTCACCGTGGCTCGGACTTGAAGGAAACCACCACCTTCCCCCTTATAGTATATTCTATGACTCTCCACGAGGCCCACATTCAAATGGCATTTTGTTTCGAGACTCCCAAATGGGAGTTTGGAAATTCCCAAAGTTGGGACTCCCGCGATTTTGGGCCCCATAACTTTGTGTACAGACCTCTAATTGAGACGAGGTCTAAAGCAAAGTTATAGTCCTCGTTGATAGCTTTCCAAGATATGTCGCACACCACCTGCACGCAAGGAAATCAGGTCGATTCCTGACTTTCAGTGGTCGGGAGTCAAACTGCCAATTTGACTCTCAACCTTTCTTTTGGCCATAACTTGTGTTTCAGATGTTCCAAATGGGTCATACGAACCCAATTTAGATATTTACGTTTCAATAGCTTTCTAATGATATAAAAAACTCCTCAATCTAATGGGTTTTGACCCCTATAATCGCCCTCTGAAGATTTGGAAGTCCATTGGGACTCCAACTTCCAAAATGGGAATTCACTTGGGAGTGTGAGGGTTCACTCCCTCACACTCTTTGCACTCCCGGGAGCATGAAATGTGACCCCCGGGCTTCCCTCTTGGCCCGCAACCTTGCAAGCCCTTTCCTTGGTCGCAAGCCCAAGGCTAGGGTTATGACATGTTTAATTCATTTTGTTGATTGATTTTGTTATTGTTTTAGTCCAATGTTTCATCCAAGCCAACTACAATGGTCAAAGGCAATTCAATGCGTTCACATTTACGTTTGTTGTCTCTTGAGCTTAAAAAATTGTTGGTTTTGAGTGTCAATGGTGTGTTGTGTTATTTCCCACCTTTGATTGTTTTGCAAGGGAATGTTAGAGTGTTTGGAAAAAATGTTGAAAAGACCAAAGTGGAAGTCAAAGCTGGAGTGGAAATTTTTCTTAGTAAGGCATTTCAAAAGTTTCACATCACAATTTAGTCTTGTATGAAACTTGAGAATGTATTAGAAGTTCTCCCCCTGTTCATGCCTAAAAGTTTTTTAGATCAGTTTGTTTTCATTTGGGGATGTGAACAATGTTCCAAAACGTTTGGTGAAATTTCACCCAAGTCCCATTATTACGTAAAGGATTTAAAACATGTGTATTCTGCTTGTGGTGGGAAAGATTATGGAAAGGAGGATCAAACATTGCTAATTGACAATGAACCCAACAAGGTGTTTTGGAATCCAAAATGGATTGGTCTTTTTCTTGAATCATTCAAGGGACAGATGTTGTCAAATAATAAAGTGCAATGGTTGGATTTGCCATCCCATTTGTGGCCACCCTTGGTTGGATTACCATTGGCCAAAACAATTTGAATTCATTATGATTTTATGGTCAAGTATTTTAAGCCTCGTTTAAATTCATCATCGAAAAATTATTCTTGCTTCCTCTAGTATATGTATATTGATAATGTTGACGTTCATAATAAATAACCCTCTTTAGGTATATAATCTGAATCATTCCATTTTCATTTTTTTTCCTTGCATTTATTATTATTTCTATATATAATTGTTATATGTTTTAATATGCAGTTTTTTTTGGTTTTGACTTTTGTGTGTAGGTGGTTTGGATCATTGTTCACATAGTACGTGACATTTTATGTAGCTATGAAAGGGAGGAAATAATGTTTGCCAATGAGTTTTTATTTCAAAATGGTATCAATATTGTTGCATATTTGAATATGGGAAATCGCAAAACTTCTAACACTAGGAGGATTTCACATTGTGTTTAAAATTATCCACAAATTTAAAATGCCCTTTAAGGTTATTTATACAAAGATTTTTTAAATATTGGATATTATGTTTCAAGACTCCTAGAGAAATTAGGACATGTGTTTTGACAACCTGGTGGCCACATGGTAGTTCAATTAGTTTCAAATTATCCTTCAAATTTAAAAAAAAATTTAGGGTTTTTTTCATTTTTTTAATAGTTTATTTTTTGTTGTCAAAACTTTTGGACAAATCAATATAATTACAATTTTGACAACCTAGTCGCCACCATGTCTAATTTATATCTAAAACATTTAATGAAGGTTGTTCAATTACGTAATATACTACATGAATTGCTAACTTTCGCAACTTTTTCCCTTTTACATGTTATGTAAATTTCTGAATTTTTTAATTGTTACAACTTCTTTTCATCTTGTGCTAAGCCTAGTGGCCACCATGCTTCAAAGTTCATATTAGATTTTTTAATATTGAATATAATGTTTGTTTGATCTATGAAAATTGTATTTCACTAATTCATCATTCAAATTTTTTTTGTTTTTTTTAAACAACCTGCCATGGTGTCCTCAAGGTTAAATTTTGTATAACTTGGAATGTAACTTGTAATTTTTCAAATTTAGTTTTTTCTTGTGGTTAGCAAACCTTGTCTTGGTGGCCACCACGTCATTTACAATTGAAAGATTCAAATATTTAACATAAAAATTTGTGTGTTGGCATTTTCGAACTTTTGTAAAGTCCTAAATTAATTAAATATGTGTTTTCACATACATTAGGTTCATTGTGCATAACTACAAAGCATCCAAGTTTGGGTCTTTTGTCAAAATTGAGCAATTTGTTGTAGGTTTAGTGATTATTGTCAACGATGAAACATCCAAAAGTGATGGAAGTGATGAAACAAGTCAAAATCATCAGCACAATTTTTTTAGTTCTTTAGATCTTTGCAACTTTAAGTACTCATGGGATTTAAGGTTTCCAAATTCATTTAATTGAATTTGGAAAAATGCAAGGTCACTTTAATCTTCCTATTTTTTTTCAATGTAGTTGCTACCATGCTAATAATGGCTTTCATTTGTGCTTTCAATGCACATTCTTTTTTGCTTTTGATTTTTTTGATCTTCCTTGGCTATTCATGAACCTTATGGTTGTTTCAAAACTTTGAACTTGCCACCAAATTCCACATTTGCATTAACCTCTTATATTTTTATAACTTTTTCCATGTTCTCAACTAAATTCATTTACTCAACATGAACTTTCCTCTTCATGGGGTCAATTGAATCCTACTTTCCTTTCTAGTTTCTGCCCACCTAGGAATGTCTTTAAAAATCAACTAGTAATGTACGAAAATGAACAAACCATGTTTTGAATGTTTTGCTTTGAAAAGCTCTAGAGCGTTTTGGAGTGTATTTTTCAAAAACTCATCATTTTTATTGAAAATAGTCATTACTTGATAATTGCCACAAAATTTTGTCACATCATGTTTGATTACTCCCCATTTGATCTCCAAGCTTCTAGCTAGACATTGTGCTCAACACATAGGTTAATTGTTGTTGTAGTGTGTATCGATCCTCTCCCAGAAAGCTTGATTCTTTTGCCCATTTTTTATGATAGTATCTTATGATAAATGAAACATTGACTAACATAGTTGTTTTTTTTCATCTACCACAAATTTGTTTTCCTTTTTTTTGGCTTTCTTCCACATCATGCCAACATTGGGTTTTTGTGTGTCCATGAAAACTTACAACAAACACATGAAACACACTGTTGGCATGGTCAATGTTGATTAATTACATTTATGGAACCTTTTGATGAGCTCAATATCCTCCACCAAATTATGAAGCCCAGTTCAAAATCAACCAATCCCAACAACTTATTTGTTGTCATCAATGATTGTTACCTAGGGGTTAATAAAACTGCCATTTTTTTCCAGCAGTAGTGTAATGCCATTTTAGAATGATATACAAGCATTGTTGGAAATGCTTTTAGGTTGGACCATGTTTACATGCTATTTAATTTTCAATAACACGCACCAAATTCTATGCAAAGATAAATGAGGAAATGGTTGGTTAAATGAAAAAAATAGAAACCAAATAATCAAGTTGGAACATAGTGATATTGAAGAGCAACTCCACACTTGAAACTACAAAGTGCAACACACATGTTTTTTTGGGTGAAATTTAGACTTGGTGTCAAAATAATTTGTTAATCATACTTTTATTTAAAAAATCATTACATGTTAATATATTATAAGTGTTATAAAACCACAAATCTAACCACATATTTGATATTCATATATATTTTACAACATCAAAGATTTGATTTTTATAAATATTAATTAACTATGCATCTAACCACAAATTTGATTTTTATGAGTGTTACAAAACCATAGATCTGACCTTTTTAAATGTTTAATTATTTGTACTTTATAAATATTAATAAATAAATTTGATCACAAATTAAAAATGCAGAAATATTTTAAATATTTTTTTATATGTGTTAAGTTAGAATTTAATAAATATTAAGTAACTAGTTATTGATTAGTATATGAGTTCTTATTTAGTTAAGTTTGAATTAGTGTTAGGTAACTATATTAATTATTAATAAGAATCACTTAGCTTATATAAAGGGGTGAATTTGAACCTTTTTATATTCTTGTTCATTCGCAATAACATTCATAGAGTTGTTTTGTTATCTTTTGAATTTGAATTTTTATATTGTCTTTAATTTGAACATGCATGCATAAGAATAACGAGATTCTTGTGTATAGGTGTTATAGAAGTGTATATTTTGTCTATGAACACAATTGTCAACTAAATAAAAACTTGAAGAGATGCCACATCAACATCTATATCAGCTCAAAAGGAGTTTGTGTAACCAACAAGTTAGCACATTTCATGTAAAGCCTCATCTATCACACAACTTTTTTTCGTCCACATGTCACAAACTGAACATAACCAACCTCACAATTGTTTTTGAGCCTTGATCGCATGTAAGGTAAAGCATGTCACCTAAGAAATTTATATTATTGTCATTCATTCTAATTAGACATTGGTCTCTTGCAGTAGTCATGGACTCAAAGCTTTATAGATTCGGAATTTTTTTCAATTATGCAATTTTTGATTATTCATCTTTTGTGAAACATATCTTCATCTAAATCCTAAAGAAAGGTGATTATGAGTAGACTATCAAACTTCTGGAACATGTAAGCACAAGTCAATTGTACCTTGAATCTGCAAAGGCCACCTCTCCCTCCTGCAAAACAGTACAGAAAGATTGGGAGACCCGTTTATCTTGTGATGATTGAGCCTTGAATTTCTTAGTTTATTATTTTGGCTCAAACTCACAGAAAATACCTCATTTTACCAACTGGGATTGTTGCAATTTTAGCCAAGCCAAAGACTACATATGACATGTTGAAAGACACACAAAGCAAGAGATAAAGCATTGCAAATTCAGCATATATATGGCTCTTTGCTACTTGCAACACTCATCACATGCAAAATTCAATTTAAAGATCATGGTGTATTGATCTGCAGCATTTGGACAAAGAAATTTATGCTCCATTCACCAAATTTGGTCTCATTATGGCTCTCACATGGGCTGAAAAATGCTTAAGCATTATGTTTCTGAGTGGAGATTTGTCCAAAAAGAAGGAAATATTACAGTGTGTCACACAAAACTTGAAGAGCTCGTATCACACAATGAAATTCCAGCAGCACATGTGAGTCAGTCACACAGTACTGAGTATTGCCTTTCATGAAAGGAGGCAACCAAGAACATTGATGAAGGTCATGACATCAATTAGTGCACAACAGAAAGCAGATGGTAGGACTGAAGAGATGGAGACCAATTTGCATCAAATGGAAACAGATATCCAGGGGTTAATGCAAAACCCCCAGATGACTAAGTACCTCCAAAGACAACCAGCAAGACAAAAGAGAGATATGACATCAATTGATGTGCACAGAAAGCAGATTGTAGGACTGAAGAGAGAGAGATCATATGCATGGAAACAAAAATTTGGGGATTGATTTGAAAACTCCAGATGACTAAGAGTCTCTCATGAAGGAAGACGACCAGAACACGAAAAGAGACCTACATCAATTAGTGCACACAGAAAGCAGATGGTAGAACTGAAGAGAGATTGAGATTGTATGCATCAAATGGAGACAGACATTCGTGGATTGATGCAAAAACCCCAGATGGAGACCTCAGACCAATCTGCACATGTGGGGCTGTTGGGAAGCCATCGCCAGGTGGGTGGACGATTACCCAAATTGCACACCAACACTCGAGGAGTTTTCTTCACATGAAGGTACAGAGAATTTCCTGATCCAACACACTGGAAGGAGTAGAACATCTTGCCCTTCCTATAGAAATCCTTGAACAGCCGATCAGGCATAGTTTCAACTTCCTCCCACTCAGCCACTGAATCAGACTCTCTAAGCTCCCATATCCTCACACCTTCGAAACTCTGATCTATCCGCAGTGCTCCCACTAGCAACAATCTCCCCAAATACTCCACAATATCTCCATACCACAAGAAGGACGGCCTGGACACAGGCACCACCCGCCAGATTCCCTCCTCCATACTGTATGCTAAGAGTGCATCTGGGGGTCCGGATGTCAGGCAGTAGAAAAACCCATTGCAAAATGCACTTCTGGCAAACGACATTTTGCGAGGAAGTTTTCCGGTCACTGACCAGCAATTCATCCTGGAGTCATACACCTCAGTGGTGGCTCCAGATTCATAACTTCCAACGGCAACAATTTTGTATTCTTGTGTGAGAGGATTGATATCAATGCCAATGACAGGATCGATTCGATCCTCAAGCCATGCAGGTAATGTCTTCCATAATTTCAACAGAGGATTACACACGGAGAGAACCTGATCGCCATCCATGTAAGCTCTAATGCAGAGTAATCCCCCCGCTGCGGCAGTGGGATACATGAAATCGGGAGGCAGAAAGCTCAACGGAATCTTATGCCATCGATCAAATGCAGGGTCATAAGCAAAAGACCAGTTTCGACAGCGTCTGTAAGAGAGTATAAACAACCAAGCTTCTTTGGAATGGACCTCTGTGCGAATCTCCAGAAAATTGGGAACAAAGAGAGTCGTCCGCCATCTTCTCGACACAGTGCGGGAACGGAAATACGAGGAAACTGGGAGATAAGCTTGAATTCTGTCTACAACTTCTTCAGGCAATTCTGGGATGCGTATCTTGAGATTATCTCCGCTGCGCACTCGATTCCGAATCCGGTTGTCATACATGTAAGCTGCCAACCCTAATCCCACAGGACCCCCCACGATCCATGTGCTCGTACTGCCGATATTGCCCATCCACTATCTCATTCGACTTCATCCTCGAGCATCTTCTTCGATCCTGGATACCCAAATCCAGGCATTCTTTTTTTCGGAAATCTGGCTGGTTTCTCTAAAGAATGCTATGCCATTTTGATTCCATCCTCATGCAAAATAATGTGGGTACCTTTCTTTCACAACCCATTTCCCTCAGTTTTGTAACCTCAATCTGGTTTGTTCCTCCGTAGACATCCTTCAAAACACCTTGACATGGTAATAGAGCTCGCTCTCTTCCGACCAACTCGATTTTGTTATGGCCCTGATGATGCTCACCTCGCCCCTGTCATCTTCGGATGCAGGGGTGAGGAAGAAGACCCGAGATGGATCTCATTAGGTTTGAGCTCCTCATGGCAACGACCGACGAAACCCAGGATGGCTGCAACGCTTTACTAGCCAATCTGAGCTTACCTTCCGTTGGGTGAAAAGTCACCATGTTCCTGCTCACCTTTGATGACACACGTACTGCTTTGGAAGATGGATCAAGCAGCTGCCAGCCTTCCTGTGTCGGCAGTTTGGTCTGTTTCGTTCGCAGTAGTTCCTTCTTTTCTGGTTGGGTCTCTGAGGCCAGCTTGCAAGTTTATCAAATGGATCAATTCTTCAAGATTTCTTTGAAGTCTTTGAATGTATTGTCATTGTGTTGTGGTGTTTGCAACCATTGGAGGTGTGCTTGTGTGTCCAAAATTCAGTCTGGTTTATTCCTTCTGGCGATTTTCTGTCCGCTTATCTGCATTTGTCCTTTTGAGGAGCTTCTCTCGTTTGTGCGTGTAGCATTGAAAACACCGATATTGCCTTTGAATTCTTCGGAAGTTCTACACGGTGATTTGCGAGTGATGGAATTTTACTTCTGTTGTTAGACATGCTTGAATCTTTGATTCTTCGTACATATTTCTGCATTAGTTGGTGCTTAAGATTCTGAAGATCTGCTTACAGAAAATCCTCTGTAGCAGTAGCAGTACTTATAATATCTGGTAGAATTCTGTCTGATCAGCAGTACTTTCAACTTTTGAATTGGATGCAGAATTTGAAGGAGAAACAATTCTGTCTTCAGTGGTTTGTCATCAAACTTCTGTATCCCAACAACTCCGAGGAGATGACTGGAAAAAATCTCATTGTACATGTTTGTAAGTAATCATTATTTCCTTAGGATTCATACACTTCTATGTAATGCAACCAGGCCCAGAGAATTTCTCAATATAGAGATCCAAGTTCTGTTCATGATCAGTATTGTTTCTGCCTGTACTCAGATAACACACTAGTCATCAGCCATTTTTTTGTCAGAAGATGAGAGCAGAATTCCATAACCGTGTAGATGTAGCACAAACATATGTTCAAATATACTATAATTTCCACCATCCAACCTTATTAAGTCATGGCTGTAACAGCTATGAATTTTTGGACGACATGTGATGTCCAGCATTATTATGCTATTTTTCATTTAAGCAGCTTCCAGAGGTTCTGGAGCTTAATAAATTCTCTGGCATCTTGTAAACACAGTGGCATGATGACCAATGCAGGAAACTTTGAGAGCTTCTGATTCTTGATATACTGTCATATCTATCACTGACTTTCAGTGCCAATGGTGGAAACTGAACTTCATCTGTTTACGTCACACATTTCCACCTTGAAATTTGCTTCTATGTTCCTGGAGCTGAATGATCACATCCCCATCATACTTATTCCATGAGGAAATGCTTCATAGATGAGATCAGCTGACAGATTTTCGCATACGGACAGAAAATTATGTTATTGTGCATTGGTACGGTACGAACATCTTACCCAGAAGAGAAATACATATAACCCCGCACCAAAACTTGTCGATTGGTCAATAATGGACCAACCCAACAGCAGAATGGCTATCTGGGACTCGAACGATCAAAGATCAAAATTCGATAGAAATTGCGTGGAGTATGAGAGAAGGCAAGAAAATATTCTCGCAAAGGTCTCGTAAATTCAGAGTCTTATAGGGTCGACCAATCGATCATGCTTGAAGTCCAACTTCATCTCTTGCACCTGAAACCTGTCAGAATCAATAAAGAAGTCCTAACGATCAAAATCAAAACAAGCACAATTCTGTAGCAGCAATCGAGGAATCTTCAAACCGTAGAACCCTAACCTGTGGCAGCCGCAGTATGAAAGTAGCCCTGAATGCGGCACACTGATTAGGGTTAGGGTTTCGGGCTGCGTCCATTTACCCTTACTCTTATGAAATGAAGTTTGGTTTACGGGAACAAAGTTGTAGCGTCGGCGTCGTAGCTATTGTTGGTGTGTGTGTGTGTGTGTGAGCTCCTCAGCAAGCGGTCGGTTTGCAGCCGGCGTCTGTCTCGGGAGCCGCATCAGCGGTAATCGTCTTTAAGGTATTGAACCCCCGATGTCTTGCTTCATATTTACTTTCTAATGCTTTTGTTACCGTTGACTGTTCTAGAAGGGCGATTCTTCGCAAACATGAGCTGTTGAAGAAAGTTGTTTGGCAATCGCGGACTCCTCTCGCCCTGTTACTCCCGTTGAAGTTACCAACTTGTGGCCTGTTGTATCTGCTTTGTTCAGTTTGCCTGTTCCGCTCGTATGGTATGGACTTAGGTTGTTAGCTGTGTGATGAAACAGAATGGCCATGAAGCCTGGGAAAGTGGGAGTTGAGGAGGCGATTGAGACTGTTCATCGTATTCGCATCACCCTCTCCTCAAAGAGTGTGAAGAACCTTGAGAAAGGTGAGTTCCAATTTCTCATTGCAAGGGTCTACCTTATCCATCGATCTTTGAAATAAACACCTGAGAACTGACTGCTGACTTTGTATACCATCAGTCAGGAGCTTTGAATGCAGGTGATTGGGTGCGTGGAAGAGGATGCAATGTGTTTTAAGGCTCTAAATTTTCAAAGCTCTGCCCATTATAAAGCCTTGGAAGATGACTTCATTGACTTGATAGTTGTGACTAATGGAGTGAGTATTGCATGTCTAATGTTTTTCTGGACCTATGCCAGTGTGTGCGGACTTGATCAAGGGTGCTAAGGACAAGCGGCTCAAAGTGAAGGGTCCAGTGAGAATGCCTACCAAGGTGTTGCACATAACCACTCGCAAGTCTCCTTGTGGGGAAGGTAAGACTCCACAATCTTGATAGTTTTCTGTTTTTGTACAGATTTGTGAACTTTTTGATATTTCCTTCAAAGTCATGGTTGCTCTTTGCATCAGCTCTGAGGATCCAAGACACAAAGAGGATTGGGTAAGATGTTTCTGATGTGCTGTTTGTGTTCAGGTACCAACACTTGGGATAGATTTGAATTGCGGGTGCACAAGCGAGTTATTGATCTGCACAGCCCATCAGAAGTTGTAAAGCAGATAACATCCATCACAATTGAGCCTGGTGTTGAGGTTGAAGTCACCATTGCTGATGTGTAGATGATGTGCACTGGATGATGTCTGGTAATATGGGTTTTTCCAAATTTTGTTTACCATGAGCAAGGCTCAACACCATGTCTCTGGTGTACCTTGGATGTCTATGGGAATGAAAGTAGAGTTATTTTTTGGAAATGAAAAATTTCTCAGGATTTCCATGTGATATTCATTTGCTGTGTATTTGGAATGTGCCTGACTTATGAATATGGGAACTTCAATGGCAGATCAATGTATATTGCTTCTGTGCTTGATTTGTGAAGATGGATTTGTGGCATATCTAGTTGATTGCCATTTGGAATGTCATGTTGACACCATGTTGTTTCTACTTGATTGCATGTAGAATTCACCTAACATGATGTCAAATGTTACTAGAATCAATTTTAATGTTCCACAACACATTATTAGTGTTGGCTGGATGCTTTACCAATGTCCTTGTACACACCATATCAAGTTGGAGGAGGTTGGATGCACATTGCATATGTTCTGAGAGTTCACAGTCATTGGTGCCACATGTACTGTGAGGAAAATAATGGATGATCACCTGGTGACAGGAATTTCAGTCAAAATCCAATATGTTTGCTTACTTTTTTGCATCAGATTCCATAGTAATCAGTAAAAGCTTCATCAAGTCTTACTGTACAGTACCTTTTATGTGACAGCTCTTTCAGAAGATGCGCTGAATCAACCATGTAGTCATGACTTCAAGTCTACAGAACTAAGTTGATGAGGCTCCACATGGAAACAAAGGGTAGAATTGTTCTCATGTCTACATGGTTGATTCATCCAACAAGGGTACCTTTAGTTGTTTTTTTACCAGAACTTCATACACACATTCACTATGAACAACAGTCACACTCTCTCACTTGTTCAGGTACTAATAATGATAATTTGTATGATAGCAACTTATCTATCACAACTTCCCCACTGACTTCAACAGCTCCCTACAGTAGGGATAGGCCAGTGTAACCACTAACCTGCATACTGAGTTTCTGTTGCAAGTCTGGAAGCAACAGGGAGACTCAGCCATGATACTGGCCAGTGACAACATAACAGTTGGCAAGAGGAAAAGCATAGAGAAAAGAAGAGGTGGAAAAATTAAAAACACACAATAAGAAGAAAACATAGAAAAACAGACACATGGAAAAACAAATGAAGAATCAGAATAAACAGGAATCAGTTCATTTGTGAAGAGTAAAGGCAGAATCTTAGTGAAGTTGGAGGACATCAATGATGCAAGTCTATAAGTCAGGGCTCATAAGGTAAGTGAAGATGGTGAAACAAGGTGAGACACAATGGCGATGAAATGCAGCTGAGCAAGCATTAACTAGCAAAACAGTGCAATGTAAGACACTGCAAAAAGGAGTAAACAGACCTGAGAGGAGGCATGTGAGGAATCTCGCACACTTCCAAGCTATTAGGAGAGGAAACCAAAATCTTCTTAAGGGAGGTTCAAGATAGAAGAGAGGCTGATCTTATCTATGTGTGAGGAAACATGTACTGAAATAATGAGATCTTTGCTCAAAACCTGAGATTTAGAGGGGTTGAGATTATAAAAAATGACAGTAATGAAAAGACTGAAGACATTGATAAGCTGCCAAAATGTGCCTGATGTGAATGCATAACTCATGAGGAGGAAGTCTATTTAAAGTGAGGAGCATACAAACCAAATTTAGTCCTATTGAAAGAGAATTTAAATTTTGGGGATAAAATTAGAAAGAAAAAACCAACCTTCTTTTGTAATTTTTATAGCCAAAAGCTCTATGGAAAAGAACACAAGAGTGAATGAAACAATCTAGCAATGAATTGTGGGGTGGAATACCTCTCAACAGAGAAAGCCATAGGAAGAGATAAATGAGCATCAACTGAAGAGGAAGGGAAAATGGTGGGAATAGTTCTACTTTCAAGTTGATACTGTGTATAATATGCCATACATTGTTGTGTCTGTAACATACCATAGACAGTTGTGATTTTGACATAAACTGGACTAGTGAACATAAGATTAGACTTTCTTGCCTCCTTTGAAGGCGCTTTTCAGTTCAAATCACTCCAACCAAAGAGACACTCATCTTTGCCTCCCTGTCCACCTCTTCAACTTTCTATCACATCACTTTTACTCCTCTAGCTTGATATTCATACTTACAATTTTAACAACTGAAGCTGTTAGGGACAGCAACCTGAAGGCTCAAAAAGTGGAGCTTGACACGGTTAGTCTGCAAGAGATTCGACCTGTTGCATCCAACGGACATTGCACATCAGAGCAGGCAAAACAGGTCAACTCGCTCTTAACCTCAAAGTATCTAAAAGTTTCCTTTCTGAGAGGGAAATCTTTAGGGCAGGATCCACTACACACCTCATCCAAATATCAGTGAGAACCAAGGAAACCAACAGAAAACCAATGTCATTAACAGGCTGAAATATTCTAAAAAAATTTCCAATCAGAATCACCGGATGAGTGTTGTGCTTTTGTTGCATCTCGTGTAGATCATTGTCTGGACTGGCTTGAGTTCCTTCACTTAAGTAGTAGAACCATACAAGCAAGTCTTGCTTATGAATCTTGAATTTGTCACAAGTTTCCCATGCCAACAGTAAGGATTGAAGACCTTCAAATCGGACCCATGGGATGGAGGTCTCTATGTAGCAGCATTTTTGCTGCTAAATTTTTTATTCCAGCCATCTTCCGTATGTTTTGGATCGCTCTTGTCTTTCATTTCCAGCAAGATGATCATCTTATTCTTCTAGATGCAATAGCCCATTTTGAAACTAACACTTCCTTTTTCCAAATAGCATTACGAGATGTTTGAACCACATTACCCCATGTTGTTATTCTCAAGTCCCACCTTTTAAGAGCCTAGTGGTTCAGTCTTATCCCTAGTTGCAGGCTTCTTTGGCATATCGCTTACACAAGCAAGAATTTGCTTCACTTCTAGTAGACATTCCTTTAGATATTGCATGAGCACGTCTCTACTCATGTGCGAGTCCAAGGATAGGCACTTGATTATTAAATTGTCCTACCACACCAACATTTTGTTTATCATTAACCCATTTTCTTGCAACACTACATACCTATCTTGGTTTGCCACATCTTATAATTGCCCACCTTTCACGATGTAAGTGTGGTCATACTATTGATGATCTAAATATCCATTTGCTTCAGTGCCCTTGCAAGAGTGAGTGTGCCACAACCCATGACACACTTCACAATGTTATTGCAATATATTGATTTGGAGAATGGAGCACATGTTCAAAGGGAGGTCTCCCACCTTTTCCCTTGCCATACCTGACAACAAATAGATATTCTTATCACCAAAGATTGCTTCCGAACTTTGATGGACATTGTCATTGTTAACCTAACTCACACAGATATGGTGCAATGATCATCAACGATGACAACACATGTAACGACAATGGTTGCGTAGGAGAAGACACAATCTTATGTCGAATGAATACTAGGCGATGATTTCATTCCCTTTTTTATTAAGATGTATGGGTGTTTTCATTCTCGTTTTGATTCATTTTTGATTGCTTGTGCACAAACCACTATTGCATGTCATTAATGATCTTCTTTAATCCCTTTGATGTTTATTTCTCACTATCAATAATGTGTGTCCATAGCCCTACAACATGCACAAGCCATAACAATTTTTTAGTGAGTTGTAATTGGTTGGGGTTCTTCATCTCTTCCACACATCATAACTAATGCACCTCCATCACTACCTAATTTGTAGTAGATGACAGTTTTCTCATCTTAGGTTTTCAATATTATTGTTAATCGTCATTTCATAGCCATGCATCTTATTTGCATAAGGTTTTTCCCTTATTTTTTGTTGATGGTTTGCTTTTGTTTTTCCTTTGGGTTATGTCTACTCGTGCTCTCATTTGCCTTGTAATTTTGATGGATGGGTTCTCATCTTTGATTTTTACATACAAGGTTTTTCCTTTTGGAGTTGGTTGGATCAACTTCATGGTAGTGAGAATTGAAGATTACTTTTTAAGCATGGTTTTGATTTGCCACAAAATTGCCCAAAAGTGATCCACCATATATTTTTCAACTTGCATTAAAAGCCACACATTTGGTTTAGGGTTGAAGGGAAATTTGTCATGCGAAAAATTATTATATTGCCAATTCAAATTACATTATGCACCCTTAAAAGTATAAGACGTGAATATGGCAAATGTTTAAGACATTTGTGAAGCATATGCATTAGAGTTATCCATAAAGTCATTGTGTTTTCACCCTATCTTTGGGCTGCTTTTCACCCCCTATCCATTATTTTAGTGGTATCTGCAAAATAAGAAATTCTATTAAATCTCAATATGAAATGTTGAAACTCAACATTTGATGCACAAGGTTTGAAAGTAATTATAGTAGTTGTATAAGTAGGAATAATGAAAATATATGTTGTTATCATGAAGGTGATCAGGAAAAAGGAAAGACATGATGAAACTTAGTTTAAGGTAAATTGGCAAATCATTAATCGCCTACCTATGACCAAACATTTTGACAACTTTTTTTCAATTGTTTTCCATTTTGAGTGATTTAAAATGTTATAGGAGCACCTTTTGAAGCTTTACAAATCATCTTTGAAATATAAAGTCAAACAACTAACCAAAAAAGAACAATTAAAAAAATATGTTTTTTCAAATTACAAATCGCATTTTTTTTCATTTTTCTACATTTTGACCCCTCCTACTTTCAAACTTGATAACTTTCTTTTTTAAACAATTTAAAATGTTATAAGAGCATCACCTAAAGTTTACAAATCATTTTTGAACTCTAATAGCAATAGAACAACATATAAGGAATTTATTGAGTGATTGGAAACGAGCCTTGTAGTGTTTGATGGTTTGTTTTTTTGAGTTCTTGGACCCCCACTATTTTGGGGGGCCATAACTTTTTCAATTCTATTCCGTTTTTGATGATTTTTAATGTGCCAAATGTGCCAATAGGAAGGGTTCAAGTTTTGTTGGGACACCAGAAACAATGGAACCCTCCCCTTGGATCCAACCTACCTTGAATGCTTAAGTGTTTGAACACAGGCTGGTTTACCATACCACCAATATTGATGGATTTTAAAATTTCACCCTCCCCCATTGAAAGCTAATGTACTTTTTTACAATTAAAAAAAAAAATCTCACCCCTTTTATGACCAAACTCAAGGTTTTGGTGTCTTGTGTTTTCATTACTTCATAGATAACTCTATTGTGTAACTGAATTGTGATTATAAAACAAGGTAGAACATTGTACAAAGATCCAAATGTGAATGTGAACTCATTTCTTATCATAATTGAACCATGTAATGACAACCTTGAAGGTTTCAATGGGTTAAGGTTAATATAATGCAAAGTGTGTTACTCTAGCTATGGGAAAGGAGATTTCAACTTATCTCATGTGGTGTTACAATTGTGTAAAACAAAGAAAATTTCACAAATGTTGTGTTCCCTATCTCCAAAAACAAATTTGTACTTGGCACAATTGTGCAATTTCCTTAATTAGTGAGATGGAATCTTTGTGGTTAACCAAGAAGTTTGTACCAAGAATGCCTTGTCAATATTATTGTGTTATATACAACAAAAAGTTTTAACATGAACTTACAATGTATTGACACCAAAGTTTTTTGTTTGGAATGCAAATGTAGTAATCTAAAACCAACTTTGAACCACATTTTACCATGTCAATGTGTTTAATCCTACGAATGTTGTCTATCTCACACAATTTTCATGATGCTTAAAACATTCTTTCAATGTGATCTATAAATTAAAAGATTCAATCCTTGGTAGAGGATGTAATGTGGTATGTGGACTCTTGGTGTCATGAAGCAACATTTCCATGCTAGCCCAAGTTGGTGCAACTCACAACCTCTTCCCTATGCTTTGATACTTACCAAAATTTCATTTTATATGGTGGTGTAGAATCAAGTTATTTTAATTAGTTATTCATTCCAATACATTTTCTTGTTTGCACTTATCTTTAGTTTAGATTTAGAGTATCCATTAAACACCTTTATCATGAATAATAAAAGACTTGTAACTAAAATTTTTATCCCATATGTTTTGGCTTTCATTCTCATCTTGAAAAATATATAATTAAATAGGTAAGTGATAACTAACTAGCTAACTAATTAATTAGTAAAATTATTAATTATTTAATGAATAAAATATAAATTAAAATAAACTTGCTAATTAATTAATTAACAACTAAACTAGAAACTAACTAATTATTTATAGTAATAATCATTAATATCTTATGATACTGAATTAATTATATTATTATTTATTATTAAATATTACTTAATTTATTAGCTAGATAAACAGTAATAATATTTAATTTTAAATATAAATTATAATCATTTATCAACCAATTTAATTAACTAGTAATTGGCTAATATTGAAATAATTAGATAATTATTAAAACTAATAAATTATTATTTTGTAACAAAATAAATTATTATAATAACTAAAATATTCAGTATTTAATAATTATTAACTATTAATTATAAATATTGAGTACTAGTTTTTTTAATATCTAATAATATAATTAAAACCTATCCTAGGCTACCTATTTTATTTTTATTATTCATATTATTACTTCACTCATTAAAGCTATTTATGAACTATTAAAATAAATATTTTATATTTTTTAATAAGTGTATTTTTCCTTCAAAAATAATTTCTGCATTCGTAGAATAATTTATTAGATTTACATCCTAACTAATACAGTAATTATTATGAAATAATAAAATAATAAAAATGAAAATGAAAATAATATATCATTAATTTATTATAATAATTTAATTATTAAATATTTAATAAATATCAATTATACATTTGAAATATAAAAATTAAAACTATATATTAATATTTCCTAGTAATTATTATATTGATCTAATAATACTTCATAATTGATTACTTATAATGATAATAATAATAATAATAATAATGTAATTTTTAACTAGCATAGGTTTGATATTATTATTATTATTATTATTATTATTATTATGTCACTCGTTAGAACTATTATGATTTATTTTAATTAGATTTTCATTTTTTAATAAATAAAAATTAATTCTTAAATAGTACATTAGTCATTTGAAAAAAATTTAATAGTAATATATAATATATAATATAATATTAATACAAATAATAATAAATGTCATATGTAAAATTTTAAGAAATATAATAAGATGGTTTGGATAAACTTTTAATATGGGCATAATACATTTAGCAAATATGTTACATAAAATTTTAATATAATCAAAATATATACTATTTAATGTAACCATAATATCAAGGCCATTTATGGTAATAATGATACTTGAATACACATCTCATATGGTTGTTCATATAAATTCAAAATATACATTTATAAATCCTAATACACCCAACTATATTTCTTAAAATTCACAAAATACACCTTTGTATATTCATAAGGTTGCAACTAAATTGGTCACATTTGCAATTAATGGGACATAAATTGTTCTTTTTGAATGGAAATTAAATTAAATGTTGTTCACATGGAAGGATGAACACCAAAATAGTTGCAAACTAGTTGCACTGTAGTCACAAATATGACCAACACAAGAAATAATTGCAAAAATGTCCAAATGTAGTTGCAAATAACTAATAGTCGCATGTAGTCACAAATATAATGGTTACATTTTGGTCAATTTCTACTAGTGTTAGAATTGAACATGTTGTATTTATGTAACACACCATTTAAATAATTATCTTATGCAATAAGGAGCCATTTGTTGATTCGATCATGGAGGATGTGAAAACCAACAACAAAATTGATGTTGCCTTCATAAGTCATCTTGAACTCCTTTTCAAGGAGAATCCACAATTTGGAAGCTAGAACTAAATTTGGTGTGACCACAATCCCATCATCCACATATTTGCCAAAATGATGAAATTATCATTGTCATGAACTTGGATGTATATGGTTGGATCTGCTTCAATTCGTTTGAAATTGATGTAATGAAAAAAGGTGTCCAATCTTTCATACCATGCCCTTGAAGATTGGTGTAGGCCATAAATGGACTTTTGTAATTTACAAACTTGTTGAAGGTCAAATTTTGGGATGTTTAAATCTTCAGGATGTTTCATATAGGATTCCATGTAGGAAAGTTATTTTAATATCAAATTGCTGAACCTCAAAATCAAAGTGTGCAGCTAATGTTAATAATTTATTTTCACTATTGAAGAAAATGTCTTTCCAAAGTCTAGGCCTACAATTTGTGTAAACCTTTTGCCACAAGGTAGGCTTTATATTTACTTATATTACCATCTGGATTATGTTTTATTTTGAACACCAATTTGCTAGAGACAAGTTTTCTATCCTTGAGCAAAATGGTAAGGATCCAAGTGTTATTTTTTTGTAAGGAATCAAATTATGATTGGATGGCCTTTTTTCAATTTGAAGCATTTGACCCATGAAAGGCTTCTATATATGTGGTGGGTTTTGAATATGAAAAATTTGATGAAATAATGCATGAAGATGTTTACTAATACCTAGGGTTAATTTTCCTTGAGTTGTTTTTATGAGTCTATTAGGCTTTTTAATGACTCTTTGTGCTTGTCTAGGATTTTGTCTCAAATGGCTTCTTTCATGTGTTGTTAATATTCCAAGCATAAACTGGACTTCATTCTGGTCATCATTATTATTTAATCTAGAAAATTCTTCAATGATTCTAAGATTTGGGTTAAGTACATGATTATTTGGAGATGGAAAATCATTAAAATTAATTAATGAATCAGTTGAATTTATTGGTGTAATATGATTAGGTGATGAGTTCATGGGTTGAATTGGAGAAGGTAAATTGGGAATAATGATTGAATTTATAGGATTAGGAAGTTATATGAAACTTTTGAGAAAATTTTGATCTAAAAGGAGGTCATGCATTTGGTTGACTGGTTCTACATGTATATCCTTGTGTGGTAATAGATAGGGGTTTCATCAAAAGTAACATCTTTGGAAATTATATTTTGTTTTGTGGATTTAACTTGGAATCTATATGCCTTGGATTGTTCAATGTATCCAAGAAAAATGCACTCATGGAATGGGATTCTAATTTGTGCCTAGATTCTTTAGGATTTAATGCATAGGCTGCATATCCAAAGATTTTTAAATGTGTGAATGTAGGGGAAATTCCTATCCAAACTTCATAAGGGCTTTTATTTTCTAAGATGGTTTTAGTTGGACATCTATTTAAAAAGTAGTTGGTAGTTAGTAATGTCTTCCCCTAGTAAGATTTTGGTAAGAGAAAATGGAAAAACATAGTGAGAACTACCCCTATCAATGTCTAGTTCTTCCTTTCACAAATTCCATTTTGTTGAAGGGTATGGGGTGTGGTGAATTGGCATTAAATACCATGGTTTTGACAAAAGAGGTTAAACTCATTAGACTTATATTCACCCCCATTTCTCAACATTGTTATCTTTTTCCTACTTTGATTTTTGACTTTTACTTTATATTGTTTAAATTTGGAAAATATTTCAGCTTTATTTTTTTAAAAGTAAATTTTGGTGTGTCTAGACCTATCATCTATGAAAGTAACAAAATACATACACCTTTAAAAGTAGGAGTTCTTAAGGGACCACATACATCATTATGTATTAGTTCCAAAATATCTTGAGCTTTACAAACTCCTTCCTTAAGGCATATACTATTAGTTGTATTATTTAAGGGCATAAATTGCATTAAAGATAAAACTACATTGTCATCTAGGTGCAATCACAATCAAATGAACCAACATGATTATTTTGCAAAAGGATTATGGCTCTTTTTTTAGTCCTTATGACTTTTGAATATCACTAGTAGAAATTAGCCAAAATGTAACCACTTCGTTTGCAACTACATGCGACTTGTAGTCGTTTGTGACTAAGTTTGGGAATATTTACAACCATAAGATCAATTTTCAACTATTTTGGTCACTCCTACAACTATAATGCAACTATTGGAGACTTCATCCTATTAATTGGATGGTTTTTATGTTTGTTTTCATCCATGAATATATTGATATGTCCCATCAGTCGTAATAATCACCAAATTAGTCACATCTTAAAGGTATTCTACAATGACATAGGGGTGTATTTTTATGTATGTATTAAAATTATATTTATGATATATTACATATATCATAAATATATTTATGTGTATATTAATTATATGTATGTATGTATATTGTTCATATAATGAATCTAAAAATTAATATTTCAGTTATGAAATGTTTATGTGAATTTGAATTTTTTATTGGCATTTTGATTTTTTTGTTTAGCTAAAAATCATTATTTTAGAGTAAAAATTGTTGTTCCAATTCTAAAACATTTTATTTGAATTAAAAAATAAATATTCGAACTTTGAACATTGTTATTTAAATCTGAAAACTGATATTTCAATACTGAAAAATCTGATTTCAATTCTGAAAACTATATTTGAACCTAAAAATTGTTATTCCAATTATGAAACATTTTATTTGAATCTAAAAATCAATATTTGAATTTGAAGTTTTAAACATGAATTCTTAAAAATTTTAGTTTTATTCAAAAAATATGTTTGAGTATAAAATTATAATTCAAATTATGAAAAATATATTTAAGCATTCAAATTGATGTTTCAATTCTGAAAATTGCTACTGGAATTCATTTTTAAAATATAAAATTAAAAAAAATTGAATCTAAATTTTTTTATTGGAGACCTTGTTTAATTATTTTGAATGCGAAAAAAACTATTTCAATTCCGAGTTGTTACATTTAATTTTAAAAAAAACTTTGATTGTTAAAATTATATTTCAATTCTGAAAACTACTATTTCAATTCTTTAAAGAATAAGTTGAATTTGAAATTTGATATTTGAATTTGAAATTTGTTATTTCAATTCCTTAAAATTTATATGATTTTTAAAAAATATATGTAAATTCAAAACGCTTATTTGATCTAAATTTTGATATTTGTATTTTAAAATATTATTTTTAATTCTAAAAAGTAATATTTCAATTTTGAGTTTTTAAAATTAAATTAAAAAACTTATTTCATTTGAAACTTGAAATTGCAATTCCAAATTATTACTTTAGTTTCTCAGAATTAATATTTCAATTAAGAAAATTATTGGTTGAGTCTAAAAATGGACATTTCAAGTTTGAATTTGAATATTGACGTCATTTCAATTCTGAATTTTTTAAATTTAAATTCAAAGACTTATTTCATCTAACAAATGATATTTGAATTCTAAATTGTTTTTTTGGAATCTAAAATTAATATTTCAATTCTTAAAATTATTGATTGCGTTTTAAGGCTTTTTTCTACTAGTGTTATCCATGATGAATCACTTTTATAAATGACTATATTTATTACTTATAGTTACACTACATAATTATTTTTAAAACATCCATTTTTACATTATATATTTTATTTTCTTACAGTAAAAGAAATTAATTACTGTAATTAATGTTACATTTATTTTAAATCATTGTAATTACTTCAAATAAGAATTAATTATAGTATATGCATAATTATTTTTTAATTGAACGTAATTATTCATAATCTGTAACTTATAACTTTAAATCTGAATGAAAATTTTGGAAAAATAATACTATAGTTAAAATAATTATTGTAATGATTGTAATTTCAGGAATTATTATAATTTAATTTAATTTTTATTTAAAAAATTTCTGTAATTATGTATCTATGATAAAAGTTTTTACATAATAAATGTAGGTAGGTAGGTAGGTATGTAGGCTAAGTTTGTAAGCACTTATTTATGTACCTACCTAAGCACCTACCAACCTAATATTAATATTTTTTATGAAATTCATCTTAAGGTGCCACATGGCATATTTACATTAGGCCATGTGTCATAATATAAAATTATCCAAGCATTTGAATTGAATGTCCTAGATTATTTCAAAATAATAATAATAATTTTTAAAAAATTATTCAATATTAGAACGCATGGCAACACATCATTTGTCTCACTTGTGACCAAAATAGTTGCATCATAGTTGCATGTGACAATATGGATACAATGGAGTCAAAGGATGAACTTGTATTTGTTGATTTTTTCTTCCAATATCCCTTGTCATTTGCAACTAATGTTACATGCAACTTGTTCAAAGTGACTAATGACATTTTAGTCACAAATGTCGTTTGTGGCTAAATTTTAGTCGCAAAGAGCAGTCGAAAATACCTGTTTTTCTTCTAATGTATAAAAGAATTTTAAAATGAAATCTTTTGTAACTTGTTATTAAAAATATTTATATATTTTTTAATGCATCACATTTTTTATGTTAATCTTTTTCAAATAATTATGATTTTTAAAAAAGTGTAAAACTTTTACTAGATTTTACATTTTGTCTTAAAAATTTATCATAATTTCATTCCTTCCAATATATGTTAAAGTTTTTGGGATTTAATTTTTTGTATCATAAACTATAACTTTGTTTTGTTTGTCATGTGTATTACACACCATTTGCATGTTGTAAAGGACCCTAGAACTTTTGAGATTACAAAAGCATACATTGAGTTTTAGAAAAAATCAAATTCCATAAAATTTTAATTATGAATGTTTTTTGAATGTGAATAATAGGTTATTATCAATTCAATTTTTTTATCATAATTTTTTTAAAATTAAGAAAGTCCTTGGCATAGTCCTTTGTAAAATGTAGTGTTTTGGATGTAATTGTTTTTCAAGTTCAAAAGTTCTTTTATTAAATTGAAACCCAAAAATAATATAAATGAGTTTTTCATTTGAATTCCTAGACATTCATATTATTCATTTAGCACTACTTCCTATGATTAACATGACATTAAAGTGGCACCACATAAATATTTGTAATAAAATTGCAGTTTTTTTCGATCACCCGAGTGTTTTTTGGCTCGTTTGATTGTGATCACACCCATCTATTATTGGAGCTCTAGCAGTTGACAATTGTTCTAGTAAGGATTGAAAAGATTGAAAATGTTTGATGACAATTTCACCATCTTTCATTTCTAAAGTTTGTAAATTATCTTTGAAAAACATTTTGGTGATTACATCCTAACTTTCAAACATCCTGATTAATTCTTGCCAAGCATCATGTGATGTAATTTTTTTATTGTACATTGGAAACGATGTTGTTATGTGAGCAATTATTAATGACTTGAATGACTATTGTGTCCTTGTCATCCCATTTAGCAATACTACCTACTCTTGTGGTTGGTTAGATTGCAGCTCCTGCGACAATTTGAGCAACCATAGGAGCAATGGGTTTTGCTTACATACCATTGACAAAAGGTCATAATTTTCTGATTTAAATAACAAAGTTAATCTGTGTTTCCATATGTTGAAGTAAGTTCCATCAAATTTTGAAATATGACTGATGTCAATTTTAATGTTAATTGACATATTTTGTCAAATTCTCCAGATTCTTAAATTTATTAATTTTTAATTAAGGCATTCAGATTCCACTTTAATTTTCTGGAGTTATTTATTTGTAACATATTAAATTCATTGAAACATTTAACAAATGTTGCAAAGGTATTTTCTTCTCTGGAGAATGTGATGTATCTGCCAGGGCCCAATTCGACACCAATTTCTCCCGTTGCTTGTTGATCTATGCTGGGAGTGTCAAATCTGCAACATTGAAGAACTTCCTTTAATTTATTTAAAGATGAGAGAAATGTATATTGGCATGATTTGACCAAGAGAAAGAAATTACTTTTATTACTTTAAATATCTCAGCTCTGATACCATGTTGGAAAAGTAAAGTAAAGGAAAATGAATTGAATTTTATTGATAAAAGCTTCTCCTTTTATACTTAATGAAGGAACACAACCTTCAGTATCTAAAGGTCTAGACGAGTTGTGTCTTTCTATGTAACTTATTACATACAAACTATTGAACTATTGTAATATTATGTATCTAAGAATCGTGTCATGAACGGTAAGAAATGAAACACATGTACATAAAGAAATGTTAGATTGAAACTCCAGGTCTTACATACATGGTCACATTTCAAATCCACTGTCTACCAGCCATCAGCTTGGCTAAAATAAGAACCTGCAATCAAAAACACAAAAAACCTTTGCATCTCACTAGAATCTTCACATCCAAAGAGCTCTTCAATAAGATTGGCAATTTACGAAGCAAAATTGAATATGCCAGCTCTCCTCCAGAGGGCAGCCAGCAAAAACTGTCCATGGTCATGAATCCTATCAGAGTTACAAGAAGAGAGAAACCTGGAAATTTCAGGTCCACAAGTAGGATCAACAATCAATTTCACATGGCAAGTAAAGAAGGGAGTCTGGATCAGAGCCCTGGTTCAAGAAATTATTTCTACTTGTGCTGTTTCTACATGTGTTTTCAAACAGTTCATTCTTAGCTTTGTTGCCGATACATGAGTATGCATCTGGGAAGAGAACCGTACAGCAAAACCCTTTGGAAGCTGTCCTTTCACAAATCCATAGTTTTGGTTGCAAGAACATGTGTCCAAAGGAAGGATTTGATTGTACTTATCACATGTAAATGTGCTCCAAAGCTTGAGCCCTGTCTTTCACTAATATGTTTCGAACATATGATATGGCTGCTGTGGCTTAACACAAGTCACAAACACTTGAAGATTTCTATATAGTAATAGAATTTCTGTCCCTCCATGCAAGCTGTTTGTGAGGTAAAAGGTGAAGCTTTTGGATGATTGTATTGTAAGGCTTGCCAAACTAGCAAACGGAATGCACCATTTCAGATGAAGCATTTCAGATATCCATATTTGGTGACCGTAATATTTTTGATCCACTCCAACACATTGTGGCATCTCTCACATCTGTATTTCATGCAACCACCTTGGTGTTGTGCCTCTATTAAATTCTGGAATTCTCTAGGCACAAATAAAGTGTGGCTTGGTGTAAAGGCAAAGGAACATAACATGTAGTCAGGGTGCTCATATATCTACATTCTGGACCTAGATAAAAGACCATAGTTTCAAGAAAGACGCCAACAAAGCACCATGAGAATAACTACCTCTACAACCATAGTATGTGGCTTTTCCTATGGTCAGTAGCCTTGGCTCCTAACAAATGTGAGGTAAATTTTGTGGCTTTATCCATTTCAATGTAAAATATATGTGGTATATACCATAGTTTGACATTAGTGCGTGACAATATGTTCCCCTAGTTATATACTGTATATATTTTATCTTGAATGGATAAAACCACAAAGTTTACCTCACATGTATCATGAACCAAGGCCTACTGCTGGACTCCAGAAAACATATTCTGTTGTAATGCACAGTTTGGAATTTCATCAGGAGCAATTGTACAAGTGTGTGGAAGAATCAAAAAATTCAATTGCCAAATTCGCAAGATAACTCTTGGAAAGTGAGAGTCTCAGTATATATATACACAAACTTCCCACAAATATATGTTCAATGTGCCCCTGTCTAGAAGCAAATAGCAATCTAAACCCACTGTCTGTAGCATTGGATGGTATCTATATGAGAACAGACCCAAACTGGAAATAGTACTTATGGATATTTGAGGCTCTAGCATTTTGGGTCTGAAGTCAACAGGGCTACTCCAGAGTGCCCCATAAAGACATTTGACTTGCAATCCATTTTGACTGGCCTGTTTCATGACATCCATTGAAGTACCATCACACCAGCACACGCACTCTGGATCCCCACAAAAGTCAGTGTGTCTTGCAATGCCCTTTCATTATTGACATGATTCACCAGCCTACCATGTCTGCTCACGCTTCCCAACACTGGTCCCAACACTGGAATTACAGACTTGCAAGAGATCACCGATGTTGCTGTGCCTGCCTTGATGCCGCAGCTTGTGCATGAAGTTTTCTAAGCACTTCTTGTGGTTGTGGTTCTGTACCTTCCCTAGAGAATCTGAGAATGTCCACAAGCATGTAGTAGCTTGGATGCTGTTTGTCAACTGGCTTGCATACTTCTGTATGGTTACAATCCTCCAATATGTAGAAGTTGTTGCCTGCAAGTTGCATGGCTGATGCAGGTTCCACCACCCTCTATATCAAAACAATGCACCAAGTCATTTCAGTGCTGCAAAGTCCTGCTACCTACACAACAGAAAGCTCATACAGTTCCACATATATAGAGATCCCACAGTTATGTAAAAAACAAAATACACCAAGTTGCCTATATGGGCCAGGTTAAAGTTTCCAACATTTGACACTTCATGGTTTTAAAAAATTTCCAAGTTAGTTGTAGATGACCTATGAAGATATGCCTCTGAGTCTAATGGACAAATCCGATCTGAAGAACCTTCATATCTCCTGAAGGGACCCTACATGGTGTAAGGAGGAGGCAAGTAGGCTCAAAGGTTTTCTAGGGTTTGGGTTAAGGCATCAAACATGGTCACCATGTCACCCACAAGATGCAAATGGATTATTAGAAAAGTCTCTTGGCAATCACATATTAGGTTTCTATGAATCTCATGTAAAGCTTCAAAACCAGAGAGCTCATATGAGGATAGCAAAGACCTAAAGTAGAATTGAACTACCAGCCTGCCTTGCACAAAGGCATCTATCACAAGTACATCATCATCCTCATAACATTGTTGCAACTCTACAGACTAACCTACACCCATTGGCTTGAATGCTCGCAGGTTTGCCATGGCCATCATAGCAGTCATTGCTGCCATTGGTGCTGTCTTTATGGATCAAAGGAAATTGAAGGACATACCTTAGCCCAAGCTTGTTTGCGCATCACAATTGATAATCTGCTAAATGTAATGTCCATATCATCTTTTGCCCCTCTTTCCCAGTGCTACCAATATTTCATTTTAATTAATCCCTTCTACTTATGCAGGAAACAGAATCCCAAAATCAAAGCATCCGTACATACCTTGCCATGATAAGTAGGCTGGCCTTCCCCAAAAGCATAAATATTGATTTCCTTCTTGTAAAATACATCCTCCATCATGACAGACATTTTTGCCATCTTTCTGCTAAAAGGTTTCATGTTCTGTGGTAACCACGAGGCAGCTTTCCCTGAGACATAGCCTGTCAAAGTCTCTGCATCTGCTCCACTATGAGGAACGGCATAAAAGACGACGAGTTTGAGATTTTTCAGGAATTCTTTTGCTTTGCTGATTGCTCTTCCATCCAAGGCATTTCTTTGAGCTCTGCCAGAAGATCTTCTTGCTTCATTGACGAGGGCTTTGATGACCAGGCCTCCAAAGCTATGGCCAACCAGCGCAAATGGGCGACTGCCGATACGGTCACTTCCCCTGTGTGATACACAAAGAGCACCCATGAAAATGTTTCCCAAAGTAAACTTTCTTGGTGATATTTCCACTGCATTTAGCAAATTTTGAGAATATAAAACCTGATACAACCTGAGTTAGTCCAGGCCTAAAGGTCATTACACTCCCATATTTGAGATTGAGGGAAAAAATCTAGAATATGTCATCCTCAGTGCATATCTATGTCAAGCCCTTCAACAGTCTCTGTGAGAAGGCTCTACATGACCGATAGCTAAGCATGACTTCTCATCAACTAGCAGTCCCTCCTGCCCCTCCCCCCCCCACCAGCTTTCTAGTCTTTCCTCTTGTTTGTATTGCAACTAATTCTTTGCAACAATGTTCACAGACTGTCACAAAACTCCTTCAATGTTCTTTCACCTGATTCAGAGAATTTTCTGGACCGTCACATTGTTGTCATCAGAATGGACCATAATGCAATCTCTGTGTACAACTATGAACCAGGGTTTCCATCTCTGTTTGTTTATCACATGAAAACAAACACAGAAAGCATGCAATTCTAAACTGCCTGGATTTCTAGGCCACTGTAGTTCCATATTCCTTTCAAGGTATTGAGCTCGATAACTAGTTATAGAAGATTTTGCACAGGTTCAGAGGTTCAAACTATCGGAGGCAACTTGTAAGTTAACACTTTTACGGCAGAGCATAAAATAAGAAGAACGCCCTTAACGCACGTCACAACATTCTGGAGAAGATTTTCGCCAATGTACTCGACATCCTCCGTATTGTCTCGGGCAAACCATTTTGTAGCCTCTGCATCATAGGAAACACTGAAAACCCGAATATTTTCTAGATCCTCGGGAAGCCACTTTTGAGGCCATAATATATTGGCTTTGTTTCTCCAAGTCTTTTCGTAATCTGTCCCTGCATCTATTTTCAGTCCGTGAAAGAAAATAACGTCAAAAGTTGCTTCTTTGTCGTGCTTTGCATCGGTTGGGTACAACCTCTTCACAGGGATACTTGGTGCCATTTGTTTGCTGAAGGTTCCTCCTGCACAGGAAATTGACAACATAGACTTCCATAAACTTTTCATGTTGAAATTAAGCCCAGTCCTTCCAATCTAGTCTCATCAAGCTTCAGCAATTTCACGCTTGTCACCAAAATACTTGAAGCCAACAATGATATCCGCAATCAGGATTACGACAAGTTGGAAATATCTGCAACTCGCAATAAGTTGTCTGAAGTTGGAAGACTGAAAGAATTTGTGCAAATTGTGTATTGCTTCACTCACATGTACATCTAATTGCTTTTGCTACAACATCAGCAGCAACTCGAACAAACAAAGACAGACTCTCATACATCCATCTCCAATTCACTGTCATATGGCTTGTTTCTCTCAACGACGTCTAGTCAGAAATTTACACAAGGTCGCTTTCTTCCCTGAGAACACGAGAGTTCAGAGATCACCTCTTGATGTGTCTGTTGTGCTCACCTCGCAAGCTGGATCTTACTAGTATACTCGTACTGTTCAAGCACCGGAGTGGTCGCCTTTTCAACAGCAGCCAGCGCCAAGCTTGAAGAAAAATACGAGTGCAAGCAGCACCAACACACCCATGTAATACTCAGCCAAACCTCCTGAAAAAGGAAGCTGCCTTTGCAAGGCAAACTATGTTATCGGTACGAAGCTGCAATAGCAAATGGTGGATGTTAGAAATGCGACACGTTTCTGGCCTAACAGTGCAGCCCTGCGGAGAACTGCGTTGTCCTGGCGCACGGTTTTCAAGTTTTGACTTTTTGACTTTCTGTCTGCAATAAGATCTTTTACTCAGTGCCTGATAGTATGCCCCGTGGTTAGTGCTACATATCCAGCAGGGAAGGTTTTAGGTTCAATCCCAGCCCCCTGATGCAAAACGTTCGCGCAGAACGTTGGCAACGAAGAACATCCACAAAATGTTCTTCACTTTTTTGGGTTGAAGAATTGAAGAACATTGAAAACCGGGTTGCATGGTTTCTTGCAGAACTGTGCGAGGTGAAAAAAGGGCTGAAGTGAATCAGCAGCCACCAGTGCACCAGTTCAGCATGAGGTTGTTCAAGCCGTTTTGGGGATGAAACCCAAACACATCCAGGTAGGGCATTTTTGTTTTCCTCTTCCCCTGCCCAGGGTTTTCTCAGCCCTCTTCTCTGCCCCAAAGTTTTCCCCTCCTACCTACCTACCTCCTCCCCTCCTAAACCTAAATTCATTTTCGCTCCCCTGGGTTTAGCTTCCTCCTTCTCACCTCCATCACCAAAGCTTTGAGTGAGCTTAGGAAAGTGGAGACACAAGGGAGCTTAGGAAAGTTGTGACGCAAGGGAGCTTGGAACTTCAACCTAGTGGCAAACGTTCAAGCTTGAAGGTAAATTCCTTCCCTTCTCTTCCTATTTTATTTTTTCAATCTTCTTTTTGCTATGATGAGGACAACAACATTATTGCCATTTATGAGGAATTCTTGCACACTTTCCACATGAAAATATGCAACTCACAAACTCATTTGAGGATGGAACTACTATGTAGTTGTATCCTAATAAGTTAAGGTGCATCAATAGAATATAATGAAACTCATTAAAGAACCTAATGCATTGTGTCCACTTGGAGGATACCAAAACATTTTGAAAGAATTAAAACTTACCACGATAAAATGTGAAGAAGCATTGTGTTAATGTTTAGTCAATGTTCACACTTGATAGTCAAACCCTTTTCATTCCACTTCTCATAATATCTTCGTACAATTTTCAAATCTAACATGCATAAGGTTATTGGAAAGCTAATCTCAAAGGCAATAATGATGCAAAATTTATAAGTTTTTATTTTTGAAATCAAAAGTTATGTTTCAAAATTGAAAGTTATTTTGACGAAATTTGAAGAAAAGACAACTTTAGACCTCTTCTACTTCTGACAAGTGCAGCTCCCTTATAACAACCCCAATGATGCTAAAATTTTGAAAGAACATTTTACATTTTTTAAAATAGTTTTTTTTGAAATTTGAAACAAATCCAAAGATGGATTTGACAAGAACAATTATTTTAGTAAAAGTCCAAAGGCTTGTTCATGGAAATTATTCCATCAATTCGAACTATGACTACTTGCTACACATAATTTTCTTTCATGTTCTTTTGTTTGCACACCATTTGTTTCCATGAATAACATTTTTTCACACATAATAAATTAGTTCTCTTTTTAGACATTCATGTTCCTCCTTTTCCAAAAATATAAGATAAAAAAATTTCCCCACCCCAAAGCTTTCCATGACCCCTCCTTAAGCTTATTCTCCTTATCAAATGGAAGTTGTGGAAATTTTTCCTTCCAATCAAATGGTTTCTTCATCCTTCATGAACCAATGGGGGTCAAAAATGATTTGACCTTCAAATGGAATTTAGGATGAGAATTCTTATGCCCAATGAAACATTAAGAGGTTTCCAAATTCTAATCAAAATAAGATGACAAATGGAATTGGAAGAATCATTTTTTTCCTTACCTTGGATATTTTGATGGGGTCTTTAAGCTTGATCATTGCTAATTTCGTTCGTTTAACTCCAACATTTTACTTCATCATCCCAATTTTTTCAAATAATTAACTCTTAGGATAATTTATTGGTAATAATAAATAAACATTCTTGAATTCCCATTTGATTAAGTCAATTCAATAACATTATTAACATTTTTGCGTATCATTTACTTATTTAATTCCCCCCTAGTTATTTTTTACCACACACTAATTAATTATGTAATACATAGTAAATTGGAAATAAAATTTCCATTGTAAAACTTCCCATGTACTTTTTAAATCCATCATCAAAATTAAAGCTTCACGAATCCATTAGAACTAGGATGATGTGCTCTCAAGCTCCTTGGTAGACTCAAATGTGAGTCTAAAGTGAAAATAATGGAAAAGTAAGGAGTTGGGGCACGCTCCCTAGCTCGTAGCACTTTGGGGTTAGAGGGGCGTGCTAGAGCTCTGAGATGAAACTGGGAAGAATGACAAGTAATCAATCACTCACACGGACCCACACAAACCAAAGAAGTTGGTTAGTGCATAACTAGAGCACTTTTGGTGTTAGGACGAACCATGAGCAAACTCGGACTCACAAAATTCACCATGACCCGGACTAGGGGGAAGCCACCACCTTCCCCCTTATAGTATATTATGTGGCTGGCCATGGGACCAACATTCAAATGGCATTTTGTCTCGGGACTCCCAAGTGGGAGTTTCAAAATTCCCAAAGTTGGGATTCTTCCAACTTTGGGGGCCCATAACTTTGTCTACAGACCTCCGATTGAGATAAGGTCTAAAGAAAAGTTATAGTCCTTGTCAAGAGCTTTGTAATGGTATGTGGCAAGCCACCTACATGCAAGGAAATCGGGGTGATTTCTGACTTTTAATGGTCGGGAGTGAAATTGCTAATTTCATTCTCGGCCCTTCTTTTAGCCATAACTTGTGTTTCAAGTGTTCAAATGGGTCATGTGAGCCCATTTCAGACATCTACATTCCAAGAGCTTTCAATGATATAAGGAACTTTTCAATCAAATGAGTTTTGACCCCTGCAATTGCCTTCTAAAAATTCAGAAATCCACCAAGACTCCAACTCCCAAAATGGAAGTTCACTTGGGAGTGTGAAGGTTCATTCCCTCACACTCTTCTGCACTTCCAGGAGCATGAAATGTGACTCTCGGGCCCAATCTTGGCTTACACCTTTGCAAACCCTTACCTTAATCACAAACCCAAGGCTAGGGTTGTGACATAAGATGTTAAGGTTTTCATGTTGTTCTGTCATCACCGCTATCACCGCCACACACTACGCCTACCCTAATTTTTAAAATGAAAACATCAACCTCCTTTGAATGCAAGTACTAAATTATTCCAGCTACCCTTTTGGTATTTATTGATGCAAATGAAGATTCAGTCATGGCAAATGATGATGTTACACCTTCAAATCTTCTAGTTGCATTAATAAAAGAGGAAGAGCTTAAAAAACACCACTTGACATGAATGTCTCCCAATGGCCACATGAAGAAGAATTGTCCTAAAGAATGGTGCGCAGCTAAGTCAATCGTACATCATGAGATTGTCAATTGTCTCTTAACCCACATGCCTGAACAATCTATTTAGAATTTGTTCTTATTCTTTAACAACTTGCTAAATTATAATTTGTGGCTCACACCATCGTCGTTTTTTTCCTTACTTTATTGTGAAAAGAATGATGGCAACTACCATCATTTTTTTTTTTCACTATTTGAAAAGAAAAAGAGGACATCATTACTGCCATTATCTTTTTTTTCTTCCTTACTTTGTTGCGAAAATGACGATGGTAATTCTCGTCATCTTTTTCTCCCTTGGTTTGTTGTGAATAGGACGATGAACATTGTCGTCATCTTTTTTTTTCCTTGGTTTGCTATGAATAGGATGATGCCAACAATGTTGTTCTTTTTTTTTCCTTGGTTTGCTATGAATAGGATGATGGCAACAATGTTGTTCTTTTTTTTTTCCTTGGTTTGTTGCAAAGAGGATGACGGCAGTAGTGTCATCGTTTTATTTTCCTTGGTTTGTTACGAAAAGGATGATGGTAGTAGTGTTGTTGTTTTTTTTTCCTTAGTTTGTTACAAAGAGGATGACGATAGTAGTGTCGTTGTTTTCTTTTTCCTTGATTTGTTGTGAAGAAGATGATGACAATAGTATCATCTTCTTCTTTTTTTCCTTTCTTTGTTGTGAAGAGGATAACAACTACCATCATTTTCTTCTTATTATTATTTGAGAAAAAAAAGATGATAACAACAATGCCATCTTCTTTTGTCCTTCCTTTGTTGCAAAGAAGGCGACAACAAGGGTGCCATCACTTTTTATCCTTTTGTCATCACTTTTTTTTTACCTCTTATCATCAACTTTTCTTGGTGCTCCTTTCAAAGGGAAAGCACCTCATGTTTATAATATGGTCCTTTGGAAAAGGTAAAAAATCAATATGGTTGTTTACTAAGGTTTTTATTTGGATTTGTAAGATTGCAATGGATAGAAAAAGTAAATTAAAGAAGGTTTGTTGTGATCGAGAAGTTCAAGAACAAAATGTTTATGCATTAGAATTGGCAACTATGGAACAAAATGTTGTTGCATTAGAATTGGCAATTGAGGAGCAAAATGTTGTTACATTAGAATTAAAAGTTGGGGAACTTGGATTCGATGAAACAAATACTCAATGTAATTTAGAATTAGTTATGGTGATTGCGTCCAATCCAAGTGGTAGGTTACATTATTTCATAATCTACATAAAGTAGACTTTATTTGATTGATTAAGAAAAATTATACAAATTTTTTAAATTTAATTATACTTGCGTATTTCATCATTTGATGGAAGGTGCATGATTTTTTTTCGAAAATGTTTTCATTGTAATACTTGAAAAGAAGTTAACCTTGTTTGCAATATTTGCATTTTGTTATGTGATCTTATTTTTAAAGTTTAGGGTTATGATTTTTTTTATTAAAATGTAAAAATTTGTTTTTTGGGAATTTGTGGTTCAAATCCAAGATTAAAATTGACCCCACTCAACCACTAACACCCCCTTCCACCTTATATGGCTCGAAAGGATAAAAAATGGATTAAGGATGGGTCAAAATCGTAGTGTAAAGTTGGCATTTGCATTGTCTCATAATGTGCCAAATGGTTGTTGACCAAACATTTGAAGGAAGTGTATGGTTTAATGGGAAAGAAGGCCAAACTTGGAAAGCCTTTAATTTTTGAAAGAGGTTTTTGACATCAAAACCATGTTAAAATGAACATTTACATCTTGGGAAATGCCATGGCTGTGTAAAGGCAAAATGATCAAAAGGTTATTCGTTGCGTTCGTGTTAAAGCCCAACATGAGTGGGATGAACTTATAATTGTTGCATAGCGATGTCCACCATTACCAAAACCAATTTTGGTCAAGTTAGTTTCACAACAACTATTGGAGGTGTTAGGTTTTAATGCCTAGGGCATGGGAAGTGTGCTTTAAGATGCAACATCATGCATGGAGAAAGACGAAAATTTATAAATGATGGTCTAATCAACCCATTCTACATATGCACAATGATTGAAAGCATGGGATGCCAAAAATTGAAATAAAATGTCCACTAAAGTGAATCAGACAGAAAAGTTAACAGTTGTATTGGATTTCCATGAATCATTTTAGGGTTGCAAAATATACATTGTGTAATAACTACATTTAGTGTGTTATAAATCAAATCACCTAAAGATTTTTAAAGCAATACCCACATTCTAATTAACTTATTGGCATTATTATGAAGTCAAACATGCAATACCTACATCCTTTTTATTTTAACTTCCATAAAGCCATTTTAAATTTGGAATACCTGCAGATAAATTTCTTAAATAATAGTTGGATTTTTTTACATCCATTGTAACACCCGCATATAAGTCCCCAAAATAGTTGCTAATTTTTTTTGTACATCCATTACAATATTCACATATAGGTATCTTAAATAGTTGTTAATTTTTTTTACATCCATTGCAATACCAACATATAGGTTTTTTCATGTTGATAAGTTATTCAAATCATTATTTTATATAATTATTCATGATAATTAATTGTCATAAAATTATCTCAAAATAATAATTAATTCATGTATATAAAAAGACATAGTTTAGGTACCTAAATCACTTATTGGTTATTTTGAAATGACCTTAAATGTGGGTATTGCATTTAGGGTTAGGTTTTCACTTAAGGTTATCTAAATCACCTATGGATTATTTTTAAATGAACTTGCATGTGAGTATTACATCTAGGCCCTCATTTTCATTTAAAAGCACCCAAACTACTTATTGGTTATTTCAAAATGACCCTACATGTGGGTATTGCGTTTAGGGTTGGGTTTTCACCTAAGTTTACCTAAATCACCTATGGATTATTTCAAAATGAGCTTACATGTGGGTATTGCATATAGGCATTGGTTTTCATTCAAAGGCATTCAAATTAGGTATTGGTTATTTCAAATTGACCTTACGTGTGGGTATTACGTTCAAGGTTGGGTTTTCACTTAAAGTTACTTAAATCACCTATGATGATAACCATTTTAAAATGAACTTGCATGTGGGTATTGCATCTAGGCTTTGGTCTTCATTCAAAGGCACCCAAATTACATAATGGTTATTTCAAAATGACCCTACATGTGGGTATTGTGTTTAGAATTAAGTCTTCACATAAGGTTAACAAAATCACCTATGGGTTATTTTGAAACAAACTTGAATATGGGTATTGCATTTAAGCCTAGGTATTTGTATAATTTTGCAATATTTGCACACAAACTTACTTTCACTAACTAAAAATTTGGCCTTCACTTTTTAAATAATTAAATAAAATGTTTAACAAAACAAAAAAAGGTATGTCTTTTACCATTTGGTAATATTTCCAAGCTTAGTTTTTTCGCTTTCTTCAAAAAAAATATAAAATGAAATTGCATTGTTTCGCATATGTTTAAGTTATAAAAACTCCCCCCAAAATGCACCCTAAATTTATTTTACTTACTATAGACTTGTAAAAAGAATGTTAATTAATTTATATGTCCCAAATTATAAACCTAACCCATAATCCAATAGTATATACTTGTAATAATTATATGAATATTTGTATTTTCTTTTTAATAAACTTTTTACATGATTCAAATTTAATATGTTATAATACAAGAAATAATAGATGTTAAATTGTCATAAATGTTTAGTAGGCCTAGGTGGCCTAAGCTACTAGCCTAGGTGACGTAGGTTAGTAAACTACCTTCATAGTTAATAGGTTTACTTAATAAACTAGACCACCTTGAATACCTACTTAAACCATCTAAGATACCAACCTAGAAGGCATACACAAGTGAGTAAACTACATAATAGGCCTATATTACATAGGTAGCCTACTAGGTACACCTAGGTTAAGCTATTACGTAGTTAGTAAGGTTACTTAACAAGTAGCCTACTCATGTATTATTTATGCTATGCTAGGTTGTTTAACTTGGTTAATGTTGACACTTTAATTAATCTAACAACCTTGGCGATGAGCTTTTATTGCAGCTACTAATTTGTCCAAGTTGTGAATTCTTGGTTGGTCATTTGTTCCAAGCTATGGATTTTTGGTTGCCTTCTTCTAATTACTACTATGTTTTTTAGATGGTCAAGTCATGTTTAACTTCTCAAGTTGTTAAAAATATTACATAACAACTTGGCTTTCGTAAACTCTAGCATGGTTTCCAAGAGCTTATGAACATTTTCATACCCAACTATTTATCTTTTAAAAATTTGAAATTCTCATTAAAAATAAACTTTAAAAAAAAAATTGCACTATACATAACCATGGGTTGATATATATAATTTAAATTTAATATATATTTTTAATCAATTTTTATTTTTTTCTAAATAAATATGAAGATATTATATGTATTAAAATGAATCAACAAAATAATTCCATACTTATAATGTGTTACTCAATATGTTATAAATAATAATATATTTAGACCAATATTTAATCCAATATTATAGATCATGAAAAGTAAAGTTTACATAAGGACTTGTGTTATATATTTATGAAATATAAAATATTATTGACCTACTACATAATTATTTTGACATAAAAATTAATTTATTATATAAAAAAAACTCAAAATAAATTTTCAATCATACATATGATTAATATATGGGAGAGATCATTTTTTTTATTATGTGAAACATTTAAAAAGTAAAAAATCATGTGTTTTAATTTAATTATTAAAACACGCATTAAAATATTATTAAATTAAAAACTTTATTTTTTGTTTATTGAAATGAGTTTACAACTTCAAAAGGGAAAAACATAAATATGTGCATCATTGAAGAAATGTTAAGCATTTAATTTTTGGTTTCGACAAAGTTTTCTAAATTCTAACATTAAGTGGTAAGTTTTATATCGAACCCTAAACCCTTGTACCATCAATGTGACCAATTTTGCAATATGTTCATTTTTATATTTGTTAAATCATATTATAAGGTGAACAAATTATTTGAAAATATGAATTTCATGATGTATTGGTGGGGAATTAAACATTTAAAAAATATTTTTATGTTTCATGGTTAATGAATTATCACAATATAATACAAGTATTGCATTTAAACAGAAGAGGCTTAAAAATATTGAACTCTAACAATTATAGGACATATGGAAACAAAGGAAATTCATAATTATGTTATAATTTTAAATAATTGATAATATAAAAAAACTAATATTATGAACAAAGTCTATAATATAAACCTTAAACCCTAAAATATATGAACCAAATTCCTAAAGCCTAACTTTAAAAATTCAAATGATATTTTTCCATAAGCCCTATTAAAACCTTAACTATACAAACCTTATCAAAAAATAGTCTTAATGATATATGCCTTAAACTCAAAAAACTATACAAATTATGCAAATTACGATGCAAGACAAAAAAATTAATAAGAATATTAAAATCATTAGAAACCAAATTTTTAAACTTTTAAACTACAAATATTTTTTGACAAAAAAAATCAACCTTAACTTATTTTTTAAATCAAATAAATGTTGTAAAAAATGAAAAAAAAAGGTATGTTTCTTACCTTTGTGTGATTTTTCAAAGTTGATTTTTTCCACTCTCTTTGAAGAGGATATAAAATGAAATTGTATTATTTCACATATGTTTAAACTTAAAAAATTTCCCCCCAAATTTAACCTAGTTTAGGTTAATTACTATAGATTTGTGAAAAAATTGTTAATTAATTTATGTTTTGCAAACCCTAAACTTAAACCATAATCCAGTAATACATATTTATAATATTTACATGAAAAGATGTATTGTAATGTCCATTCCATAAATAAATTAAATAAAAAAAATTAATAAAGTATGAATCAACTAAATTAAAATTGTTGCAATTAGAACATCGTTTCCATTATAAATTGTTTGCAATACATATATATGGGGGACCTATGTTCATCATCTATGAACTAAAGCAAACTTTAATAAATTGATTAGAATGATTGGGGATGGGGGGGGGAAAATGAACAAGTAGTTAGTTAGGTATTTGATTATGTAAAAATCATAGGTAGGTAGTTGGGTAGGTAGGTAGGTTATAAATAGAAAGGAAGTTCAAAAAGCAAGGTAGATACTAAGGTAGGTAGGCATGTATGTAAGCAAATTAGTACGAAGGAAAAAAGTTATTTTATCAAAATGGCTAGGTTTGTACAATATTTATGTCAATAAAGTGGTTGTGTGTATAGGGTTATTAATTAGTAAGGTAGTTAGGTGAGTAAGGTGGGTAGTAAATAGGGTAGCTAAGTTAGTATAGTACCTAGGTCAATAGGATAACTAGATATTAAAGTAATTATGTCAATAGGGGTAATTAGTAAGGTACCAAGGTCAATATAGTACTTATGAGGGTAGGAAGATGAGTAGGGTAGCTATGCGTGAGAACGGGTCTATGAAAAAAATGGCCAAGAAAAAAAGAACGAACGAACGAAACAAAAAAATAAAAAATAAATTAAATTAAAATTTTAAAAACTAAGTACAATGGTCAATAGCAACAAGAAATGGACTGGGATGAACCCCATCTGATGCCGAATGAAGAAACGCAGCCCATCCAGTGGACAGAACGGGATGGTGCGTTGGTGGCTGCTGTTTCACTCTGGCCTGTTTTCAGGCATGTTGAACTCCGTTGGCCTCTCCCAATTGCAGGCTGGCACGCTTCCCCGGCATGAAACACTGACCTAATTTGGAAGAGACATGCTTGGGGGACTTTACAGTGTGGTTTATGGATGCGTTGTGTTGTTGCTGCTAGGTCACTTTTGATGTTGACTTTCAAGCCCGGTTTTTGCTGGTGTTGAAGGGGCGACGACTCCGGTGTTGAGCAGTGCGCGTTCAGTGTGTCGTAGCTGCGAATTGGCAGGTGAGCAGAAGAGATTGACTTAGAGATGATGTCTGAAGTCTATTTTTGTCAGGGAAGAGAGCAACGTGTGATTTCTGCTAGATGTTAATAGTCCCGTAGAGATGGGAATGAGAGTCTATGTCTTTTTTGTGGTCGTGTTGAGCCGATGATGTTCTAGCAGTAGCTCGATGTACATGTCGGTGAAGAGCGTCACACAATTCTGATATTTTTGCAGTCTTCCACTTTCTCCAGTTACTATATTGCAGAGTTGCGAAAAAATTCCAACTGGATGTTGTAATCTTAATTGCAAATACCACTGTTGCCTTTACCAAGTACTAGTACGGTGACAAGCATCAAGTTTCTGAAGCTGGATGAGGCGATTCTGTTGCAATTATTGGAGGCTAATTTCAACATCTAGGTTCAATTTTCTCTTGTCATTTTTTCTGTGCAGGAGGGACCAGCTTCGGGAAACAAATGGCTGCACCAGTTATTCCTGTGAATCGGTTGTACCCGATCGATTCAAAAGATGACGTCAATACAAACTTTGACGTCGTTTTCTTTCACGGGCTGCAAATTACTCGAGGGACAGCACCTCAAGAGGGATACAAGAAAACTTGGACTACAGAAGATAACATACTGTGGCCTCAAGAATGGCTTCCCAAGGATCTGAAGTACATTCGAGTTTTCAGCCTATCCTATGACACAGAGGTTACAAAATGGTTTGCTAAAGGGAATTCGGAGGATGTCAACGAGATTGGCGAAAATCTTGTACAGACTCTTGTGATGTAAGTACTTGTAGAGTACCTGTTATTTGTGCTTCAGTCATAGAAAGACTTAACTTGTCTTTGATGGTTTGAGACTTTGTTCAGCTAGACTGAGCCCAGTATGCAGAAGTTTCCGTAACTAGCCAAATACCTAGAAAGGTAGATGAGCCTAGTGTGGCACTGCGGCCGTCTAGAAATAAATTTATCTGAGTTTTTATGAACTCTGAAACATTTGCTAAAGCCAATGCCAGAATATCACCAAGAAGGTGGAGATGTTTTCATGCCCAGTGCTATTTGTGTATCATCATCACATGCAGGGGAATTGAAGATATAGGATGTCGACCATTTGCTTTGGTTGGTCATAGCTTTGGAGGCCTGGTCATCAAAGCCTTGGTAAATGCAATGAAAACACGTTCAACTTCTGAAGCTGCTGAAAGCGATGCTTTAAACAGTGATGCCATTGACAGAGCCAACAAATTCTTGCAAAATCTGAAAGGAATTGTTTTCTATTCTGTTCCTCACACTGGAGCAGATGCAGACGCTTTGGGTCGCTATTTCAAATTTCAAGGGTTGTCGACTATGGTCAACGACCTTAGACCCTTTAGCAGAAAGATGGCAAAAATGTCTGTTATGAATGAGGATGCATTCTACAAGAAAGGGGTCATTATTTTTGCTTTTGGGGAAGGCAAGCCTACTTTCTCAAACAAGGTATGTCCTTCACTGTCCTTGCATCAAGATTCCAGGCTGATAGGTGTTGGTTAGTCTGTACAGACTTGTGGCAATGTAATGAGGAGGATGTTGTGCTTGAGGTAGATCCTCTTTGCAAGGCTTATAAGGTCAATTTTATTTTAGGTAGATGGAATCCTCATATGAGCACACTGGGTTTGAAGCTTCACAGTGAGGTTTATAGAAACCAGTAATATAAGATTCCCAAGGAATTTATGAAGTTTCTAATAATGCATTGCATTCATTTTGTGTGTATCCTTGTGACCATGGTTTACAGATAAATTAGAAACCATTCCTTTGACCAAGCCCTAGAACCTCCAAGCCTACTTGCCTCATCCTGACACCATGGAAAATGGACCTCCAGTAGATTTGAAAGTTCTTTAGAATTTCTCCTTAGATTCTGGGACACATCTTCATTGGTCATCTATAAGTAACCTATGCTTTTGAACTATGTAGTGTGAAATGTTGGAAATTGGAAGCTTGGACCAAAATAGGCAAAGTTTTTGTTGTTTTCTGAATTTGCATATAATTCAAGTAGGGGACCTTTCTATGTTTGCAGCTGTTTGAGCTTTCTGCTGTGTAGAGATAGCAGTACTTTGCACCACTCAACCGACTTGCTGTATTGTTTTGAATTTAGATGGTGGTGGAATCGGCATCAGCCATGCAGCTTGCAGGCCACAACTTCTACAAATTAGAGGATTGTAACCATATGCAAGTATGCAAGCCACATAATCAAAGTCATCCAAGCTATTACATGTTGTTGAAAGTTCTCCGCCTCTGCAGCAAAGGTCTGGACGCACCAAAATTGCCGCGTGAACTTATGGAACAAGCTGCAACATCACGAGTTGCAACAGGAAGACAAAATGCAAGAAATGATCCATCAAAGAGATTTTTCTAATGTTTTGTTCAAGAAACTGGATCCTAACCACCAATATTAATTAAATACAATACAATTATTATTGTGGCTAGAAACATGGTTAAACATCATGATGATTGGATAATTACTACTGGTTATATATGATTAGACACAACCTATTTCCTAGGGAGCCTACTAGGTTCCTTTTATGTATAAATGGATCATATATCAATTATATCTATATATTAATCATATTGAATATGAGGTATAAACTTAACAGTAATTTAATTATTTTATTTTAATTTGAATAATAATAATAATAAAATTTGAAATTATTATATGCATTTATTTTTATGCATATACCAATCTAATATACTTTTTAAATATTTTTTACACATGTAATACATTTATTTATTTTTATACATATATTATATGAAAGTTTAATTTAATTGAATATGATAAGTTTTTAATGTACAAATAAATTACATATTTCCCACCCCTTAGACGTTTATTTTATTTTTAAATTACAATCTAAAAATGGCTTTTATAATATAATATCATAATTTTACCATAAAATTTTATTGCAACATTGTATAATAATATTTAATTTAATCACATCAATAAGATTTTAAATGGATTATATATCAAGTATATTTAAGAAAATTTTGATATTAAAGGTTTTTATATCACCTATATGTACATGATGTTTTTCTTTTTGGCAAAACATCACCAGTGAAAGGGAAAAAAAAGACTAAATAGAGATATTTTCTTTTAGAATTAACTTCTCAACTACTTCCCTTTTCCTCCTTCCTTTCTCAAGGGTATTCATGGCATGAACTAGTGTAACCAAAAAGGAAGGCTCATAGAACACCCTCACAACTGTTGTTGAATTCCCTTTGACAAAATGTGGGTGATTCCCTTCGTTTGGTATAGACAGACTTACAATTTCCTAATCAAAGTCCACATCTTCTGCACCCCTAGCTCTGCTTATTCCCCAAAGGCAGGCGCACATCCACTACTTCCAAAGACGCATTACCAGAATTCCTACTCACATCATTTTGACACACGCATCTACAGACTCAGATCACCTTCTGTCCCTCTCCCTCTTCCATACCTAATCTTCCTTTGTTCTCCTCCCCTCAGATCAAGGAGCTGCCTTCCTGCAGTTGCTAACGCAGCGGAAGATAATCAGCAACTAACAATCCTCTAGGCTTTCCTAAAATTCCCCAAAAATCTCTCTAGCTCTCTGTTCTACCTCCCAAAAAGCTCCTACCTCCTTTCTGTACAATTTCTCCACTCACTAGCACATTCTACCCCTGCCAAACGCTCAGGACCCGACCTCCATTACGCTCTCCTCCTCCTCCTCTTTCCCGCTTGCCTTCCCCATCGTGCCGTTCAGCTTAGTCCTTCCTGCTCTTTTCGGCCCATCAATGCACCACCACATCTCCTCATCATTCGCGCCGCCATTGCCCTGTACACCCTCCTTCACACCCCAAACACAGACCTTCCATACATCCCCATGCAGCCGTCATGGGGAGTTATCCACCGCCAAAAATCAGGACAACTGATTATACTCATGGCAAAGCCCAAGTCCTTAATGTGTTCACACTGTGAGCTACCCGTTTTCACGTTACACTAGTTTTCTTGGGGGTGTGATGGAGATGAATTCATACTTTAATCCTCTCATGTGCAAAGACATCAAGAAGCTTTGCTTGTTGTCAAGCAATCTCTGACTCCATTTGCTTATTTTAGACAAGATTGTTTTACTACCTTTAAAACTTCAAATATGCAAGATAAGGTTTAGATATATTGCCAAAAGTAATGTTAACTACATTGTTGCATGGAATTTGATGAACCCTAGAAGAAAATGTTCAATTTGAAGTGTTTATGGTTGGTGTTAGCTAGGTTTGATTACATGGGGGTTGTGGAAGGAGCAGTAGAAGGTGATGAGTTGAAAAAGGTTGAAAAGAAATTATCAAAAAATTTCAATGTTCTTGGGGCAACCTATGTGTTGTTAAGGAATATAAGACATGTTATGTAAACAAATGCTTGATGCAGGGAGGGTTTGCTATGTTGTTTTGAGTGAGGATGCATAGCTTTGTTGAATTTGGTTTTAAACTCTTCTATAAAACCCAATTAATGAATAAGCCAATTTTTTGCACTAGTTGACAATTGTCAATTTTTTTTGTAATATGCTAGATCATTTGATAGATGGGGAATGAAGGATTGGGAGTTGGATCTTGTTTGCAAATCAATGGTGCATGAGTTGATAGAAAAGTTGAAATAGTTTTATCATGTGTATGTTT
>Ga0209611_10000189_pt1 | contig 77914 bp, 58 predicted proteins | sample S1TSphgellanicum_3_FD_187693 | JGI IMG/M metagenome (GOLD analysis project Ga0209611, IMG submission 187693) | Host-associated microbial communities from peat moss isolated from Minnesota, USA - S1T2_Fc - Sphagnum magellanicum MG (SPAdes) (version 2) | ecosystem: Host-associated > Plants > Peat...
TTTTTAAAATTTCCCCCCCCCCCCCCTCTCCTCCTCTCTCATCCCAAATAGAAGTGACATGATTTTACAGGATTATATAGAAGTGACATGATTTTACACTATTGTATAGAAATGACATGATTTTACACGATTGTATAGAAATGACATGATTTTACACGATTGTATGTAGATCATGAGGTGAAGGAGGAAGAGGGCATATCTTTAAGAGTGGGATGGATCTTACACCTGCCATTCCTCTTGCACTTGCATGTAAGGTAAAGCCCAAGGCCACAAGCTTTATGGGAATAAGGTCCCATGTGAGACAAGGTCGAGATAGAATGGATTGAAGCATGTAATTTTGGATTCCAACTTTTGCAAATGTAGGGTTTTGGTTCACACCTATAGTTTGCTCAATTTGCTACAACATGTTTTTGGGTGTTTAAGGCAACAGTTTAGAGGCTCACATAATTTTTTCAAGAAAACAATGGGACTATAGCAAGAAAGCACTAATAATTTATTAGAATTATGTATTCCAAAGACCCACATGGGTGGAGGGCAATAGGTATCAAACATGCGCATTCTTGTATTATTAGTTTTATTTTGGTTATTGGGACCCACTAAACATTGGGAGAAGTTGCACAAACTTTTTATTAAAAAAGCATTGGATGGACCAAGTCCAAGAGTTCTAAAGTCCAAGTACATAAATCAAAGAAATCTGAAGTCCTTAACTTAGTGTAAAAAATCTGGAGTCCATGTTTAAAAGTTTCAAGTTCAAATGTCAAAGGCTTCAACTTACAAGTGCCAAAAAAAAATTTGACACCCAAAGTTTTAAAAAATGTTTAGTCTGAGTATTTTTAATAATTTTTATAAAAAATTATAGTGTGCTAATAATACCTACAATTTTTTCTTGTTTATGCATGTGAAGAATCATGGAATCGTACAATTTTTTAAAATAAAATTCTTATTAATATATGAAAATATTATATTACCTGCCCAACACTGAAATATACCTCATAAGTGGTAGTCCAGTATTTTTTTAATGAAATTATTAATAGAGCTAAACCACTAGATCGGAGGAAAAAAAAAAGAAAAAGAATAAATTAATTTTAAAAAATTTGGTGAATCTGGATATCGAAAACCTCCAAAATCATTTCATTTTTGAGTTTTTGATTTCCAATTTTGTCAAAAAGTGAAAATTTGCCATGAAAAAAAGGGCTCATATTATAAAGTGCTGGTTTTGCCTAAACCCTATACCTTGGTAATAGTATTTTTTGGGTACAAAATCTCGCCAAAATACCAAAAATAAAAATAAAAAGAGAATATTCTGTCATAATCTGAAAAAATCGTGATTTTTCCCACCACATTTGGACTCTGATTTTAATTTGATCAAATTTTCTAAACCAGTTTTTTAGCAAGAAAGCATAAATTTATTAGAATTATCTATTACCAAAGACCACATTTGTGCAATTTTATTTATTTTTCAAATTTGTAGTGTAGCAACAGTGGCAAGCACTACACATTAAAACAACAGAAGATAGACTTGTGGCAAAACACTTGCACCCCCCCAAAACAAAAAACAAAAAAAAAGGGGGTCAAAATTGCCGACTCTTTTTCAGGAAATAGGGTTCAAATTTTTGCCAAAAATTTGAATTAGTGTCTTTTTAGCAATTTTTCAACCCCCCCCCCCCCAAGAAAAAAAAAGAATGAGGCCGGAGTGGAGGAGGCAAGAACTTTTTTTTTTTCAATTTTGTGATGTAACCAAAGTGGCGATCATCCATCTAAAAGACTATTTAGCCAGGTATGGCAATAAGAAAATATGAAAGTAAAAAAAATTTGTAGAATGCTTGTATTATTATTTTTTGCTAGATACTACATGCTGCAACTTGGGATAGAATCTGGCGATTTTATTTTATTTTTTGGAAAAAAAATTTCAAAATTTTTCCAATTCAAAAAACACTAAACTTTCGCCAATTTTTTAAAAATTCACCATTTGAGATTTTTTTGCTTAATTAAAAATAATTAAATTTAAAAAATAAAAATAAAAATAAAAATAAAGACTGCGTAGGAGGGAGGGATCGACAACAAGGGGGTGTGTCACACTGTGGCCTTGCGGTTTACATTAAAAAGTATCTTAAGGCAAAAGAAGAATTATGAAAACTCAAATATTTGACCATGCAAAAATATAATCTTAAGAAAATCCTCTAAATGAAACCAAAATCCTTCAAGATATTATAACTCTATAACTAACCTCAAGTTTCAAGACAAGCCAAAATTATCATCTTTTTAAAATCCTCATATAAAAATAGGCCTATTATTATTACCTAGGGGCCAAAATCCCTTAAGCTACTATACTCTATAATCAATCTAAACACAATATCCTTGCCTACCAAGGCAAGGCCAACAAAGATGTTGACCAAGAGTCAACAGTCTGCTGCTGTTGTTGTTCTCATTGCATAGCACTGTCTTTCTTTGACTAAGAAGAAGAAGATCACAAATGCTTTGCTTTAGAGACTTGAGGAGGAAGAAGAAGAAGAAGAATAGCACGTGTTGCTGTTGTAACGTCATGGGCCCACCTTCTTCTTCTTCTGCCTTTTGTCTTTGGGTTTGTTTGGCTCCACCAGAACCAATTTGGTCTATAAAAATATGCATGCTGCATGCTGGGGATAGTGGAGAATTGATCGGGAGCAGCAGCTGCAAATTTTGTCAGGAAGTCTCGCCATAATCTGATCACTAGCTGCTGTGAAGCAGCTTGCTAATTGACTCAGAAAAAAAAGGATGCTGAAGTTTGCAGCAAACAAATAGGAGCTTGGGTGATTGATTGATAGATTGAGCAGCAGCAGCAGGAACACAATTAGAGACATCATGGGTCAGCAGCAGCAGCAGGAGCAGCTCAGGGTGACTGATCAAGAAGCAGATGTAGTGCCTGAGAAGTTGAAGAAACTTGAACATGATGATGATCAGGAGCACATGAAATTAGGGGGTGGAGCTCTACAGCAGGAGGAGAAGAATCTGAAGAAGAACCATGCCAAAAAAGCAGGGAAAAGGGCCGCAGTGCCATATTACAAGCTGTATCAGTATGCAGACAAGGTGGATGTGGTGCTCATGCTAGTGGGCACCCTGGCAGGTGTGGCTAATGGGCTCATCATCCCGGCCCTGCTCTTCATCCAGAGCAAAGTCCTCAATTCCTTTGGCACTTTGGAGGGATCAGATCCAACAGCTTTGTACCGAAAAATTTCTCATGTATGTACTACACAAGAGTCTCTGGATCTCGGATGCTGCAGCATGAGCTCCTAAGTCCATTCTGCAAAAACCTAAGTCAACTGTATCTAGAACAAATAATTTTTTTGAAAGATAATATTCTTGAGCTGAAATTCTTTCTTTCTTGTTGGCTGTTGCATAACTACAATGGGTTGTTGTTGTTGTTGTTGTCTTTTTTTTTTGCAGAACGCTCTAAACTTTGTGTACATTTCCTTGGTCGGCTTTTGTACAAACTACCTTGGTGAGCTTTACTTCCTGCCTGCTCTTCAGCATCCACCATTTCTCTCACAATGAAGGATTCTCATCCCACATGCATGCATGCATTCTCTCAGCTCAGTTCTACACAAGTTTTGCTTTTCAGGAGAGTATTTACAACTTCAGTAGTAAATTTCTTACTTAGTCTAACCCCATGGCCCGAAAAAAAAGCTCTCTAGATTAATCCAAGGTTATATGGTGTCAATTCAAAAATTATATAATTAAATCTAATTCATGTTTTTTGTACAATAGCTATCCAAATATTTTTTTTATTATTCAAATTTTATAATATTCCCCCCTCCCCCTTCCTCTCTCTCTCTCTCTCTCTCTCTATAGAGCTTCCCTTTTTATTTCTTTAGTATGTTTTCATATGTTTCCTAATAGTCATCATTATTTATGTCAATCTCAAATTTGATTTTACTAGATAACATGGACATTTTATTTCTCTGGTATATTTCCATATGGTTCCCAATAGTTCATCATTATTTACGTCAATCTCAAATTTGATTTTACTAGACAACATGGACATGAAAAGGCACAGGAGGAAAAAAGAGTGAGCTAGCTAGAATAGGCTTGGAAGAGGTAGGTAGTTAATTTTTTAAAAAGAATTCAAATAATAATTATAATAAGATCATCACACCAGTACATCATGAATAGCTAGTAAGCTTGAAACCATAGACTTTGGATAAATCCAGAGAGCAGCAGCTTAGTTGCAGCAGAAGGCAGGCACTAATTACTTGCTGATAAGATGTACAAGAATTATTGTGTGCTTGCTTGCAGAAGCAAGTTGCTGGATGCAGACCGGCGAGAGACAGAGCGCAAAGATCCGTGCCAAATACTTGCGCGCAATTTTACGCCAGAATGTGGGCTACTTTGATGACGAATCAAGCAGTACCTCGGCAGTTGTGAACAGTGTGTCCGCTGAGACCATGGTTGTTCAGCAGGCCATAAGCGAAAAGGTGAGCAGCAGCGGAAGCAGCAACAAGTCCAACATGTCGATTTTTATCTAGATTAAACACTGGGACTCGTGACTCATGACTGGTGATGGATGGCGCTGTTGTTGCAGGTGGGCAACTTCATACAGAACATGTCGTTGTTTGTTGCTGGTTATTTGGTAGGATTCTTGCTGGTATGGCGAATGGCGTTGGTGGCACTTCCGTTTCTGCCGTTTCTGTTGATCCCGGGAGGATTCTACAACCGGGCGATCTCGGTATTGGCATTGAGAATGCAAGCGGCGTACAATAAAGCTGGAACCCTAGCGGAGCAATCCATCTCCTCAGTGCGCACCGTGTATTCGTTCGTGGGGGAAGAAACAACCGTGAAGGCGTATTCAGACTCCTTGAACGAGACCGTGGAGCTGGGCCTCAAGCAAGGGTTTGCCAAAGGATTGGCCATCGGTTCCATCGGTGTAAACTTCGCCATCTGGGCTTTCTTGGCCTGGTACGGTAGCCAACAAGTCCTGAAGGGATATGCAAACGGAGCCCAAGTCCTAATAACAGGCGTTTCAGTTCTCGTAGGCGGCATGTACGTAACTATTAAACTAACTGTATACAAAACTTCTTTTCAATACTTAGGGTCTCTTTCCACTAGTCTGTTGTGATCACGGTTAGTTAGTTAGACACAGCAACCTAATGGAAAGCCACTGATATACATAGGGCTTTGTTTCTTACCGCCGCAGTGACACTTGTTTTCCATCGGAGAGCTGCGAGGGCGGGCATTGAAAATATGTAATTAATCATGTTAGGAGCTTTAGCAACACATGCTTTCAAGGAAAGAAAAGAAAAAAGAACAATGTCATTGTATGGTGAGTCACAGTTTGTGACTCACAGATCATCTCAGAACCCCTGCAATTGGTCAATGGAAGGCTGCCATCGCTCAATGCTTGACCGTCAGAGTTGTGAGATGGCTAGCGTGAGCAGAGCTAGTTTTTAAAACACAATGGAAAGCTGTTGTGACACAGCAGTGTAATGGAAAGATGTCCTTAGTTACGTGGATTTCATGCGTGATCTCCGGAGCTCTGGATCTAGATAAAATTGATCTGGTGGTTTCGTTAATGCAATCAGGACTGCAGATCGGACTGATGAATTCTTCTTGCACTGTTGTTGTGGTTGCAATATTGTGCATGACGCTGTTATTCAGAGCACTAGGAAATGCAACTCCGCATTTCAAATCCTTCTCAGAAGGGCGAGCTGCTGCATACAGCATCTTCGAGTTGATCCACCGCGTGCCGCCAATTGACGCCGACGATGTCAGCGGGCGAACCTTGGAGAAGGTGGAAGGCAACCTGGAATTGCGCAACGTCGACTTCACGTATCCGTCAAGAACAGATGCACCCATCTTCCAGAATTTCTCTCTTCGGATACCTGCAGGCAAGGTTTTTTTCCGGGGGGGTTTCAAATTTTTGTGATTTCTTTCAGTTTTCTAGACGTCCGCTAGATTGATTTCTGTTTACTTTCATATTTTCTTATCCCAAAATCTGGCTAAATCATCCTATGGATGATTGCCACTTCGGCTACAGCAGAAAATTGAAAAAAAGAAAAACAATTGCCTGCTTGCTTCCTGCAGGAAAGACGGTGGCGTTGGTGGGGAGTAGTGGATCAGGCAAATCAACTGTAATAGCGTTGCTGGAACGCTTCTACGATCCCTTGGCTGGCGAAGTGCTCATCGATGGCGTGAACATCAAAGATCTTCAACTCAAATGGTTGCGTCGCCAGATTGGTTTGGTCAGTCAAGAGCCCGCTCTGTTCGCTACCACCATCAAAGAGAACATTCTGTATGGGAAAGATGGGGCCACCACGGACGAGGTTGTAGAGGCCGCTAAGTCGGCAAACGCTTACACCTTCATCATGCAGCTACCACAAGGATTTGATACTCAGGCACGACCCAAAATACTGTAAATTGTGACCAGTATTTTTAGTGATTTATTTCGCCATTAAATTAGCCACATCTAGATCTAAGCACTTCCTAGGTTGCCACTTGTTGGAGCACTTTTGGAGATATGCTACAGCCCACCACCACCTAGGACAGTCACACCATTTAATGCTAATTTAATGGCGGGGATCCTCACCAGTGGACCTACTTGAGGAATATGGAGAAAAACAAAATACCAACCCTGAAATTTGTGCTGCATGCATGCATTCCTCCTGCAGGTAGGGGAGCGGGGAGTTCAAATGTCAGGAGGCCAGAAGCAAAGGATTGCAATAGCAAGGGCAATGCTCAAGAACCCGCCAGTGTTGTTACTTGATGAGGCCACAAGTGCATTGGATGCGGAGTCAGAGAAAGTGGTACAACAAGCACTAGAGAGAGCTGCTGTGGGGCGCACCACTGTTGTGGTTGCGCATCGGCTCTCCACCATTCGCACCGCTGACATCATTGCTGTTGTCCAATCTGGAAAGGTATGGGCAACGCAAAGCACTGCCTGGATTTTTACTGTGTATTTCAGCTCCTTTACCTGCCTGAAGAAACCTGTTCAGCAAGCGGGATCTTCTCTGGTGAAAGGTCCCAGCCAGCCTGTCACTTTTCCAGTGTGAAAATTAACCCAGCTCCGCTTTACGTAGGAAAAGGACCTGAGTACAGGCCATTCCGTGATTTTCGACCTGTTCCTCGGCGTACCGGCCTCGGGCACAGATCTCAAATCCCAGAAGGGCCTGTACTCAGGCCCTTCTCCTATACTAACTAACTAACTAACTAACTGCTGCAGGACACACAATTCACCTAAACCCAAAAAAATCACTTGTTCTCTCTTCATTTGGGATTCAGGTCATGGATTCGCAGCTGATCTCCTCCTCCTGCAAAGTGTCTAATGTAAACTAATTTGAACTAACTAACTGCAGGTGTTGGAAATGGGGAGCCATGATGAGCTTTTGGCAGGAGGAGGAGGAGGTGCATATGCAGCACTCATCCAATTACAAGAAGCACAAGAACAACAACAAGGAGGAGAAAATATTTCCCCTATCTCCGACAATGATATCATCCAAAATGCGGAAAGTCTGTCAAAAAGTAGTTATCAAGCAATATCACATCATCGCTCCTCACCATCATCATCACCGCGTCGCTCATCGCGCATCATTGACTTGCCTCAAGTAGTGAGAAAATCTAACAATCTTGGAGATTCAAACCGTCAACAACCTCTGGTCAAAACCTCCTACAAGCAACTAGGCGACATTGAATTAGTTCAAGATCAGAAGCAGATGACAGCGGCAGAGGCGCCGCGAGTTCCATCCTTTCGGCGGCTGATTGCTCTTAACAAGCCAGAATGGAAGCAAGGGCTTCTAGGGCTTAGTGGAGCAATAGGGTTTGGGTTTGTGCAACCCGCATATGCTTACATTTTGGGTGACATGATTGGTGCATTTTATGCTAATGATCCCGACAAGCTGCGGCGAGATGTCAAGATCTATTGTGCGGTTTTTATGGTTCTAGCTGTTTCCGCATTCTCCGTCAACCTATTGCAACATTACAATTTTGCAGCCATTGGCGAGTACTTAACCAAGCGCATTCGCGTTCGTATGTTGGCCAACATTCTTCGCAACGAGGTTGGGTGGTATGATCGCGATGAAAATTCTAGTGGGTCTGTCTGCGCTCGTCTTTCTACTGATGCAAACATGGTAATAAGCTTTTTCAAAAACTTTACCCTAGGGTTGAGCCTAAAAATTTTGTAAAATTTTTTTCACAAAGAAAAAGAAAAATTAGTCAAATTTACACTTCTAAAACCCCCAGAATTTTCCAAAATTTAACCAATCGGGGGAGGGGATTGCACAAAAGGAACTAATCCATTGCAAAAAAAGGGGAATTTAAATCTTAGGTCTTTTCAAATTTGGGATTTTGAGGAACTCGGCCTCCACAACAGCTAATTTGAGGTTTTTAAACTAAGTATTCTAACATCAAAGAGTCTTTAAAGTTAGTGAGGGTTTTGCAAAACATAACACATGATCTTTGAGGCCCACACTAGGCTTTCACTTTGACAGTTTATGAGCCTCATGGTTTATGATGCTTCTTCCTCTACCTTAAGGCGGCATCTAAGCACTTTTGATGAATTTGCATGGCAGGTTCGAGCTTTAGTGGGAGATCGGATTTCACTCGTGGTGCAAGTGACTAGTGCCTTAACTGTGAGCATTGTTGTGGCCTTCATAGTCTTATGGAAGCTGGCATTGGTCATCGTTGTAATACAGCCCCTCATCCTTCTCTGTTTCTACATGAAGAAGGTGATCTTGACGAGAATTGCAGTTGCAAGCACACAAGCACAACAAGATGCAGCCCAGGTAGCAAGTGAGGCAGTTGCTCAACACCGCACAGTAACCGCCTTTTCTGCCCAAGACAAGGTAAAGATTTTTTGCCCACTTGTATGTGTGTGTGTGTGTGTGTGTGTGGAACTTAAGTGATATGATATAATAGAGTTATCCGTAAAGTAAGAAAAACACAGCACCAGAACCCTGAGCTTGGTCGTACACAGGGTGAGATTAAAAAAAAACCTGCAAAAAAGTACATTAGCATTCAAGGGGGGATGAAACTCAGAAAACCATCATTTGTGGTGGTAAACTGAGTTTCATCCTGCTTTCCTTTTCCCTAAGCGCCTCCACAAGTGCAACATATATTTTCACTGCTCCTAACTATACAACTAGTATAATGAGTCTCGAACCTTGTGCATTAAATGCTGAGTATCAGCATTTCATACTGAGATTTATTAAAATGTCTTTACTTTGCGGATACCACTGAAAGAGGGAATAGGGGGGTGAAAGGAGGCCCAAAGACAGGGTGAAGAGAGGGTTACTTTACAGATAACTCTAATATGGTTCGTGGTAATGAGCTTGATATGTGTCACACACACACACACACACACACACACACACACGTGAATTCTAGAAATTCATGTTTCATTGATTCCTCTTGCAGTGGAGAATGCAGAGCATCTTTCTTTCGGCTGTACTTTGCAATAGTTTTGTTACAATTTTCTCATCAAAGAGAGGGTGTTTTTTGCAGATCCTGGGACTCTTTGAGAAAAAGCTGGAGAAGTCAAACAATGACATGGTTTTGCGGTCTCAAGTGGCAGGCCTCGGACTTGGGACAGCAACGTTTTGTCTGTACGCATCGTGGGGTTTGGATTTCTGGTACGGGGGGCTTTTAACTAGCAAGGGTGAAGCCAACCTGAGCCAAGTTTTGAAAGTGTTTCTAGTGTTAGTCAGCAGTGGCCGTATGTTGGCTGAGGCAGGCACGCTCACGCCCGATATTGCAAAAGGCACAGCAGCCATTGCATCAGTGTTTGACATCCTTGATCGCCGCACCGAAATCGACGCAGATAACCCCATAGCAGAGAAGGTAGAAAATGTGGATGGAAAGATAGAGCTTCGGAATGTCCAATTTGCTTATCCCGCCCGACCAGATGTGATGGTGTTCAAAGATTTCAGCTTGAAGGTGGATGTGGGTAGCACGGTCGCAATGGTGGGTCAAAGTGGGTCTGGAAAATCAACAATTATCGGGTTGATCGAGAGGTTTTATGACCCATTACGTGGTACTGTGATGATTGATGGAAAGGATATCCGATCCTTGCATTTACAATCACTCCGTCATCATATAGGACTCGTGAGCCAAGAGCCAACTCTCTTTGCACGTACCCTTCGCGAAAATATTGCTTATGGGAAAAAGGATGCAACCGAAGCTGAGATCATTGAAGCTGCTCGTGCTGCCAATGCTCACAATTTTATCAGGTAATGAACGGGAAAATCCATTTCATCATTGCACTACCAGAGGGATTTATCTAGTTGTGAAGAACTGGTAGAATTCTATCTCTTTTTTAAGTGTATACATAAATGTGGAGGGCACCTTACCCTAGATAACAGTTTTCCACAGCAACAGAGCATGCACCTCGCTCAAAGGAAGATGAGGAGGATGAAGAAGAATGTGTAGTAGCTTTAAAGGTCTTTGATCATTGTCTGCAATATTGCAAACCCTAAGCCCTAAAAACCCTAAATTGCGGATGATTGTTATGAACATTTTCAGTGCCCTTCCCAATGGCTATGATACTTTTGCTGGGGAGCGTGGACTGCAACTCTCTGGTGGCCAGAAGCAGCGGGTGGCCATAGCCCGTGCCGTGTTGAAAAACCCAGCAATTTTGCTTTTGGATGAAGCAACAAGTGCATTGGACATGGCATCAGAGCGTGTGGTTCAGGATGCACTGGATCGGATGATGGTTGGAAGAACTACCATTGTAGTTGCCCACAGGTGAGAGCACCTTGAAAACAAAAATGGCAATGTTTCCAAACAAAGTAGTTGTAGGTTTCTCTATGTGTATTTTTTAGCTATCATAGTTGGGACGCTAAATTGATAGCCAATAATAATAACTAAGGAATTGGCTTGAACCCCTTAAACCCTCCCTAAGCCCTAACCCGATTAAATCATCCCCCAAGGATGCAACAAGAAACCCGCAGGTTTGCACACTTGGGAGCCCTGGATGACCCAGTCTAATGGCTCATGCTTCCTCTCCTTTGAAGATTGTCTTTCAAAAATTTCGCACCTACAACCATGCGGTTGTGGTATCTTCAAGTGTATTTGGTGGTTATCAAAAACAGGAACAGACCCCCGACAGTTATCAGGGTTTAGGGTTTAGGGGGTTCAACAACCTAAAGACTGGTTTCTGGTATATATATAACCATGATTCTCTGACATTTTTTTTAAAATCAAATAACTGCCAAATTCTTTAGTGATTTTTCTCATGTAAACCACTGGTCCATTTGAGGTGTTTGAAATAACAGAATCAGCAGTTCTTTGCTTCTGGTTTTTTATTTTGAAAAACTGGAACCAATGGTTTCTCGGACTCTGACAATATATGCAGAAGCTTGAATTCCATGCATGGAGGTCATTATTAACAAAACCAGACACCCGACCAAGCAACACCACTTTCAGTCTCTACAAAACATTACTTACTTGAGGAAGCTTGATCATGATACAGTTTGTTCTGAATCTGTATGCAGGCTGTCAACCATACAAGGTGCGGATAAAATAGCAGTACTTCAGGATGGGGCAATCTTAGAAGAAGGGCGACATGAAGAGTTGTTGGCCAAAGGTGAAGGCGGAGCATACTATTCACTCATCAGCCTGCAGACGCAATCAAAGAAATCAAAATGACTTCTTGCCATTTTATTTCTTCTTGAAGCTTGAAGGTCTGATGAGAGTTCATCTTTCTTCCCAATTTTGAACTCAACACTTGTAGTGATAATACAAAACAAGAAATTAAACAGTTCCTAATAAGTTCTTAACATTGGAGCAAGGAGCAGGCTAGTTACAACGATTCACCCCAAAAACCAAAACAAAAAGCTGGGGATTTTCAACCAGTATAAGCTAGGTGAAAATGCCATGATGAATTAATTGGCAGAGAAATTCCTTCTAGGAGTTGTAGGCAGACATTCAATTACTTGCCCAAAGATTAGACGTTAAACCTTTCAGAGCATGTCAATGTCTTTCCAGCTTGTTTGAACTTTCACATAAGAATGGGTATTGCATGCAATCAGTGTGGAAGTTTTTCGTGTCAATTATGCACCTTTGTGATGCAATGCTTGGGCGGAATTCGCATCCATTTGACGGAATTCACATCCAAGCTACTTACATACATTGACGGAATTTGCATCCAAGCTACTTACATTCAACATGAATGTTGGAAGGAAAATCATGTTGAGTCGGATGCAATCAACCACCTTTGGAGACCATTGGTTGTTTACCAGTTCTTCCGTGAAAACTTCTAGTTTTTTTTTTAAGGGTTTTGAAATTAACCAAAACCAGTGGCTTCTTTGACTATGTTTTATTCAGAAGCCCGAACCCACAGTTATCTGATTCTGAAATATTTTTGGAAAACGGAAATTGGTAGTCCTGTATGAATTTAGATAACCACACAACACTGCCATTTAAATTACCTGGTGTCCAATTTTGGATGTGTTCCAATAACCCTTTTTTAACTTCTTTTTCTTTTTCTCTGCTTCCAAAACCAACCCTTTCCCTCCAAAGAATCTAGGAGCATTTTGCAGAGTAAGCCCCAATTCGATGCAGCCCCTGGCCTCGCCCCCCCCAAATTGAAAGAGACACCCCATTTTGAACTTTCATCCCCTACCTTAATGAAAACTTAATTAAATCATCCACTAGATTAGCTCATGTTAGTTCTCGAAGCTTACAATTAGTTAATCATTAGCTAATTCTAACATCTTTGCCTATGCATATATTATATACCAAGGGCTAACCCTAGGTTCCTTATGAGAGTAAAATTCTCACTCAATGCTAGTTGGGGAGTTAGTTGTAATAGTGTTGCCTAGTTATTGAGAAAATGCTCAATTATCAATAAAGTTATTTAAAATTTATTAATAACCTACTTGCTAATTATGAATTTTCTAAAAACTAGCTAGAGAACGTACCTACCTAGTACTTTATGCTCATCATGCACCAACACACCACCAGTAAGCAACCTCCTACTCAAAGCACTTTCCCAAATGTCCAAATGGTGGGTCTGCACATCTTCATTGTCATCCTCTCCTTTGATGATTTTGTTTTTATTCTTGTCTATTAAGGTTTGTGCCTCATAGGCTAAACCCTAATGACTCTGCTGAAAATTTCCTCACAACAAGTCATTGACCAGTCTCAACTCGTGGTGATGCTTCAAATTTGAAAACAATGATCTTTTCCCCCTTTTTGTAATGATCAACATCAGTTCTTCTTCTCTAGTGAACACAATGAATTAATTGATAATAGTTTCATTGTCCTTGTGAAAACTTGGTTTGGAAGCATCTTAAGTGATCCCTACCAAATTTTGTATCTCATTTCCAAAATCTTCATTTGCCTCGTACTTGTCCACTGGATTTTTGTTTAAAGCATCCACATTTGCATGTTTAGAGCCTGCACGATGGACAATCTTGAAATGAAAATATTGGAGCATAAATATCCATCTTCCCCTACGTCTATATGCATCAGAAACAGTGGCAAGCCATTCAAGGGGTTTGTGGTCAGTCTTCAAAAAAAAGAAGGGTTCGTGGAGATATTGTCAAAAATGCATTATGCCCCATATGAAAACATAGCATTCGCCTTCCATAGGATGTAAATGCTTTTGAATTGGAGACAATCCTTTGCTAGCATAGGCAATAAACTGCTCATGTTTTTCAAACTTTTGTGATAGGATGGTTCCCACCGCCCTTATGGACCAATCCATGTCTAGAACAAATGATTGTGAAAAATTTGACCTAGTTAAAACTTGAGATATTACCATACATCTCTTTAAAGTTACAAATGCCCCTTGATAGATGGGTGTCCATACAAATTTGCATACCTTCTTGGTTAGACCAAATAGAGGTCCTGCAATTTTTGCATATTTAGAAATAAACTTGCAGTAGTAGCCAATAAGCCCCAAAAAGGCCCTAACATTGGTTATTGTCTTGGGTATGGGAAAATTCTGCACATTAACTATTTTCTTGGGGTCAGGGTAAGATCCTTCAACACTCACCACATGACCTAAGAAAGTGCTGTTCTGCACCCCAAAACAGCACTTGCTAGGGTTTAAATTTAGATGAATCTCTCTCAAACAATGAAGCACCATCCAGATATGTTGCAAATGATCCCTCCAATTCAGGTTGTGGATGTTGACATATCTTTTTAGAAACTTGTTTCTTCGGTTTTCAAAAAACTTCGGCCATAGTTTGTGAAAAAGTACCAGATGTTTTTTGCATGACACTCCTCTGGTACAGTCCTAACTTGGTAATAACTGTAGTCTTCTTGATATCTTCAGGTGCCATGGGTATCTACCAGAACTAGGGTTGAAGATCCAAAGCAGTAAAGCAAGCAAATTCTCCCAGTTCTCACATCATCCACTACTAGGGGATGTGGTCCCAGCTGTTGGCCATTCCACCCAAATTTGAGTGGAATGAACCTACTCCACTATAATGGTTTAGGGTATGGTTTGGGATTGCGTTAAAGATTGGGGTTGTGTGGCAAAGTACATGTCACTACTATGCCACCATACATGCTTAAACCACTAGTTAAAAAATTTAGTTGTATTAAAATATATAATTTTAAGTTTAAAACTATAATTCCAATTATGAAAAAATTATTTAAACATTATAATCGATGTTTCAATTTTGAAAATTGTTATTGGAATTCCTTTTTTAATTATTGAATTTGAAAAATTATTTGAATTTAAAATTTAACATTTTAATTTTAAAAATAATTATTAGAATCATTTTATATTATTTGAATTTAAATAAAACTATTTCAATCTCAAAATTGAAATTGTTTTCTTCCACCTCCTAATCTTGCACTAATTCATAATAATCTAGAAATGAAGACTAATACATAAACATGGGTTGTATACCTTTTGTAACATCCCTTCCTCAACTATTCACCAATTCTGGACTTGAAATTTCATGCGGTTGATCATGTATTATAAAAATCCTTATTTCGTTTTGATCTCGTCAATTCTAAATCACAAATTGTGGCTAAGAAGCATACTGCACTTGTTCATTTGGGTGACTAATTGATTACATCTCCCTCTATGGAGATCGTTGTCTATTACTATGTGTTTTCTAAATATCCCCTCCATATTTCATGTCGTATCACCTCTTATGGTAGAAATGACATATGCCTTGCAAGTTTTCCCTCTGTTTTTAAAACTTGTTTGTCTAACATCACATTTTGATATGGGGTTTCTATAAGCCCTACATATTCCTTTTTGTTTTCAAGATTGTTTTCTATTTGTCTTTCAATAACTTGCTAATTTGCCTCCAAATCCAATTGTCATTATAAACTCTAGGTCACCATTTGATTCATCTTATTTAACAATTCTTCGTTTTCAAAGTCTATAGATCGCTCTGCAATCCTTATGGTGTCAACCACTTAGACTTCTAATTTTTTTAACATATCCCTTTAAATTGTGAATTGAAAAAATAACATTACTCGTCTAAACATTTTTTACTACAATATACAACAAAATTTATAAAAAACCTTCCCATTACGGAACGAATTTTTTTTTAAAAAAATCCCCACAAGATAATTGCCAAATGATAGAAGTAAATTTAATTCCTACAAAATATTTCACATTATTGTAACAACATATTTGCATTTCACATGCATACATTCATTATTCCTATCTTAATTTTCAACATTCTTAACATTGCCCTTCATTAGAACACAAAATTCATAGTTATTTCATATAACCAAAATCTGCACTTCAAAATACATTGTAAAAAAATTTTAAAACAAGATTATATTTCATTTCATCATATTTTCATACTAAAACAATTCACACAACAATACGAACATAAAATTCATTGTAAAAGTCTAACTTTTTGTATTGTTGTAAACATGAATCAGAATATAGTAAAATCCCATGTTTTGTTGAAAAAAATCCCAAAGCAACAATGAAAATTTATGGTATATACCCAAGAAAAAAAACCCAATTTGAATCTGTAAATATGTATTATTTACATTGGATTTTGTTAGATGAGGACATATATGTGCAAAACTATTCAACTCTAGATTGATGTTACAAATTGGGATTTAAGGTAAACAAATTCTTTGTTATTATAGTCATTTCATTTGTTTTATTTATTAAGGGTAATTCAAAAAAATTGTCACATTTTATATCATCTCCAATGCATATGATGTCCCTTCTAGGTCAATATTTGGTTGTTTTTGCTATTGTATGGATGAAATCCATTAACATCCATATTGCCCACTTGTGTGATACATGTATGTCTAGCTAAATCTCTAGGTCAATATATGGATGGGATAATACCTTCGAACCTCCATCATATTTTGATGTCATACATGTAAATCATCCATGTGGTATATGTTACATTTTAAATTTTACATATATACTTACCTAGGTAAATTTTGATACATTACATATAGTAAAGGACATCGTGAAACATCATTTCATCCATTTGTCTTGTCATCCATCTGTCCATCCGTCTGGTCATCCATCCACCTCATCATGGTCTGTTTACTTCGAAGGGGTGGAGAAAGAGTGGCGGAGAATAATATATATATTAGTGTTGTCAATTTTTATTTTTATGTTTATTTTTTATTTTGGGGTTTTTGGACTTCGGTACACTCATCCTGTCTCTTTCTCAACAACTGAAAGAGTTCGGTTGGGCTTTTTTTTTTTCCTTTTTGAAATTTTATTTAAAATATTGGAAATTTTTAATGCTTTTTACATTGCCATATTTTTTTATCATTGTTCAATGGATGTGAGAGCGAGCAGCCATTAAGCACAATTTTATTAGATATTGGCAATTTCAAGGCTTGCATTTGCCATAATAATAATGGCAATGGATGTCAGTTGCCATTTTAGCACACAAACTTAATAGATATATTGGTAATAGCAATGATCAGATTGCCCAGAAAAACAATTTTGCAAATAATAGTAATATGCTGGATGCCAAAGGTATTATTATGATGCATGTGAAAATTGGCTGCACCAGAAACCCTAACCATTCTGAACAGGGAGGGGGTCTGGATATTGGAACTTATCAACATACAGAACCAAAGAAATAATTTTCAACAGATTGATACCTACTAAATAAGTAACATACTACTTACTTATAAGTTGAACAATGTTGGGGTATATTTCCCGTCTCCGGTCTATTCCCATGGTCAGCTGTATGTTGCTATCTCACGGGTCACAAGCAGTGCAAAACATCAAGATTTTCAGCAGCTATATAAAAAGGTTTTGGAAATGTAGTTTGTAATTGTAATTTTGTAATATGTACTGTCAAATACACACACCTGTGCATTAGGTACGGGGTTCAAACTAGTGCATCCATATGTGACATGTGTGTGTTATTTGTGTGTTTGTTGCCATAGTAAAAGAATTACATGCATGGATGTGAATCCTTGGATTGTGGGCAGTATTACCCACTCCTAAAGTGGAACCGGGTCTGCAATACCTGAAAAGAAACTAGATTACTAGCGACACCAATTAGGTGTTGGTTCTAGATTTCACTGACTGCTTTTACTAGTGACATCAATCAGGTAGTTAGTTTGGGTTTGATTACCTAAAGAAGAATTTCTTCACTTGTATACCAACACAGATTACAGTAGATGCAAGAAAAAGTGAATCAAATTTATGCACAAATTTTGTTACTTGGTGGAATCCCATGGCAACTCTTTGCATAAATCCTGCATGCCTTGCCCGTAATTGGTAACTCTTTGGATGCACCTCCTGCATACGCCTCGCAAATATGAGACAAGCAACCCGCGATTTCAGTGCTGGTGTTTTTTTCTTCTTGAGTATCGTCGGCTGTTGTTTCACCTTATCTTTCTTCCCCACTGTCTGAATCAACTTTGTATTCAGCTGTGGCAACAAAGAAACAGAGAGAGAATTATATGAGATTCAAACCAAATGGTCTGCATTCAATCTGACCAACATCAGATCCAGAATCCTCATTCTGTGACCTCTGTGCAAACTCCTAGATTGGTACACATGGAGGGGAATCCATACCTGTTTGACAGGCCTGTGTTCTTTGTTGAACCACTTCATACTCAAAGTGGCTGTGCAAACTTCAACTCTAGGAGAGTTTACAGATTCCTCAATGCCTGCCTCAGTTGTTGCTGCAAGAGCTGCCAAACCCACATCCTTCATTTCACAGGATGCCTTATTTGACTCTACTGCAAACACATGATCAATGTAGCTCAACAAAGAGTGCTCCCGTACTGCATCTATTGACCCACAATTCAAATGGAAGCTCAAATGTTGCTCCATCTTCCAGTGATCCATGTCTGCATATTCCAGGAAATTTGTCTCTGTGTCTAGTAACACCATGTGGCCAGCAAATGCATAACCAAATCCTGATTGGTGCGAAAGAGCTAATGCTAATGCCCGGTGCAGCAAGAAACGCAGAATTGCAGGTGCCCATGTCAATGCTTGTGTGCCTGCAATTACAACAGGCAGCTTCTTCGTTTTCACTTTGAATAGTTGGAGGATGAGCATGACAACTCGTGTGATTTGCATCACTTCAGCAAGAGGTCCAACATTCAATCCTGCCCACATGCTGTAAATAGTATATGCGAGTGGCATCACCTTTGGGACAATATCATTCCGAGACACAATATGGACGAAGTGGTGCTTGTACCGTTTATTTATGTACCTGTAAACATGGGTTCCAACTCCACAGTTTGACTACTGAAAAAACCCTTGAGAAAAGCAGTCTCTCACTCGTGACAGTTGCACATTTCCACAGGTAATAAGTACTAGGGAAACTTGCTAAAGACATCTATATATTGAATCATGAGGAAAGCAGAAAGTGCAGTTGTATTCAAGATCCTCTGGCAAGTGGATAAAGAACAAACCTGGAAAGTCTGTAATCAGCAAAGAAAGGGCAGCCAAATGTATAGCACTGGATTTGGGCATGACACCACCGTCCTGTTGCCTCTAGCAATCTGTGCAACAACCACAATTTTCAGACACAAATTCTTGACATAAGAAGTGCACTAAAAGCCTGAAAACCTCTATTTGACCCCGACACCCACCATATGCACTACTTGTCTGTGATTCTGGATTGGGCACCGTCATTGCAGCAAAATGCAGATATTAGGAGAAATTGATCTTCTGTACTTATCCCAATGTGCCTGGAGTAGCTGTGAAGAATTAAGCACCAGAGAAAAAACTCCAGAGTACAACAATCAATCTAGGGTTGTTATTGCAACCCCAACAACAACCCTAGATTCTGATGGTGGAGGAGGACGAGGAGGGTGGGGAACATATAATATTATTATTATACCTGAGGGCAAGAAGAGAGGCAACAGCACCTCCAAGAGAATGACCTGTGAGTACCACTCTCTCTCCCCTCACCAACAGCCTCCTGAAATACTCCAGTGGGATGGTCTTTGCCCTGTCCAGAAAGCCTGCATGTGCAGCTCCGGGGGTCAAAGTCATGGTCCTCTGGATGAAGTTGAGGTCGGTGAGAGCGTCACTGATGTCAGTAGTTCCTCGACATGCCACAACAAAATGGCCATCCGTCAATGACCTCACAACCAGAAGCGATTGCTTACAGTTCCCGAATCCGTTCTCCTGAAGCTCCTCCTCCGCTACAAATTCGTATTTGGCTGAAGCTGGGAGTCCATAATCTTTCTCCATCAGTTTCAGCTCCTCGTCCGGCTTGCTGGAGTATACTACCGCTGACAAGATGATAGAATCCACCAGCCATATTGGGTGCCTGTCGTCTCTGATGATCTTCCCCAAGCTCGCCATTGTATATACGCTAGTACTATTACCCTTGGAGCAAACCCAAAACCCTAAAACCCACTCCCAAGAAATTCTTGAATGAGAGAGAGAAGAGAAGAGAAGCCAAAAGAGAAGAGAAGCCAAAACAGTCTACTAATATAGCTAACAATGATTTTATTATTATTATTATTATTTTGTGGCGAAACTTCCCAACTTGGCAGAAAATATTTCCAGAAAATGAAAAAAAAAAAACAACACGAATTTTTTTTATTTTTAGGGATTTATTTCCTCTATTTTTCGAAATGAAAATAATTAAATTTGCCACATCTAGGCTTCTATTGGTGGCAGGGTATATATATATATATATATATATATATATATATAATCCGCCCCCACCACCGCCCCCCATTTTCGTGATGGAGCTGAAGTGGCCGAAAGACAGTTTAGCCAAATATGGGATACAAACAAGGTTTGAAAGTAAAAAAGAGTTTAAGCAATCCTCCATATTTTTGGCTACCCAATAGAGAAATCTGCGGAGATTTTCGAAATTTGGCGACTGGAGAACCTAAAAACAGCATAATTTTCTCAGCCTCTTCGAAAAAGAATTTAGCCACCCAATAACAAAACCAATTGGTGGAGCATGGCAGAGAGAGATTGGGGGGGTAGGTGGAGTAGTTATTAGTGTGCCAGCAGCAAAGAGTAGAAAAGAAGAAAAATCCCTGGCATATAAACAAGGCAGGGATCGGAACCCATTCATGCGCAAGAAGTACGAGTATAGGAGAAGGGCCTGAAAATAGACCCTTCTCGGGCCGGGATCTCAAATCCGGAAGGATCTATTTTCAGACCTTTCCCCTGCGTAAAGACCAGCGGTAATTTTTCTTTCCGCTTCCCCGTATGGATTAAGACAAAAGCTGATCAAACTTGAAAAACGATGCAAATAGGCAAAAGATAGATTACTGAGTTTGAAAAATGTACCTTCCGAAATGTGGACGGAAGGCCCAGTACAGCCCGTTCAGGGGCTGTACTGGGCCTTCCGTCCACATTTCGGAAGGTACACTTTTCAATTACTGCAAAATTCGGTAGGGTCAGGGAACGTCCTGAAAATACAAAGGAAAAATCCACCGCTTGTCTTAAGGGCAAATAAAATCACCACAACACATGTCACTAAAGCACATAACAATGGGGAAGAAGGTAGCGAAGAAAGGCGTGGGGGCAGGTGGCATCAATTTTGTGAAGCTTTCATTTGCTTTGGCCTCAGCAAAGCTACATCTGTCCCCCATGTCCCTGTTTTCTTGACGCCTGGTCACTGAATACAAAGAATCCACACCAGTCTCAGTTGTCTTAGACTAATGCATGAGACATTAGCCCAAGATGTATGTCTAATGGTGCATTCACACTTGATGTTAAGTCAGTGTTAAATGAAAATCTAGGTGGCGTCCTAAGTGGCACCCAATGTTAAATGGTTGATAACTTAATGTTAAGTGAATGTTAACATAACATAAAATGTTGGTAATTAGGTGTAAGTCCTAAATGACTAGCATGGTGTTAGTGGTCTCAACACTAAAGTGCCTAACACCAAGTGTGAATGCACCTTAAGCCCAAGACATAGCCATATTAAGTCATCCAAGAAGGCAAGGATCTGTGACTCAGGACACTGGCCTGCATACCCCAAGACTTTACTTATCCACTCTTTCCAAGCCTAAAAACTTAAGGTTTGGTTTGAGGCCTTAGGACATGAGGATTGAAAGCCCTAGGACATGAAGGCCTAGAACTTGTGAATTGAGGGACACTTACACAAAGCCTTGTAAAAATTTCCTTGTTCTGAGGGCCTAGGGACATGACAAGATGTCCTAAGACATAAGGCCCAAGGATATAAGGATATGTTTTAAGACATGAAGGTGTAGGACATGAGGACATGTTTTGTCAACAACTCTTGCCCTGACATTCCAAAGCTCCCAATTTAACTTGACTATTGAATTCAATCTGAAGTTCTAGATCTTTTTGTTGTTTTGATTCTTTTGGTGGTGTCCTAAAGTTTCATATTATAAACTTTCAAATAGAGTTTTTCATCTTTTGCAACAGAGGTGTCATTTGGGATGTATGGATTCAAAATTCTTCCCAAATTTTGCAATAAGTGTTAAGGTTTGTCTTTTTGTTTCAATTTGTCACAGTTATGTTTGTTTTGTCATTGATTTACATTAAATGTGAAGTTTTTATTTCATGCTTCATCTACCTTTCCTCGATTTGAAAAGGTCGTGTCATTGAAAGTTGGTTGTTTGAAGTTTTTTTGTTCCAAAATAATGCATGCAAAATGCAACAAAAATTGCAATTACATGTCTTCAAACTAAAGATTTAAACTAGTCGTCATTTTAACTTCTTTTTTTGCACAATGCAAAAGTGAAAGTTGTTGAATTGTTTTTCACTTTTCACTTAGCTAGGTGGTTTAAATTTTTAAATAAAAAGTGTTAAAGAATCCTTTGATTATCAGCTAAATGTTACAATCAATTTCATTCATAATTAACTCATGTATAGGTTGGAAGAAAAATAAAGTGATCCAAACAAAAGGAATGGACAAAGAAAGACATCCTTTTTCCAATTTTGGAAGGTACAAGGATGCACATCAAGAGGAATATTATGATTAAAAGGGGTGAAAGAATTTTTAAATGATCCAAATTGACAAAATAAACAAAAAAAATAAAGCATTTTGAAATTTTTGGGGCTACAAGGATGCACATAAAGAAGAATGTTAGGATCAAAGGGGGTAGAAGATGAAATTACACTAACAAAGTTCTAGGTTGCTAGAGTTCTAATATTTTCATCAAGTTTGCAAGGTTTCATAATCTCAAATCCTTTGGTCCTTAAAGGATATTTTTAGTGTGGACTTTTCTTATTTTAAGGGGTGTTTGTCCTTTGGGTGATGGTAGCTGACGTGTTCCTAAGTCCTTGGATAGTCCCTAGTTGGGACTAATTTGCTCAAGTTGTGGAATTGGGAAGGACTCGGGGCACGCTCCCAACGTTTAGCATTAAAGAGGGTGAGAGGGGCATGCTGAAAGCTCCGGGATTATACTAGGAAGAGGGACAAGCTATTTAGTTATTCGGTCCTGCATCCAAATCCAACCAACAAGTTGGTTAAAACTCATTCTGCACACTTTTGGTGTTGGGACTAGCCACGGGCAACCTTGGACTCACTTGACTCACCACGGCCCAGATTCGGGGGAAGCCACCACCTTCCCCCATATAGTATTCTCTACGTCTCGCCACCACACTTACATCCGAATGGCACTTTTTCCCAGGACTCCCAAAGTGGAGTCCCGAAATTATCCCGGTTTTGACTCCCGGGACTTTGGACGTTCATAACTTCTTGCCCCAAGCTCGAATCGAGACAAAGTCTAAAACAAAGTTGTAACTTTCCTCAAGAACTTTCCAATGGTGTGTCGCATTTCACCTGCACGCACCAGGATCGGGTCGATTCCTGACTTTTAGTGGTCGGCAGTCAAACTGCCAGTTTGACTCCCGGCCCTTCTTTCGACCATAACTTATGCTGCAGATGTTTAAATGGTTCATGTGAGGCCACTTTAGACATCTACACTTCAAGACCTTTCCAACGGTATAAAGAACACCTCAATGCAAGGTGTTTTGACCCCTGAAATTGTGCTCTGAGTTTTTGAAAGTCCCGGAGGACTCTCAAGTCCCATTTTTGAGGATGTGAGTGGCGACCTCGCATTTCCCTCAAAGTGGGATTGCGACAGTAGCATGAAGTTGTCGTCACCATTCAAAACTAAGTAATCTAATGTGTGCTCTTTTTCTTCAAATATGATTTTTTTTTTGTAAAAATATGATGCCATAATTTGGTGGGTAGTCACAATCTTTCACAAGATTGATACAAAGCCCTTTCATGAGATACCAACACCTTTTTTTTGTATATCACCAAAAACAATCAATTACAATTTAGTATAGTGACCAACATGCCATGGAAAAGCTTGTGGGTTTTTCTTCTTTTGTATGAAAGCTTTCTACAAGCCCCAATTGCCATGGTTGTTGGTTTTTTAAATGCATACTCCATGACTTGGTATGTTTAGCTACTGATCAATGTTTTCATTTTCTTTTGAACATGTAGCAATAGGTGACACATAAGGTGTATACTCCACATTCGAATTCCCAACACTTAGAAGATTGGAAATTGATAGATATTCAACACACATTCCAAACCAAAAAATAAAAAAATAGAAAATGATGTTCAAGGTGAAGAACATTTGTGGAAAAACACAGTCCTTGAAGCTCACAAGCCATAGATCATATAAGACCACAACATACAATGAAGAAGGAAAAAACTCAAAGAAAAAATGGTTACCATAATAGAATAATCAACTTCTAATGGGGGAAAACAATAATCCAAATGATCATTTTGCACTTGCAAATCCAACCGAACATATAAATCTTTTTTACTACAAAAATTCAAATTCAACTGCATTAGTATTTACCTCCATCTTATGAGTGGATGGATTTATAACACTCATGACATAATTATTTGGGTCATCTTGAATTAAATAACACAATTGTATTATAAGTACAAGCATCAAGTCTATTCCATGTCCCACATGTTTTGAGTTGTTCCACACATTCCCACACCTTATTTCACTAACCACCATGTTGTGAGATTTTCATCTATGTGACAACATGTGACATGCAAGTGATTAAATACCAAATAATATTTAAACAATTCTAAAAGGATTCAATGGTGCACTTGTCATGTTCTTCACCACTTTTATTACACCCATTGGTTTTTTTTGTTATGATGGATGGATACAAACATCAAGGTGAAATTGTAGATTAAGTTTTACATTAGACACTACAATTTTCAAGAAAAAAAATGAAAGGAAATTCAAGTTTTAAAAGGAAAAATCTACAAGAACACAAAGACCCTAAAGCCCACGAGTTAATCATCAATTTAAGATGTGTTTTTCACTTTGATGTTCGATGGTTGAAAAGGTCATGACTGTTGTCCAAGCAATGACCTTCTCTTTTATTTTAATTAGTTATTAATTTTGGAATTAAAAAGGATAAATTCCACATTATATAAAGCAAAATATTGGGGAAATTTTGAAAGAAAAAACCTTTTGTACTACAACAAAAAGTGTCCCTAAACAACAAATGATTTCACTAGATTATGGGAAAATTCTCTGGTTATAGTGAATGAAACCTAGTCAGGAAGCAGTGAATACACTAGCCTAGTGAACAGGGACTAATGAACTACACCCACATTTTGTAGTAGTGAAAAAGCACAAAAAAGCTTGAGATTTTCATTTGTTTAACTTGAAATGGTTGTTAGATTCAAATACAAGAACCCAATTCTATGCACTTACATATACACTTTTGTGAAAACTTTTCTATAAGAAGGTCAAACATTATAATGCACATGTTTTGAAATGTTATTAGCATAAATAGAGGTTGATTGCATTGTAATAACAAAAAAACATTGTTGAAAGTTAATAGAATCCTTTAATCATTTTTTAATTTATCATAAATAATTTTAAAACATTTTGACCATAAACAAAACATGTTAGAACACGAGGTGCATAAGATTACATGGTGTGAATTGGGGTACGTAAAAGATTTTCAAATCATCCAATTCATAATTGTTTTTGCTTTGGTTCAAAGATGAAATTGCACGTGCTTTCTTCAATTGAATGACATTGAACAACGTTCAAAAGCTCCTTGGGTCTAAGTGCAAATTATTTCAAAATCCATTATATGGACGATAGTCACATTACTAACAACTCTTCAATGTGCTAATAATAGTAGTAACAAACTTCCACCCAACTTGAAATCATAAATGTTCCCCAAACTAATAATCCAAAAGATTAAGTGTGGTCTCCCCTTGTTCATCATCATGTAAACATGCAAAAGCACAATTAGGGGGACAAAATGGACCATCACAGTTGTAGTTTTTTTGTGGACTACAACATGAGAGTACCATGTAAAATCATATTAACATTAATAATTTTTAATTTTTAATTAACCATGTTATAATAGACATCAATGGGAATCACACACAAAATATGGATGAATTTTTTAAAAACTGGATACCATAGTGAACTTTTGAAATTACAACATTGCATTTGTCACATAGACATATTTTGCATGTGGACTCAAAAAGTGTACTAAAATGGTGTCAATTTTTTTTGATAAAAAATAGAAAAAATTTAAATGAAGTGTTTAAGAGTGATGTGCATTGAAATTTTTTCAATAGAAGAAATTCTGAATTTTTGAGGTTCAATATTATCTCATTTGAGTTATTGGGAATCCATATCTTATAGAAAACATCATCTTTTTTAATGGTTTTTTTGACAAAACACATGAGGAAAAATAGATACAAAATTACCTATCATTATTTTTAGATGAAACACAACCAAAATGTAGGTTTGATGGATTGTTCAAGCTCCCAAGTCCATTCCAACTATGTGCCAAAAGTGGGCACTTGCTTGATCAATTCAACTTGGTGTGATGTCATATTGACTAAATGATGTCATAAAGATATCATTTTTTAAAACTAGGCTAGGTTTAGGTTTTAGCGCTCAAGCATTCACCCGTTTGTCGCAAGTTTAGGGTTTACCATTCAAACATTCGCTCATTGCCACGAATTTAGGGTTTTAATGCATTTTTTTGTTTTGCATTATTTTTGGTCACATCTAATGGCATTGCTTTCTTTTTGCTCAAGTTCCACCTAACGCTAAGTTTACAAACACACTATATTTACAACAAATCTTTTATCTTCATTTTGTAAATTACTTGACCATTTGCCAAGCATTTTGTCATTTCCTTTTTATATCATCATAACATTGCAAACTAAAGCCTTTGTTTTTACATATTCAAGGATAAGATTCTCACCCAAGAAAGTAATGGGTTCCAAACGAAATCAAAAACAAAGAAAAGGGATCATTGAACCAGGTCCTATTGATAAGGCAAGACGCACATTGGAACCTAAAATTGTTACATTGCAACTTAAACTTTTTGTTTTGTAGCAAAAAATTATTGATTTGCAATGTGCAAGTGATGATGGAAATGCAGCAAGGAAGGTTGCCCAAAATGCTTGACAAACGAAGTGCTGTGGGAAAAAGAAAGAACAAAAACTACACATGTAATTTATGTTGGATGCATTCGATGACATTGAACAAGTGATGCGAGATAGAGACTTATGAAGGATGGCATTTCAAATAGTTGATTACATTTTCATTATTATGCATCCTTATCCTGGGCCGAAATGCATGAAAGGTAATGGAGAAGGTTTTGTCATATCTAAGGTTGAGCCACTACCCTCCCAATTATGTTTTACCTGCACATATTGTTAAAGCACAGCAAAAGGTTTTGTTAGGTTTGAATATGTCAATAGATGCAAACAAGTTGGTGCAATTTAACATGTCATTGGTGAACAAAAAGGTTTTGTTAATAGCAACTACACTTAATGTCAGTGAAAGAAACACTCAAAATGTTACTAAAGTTTTTGGAATACATCAAAGACTAAGAAGAACTACCAAGTTTCAACAACAATTAGCTAACAAGGAAGGCCATGAATTATGGATATTAAGGGTGTGGAAGGTGCGGGTTGATGTAGTATCCATAGAGGTTCACAACTACATTATTTCTTGGTGGATTACTCAAACCAAGGTGAGCCCAAATAAAAAGGATGTCACATGATCAAAGGTTGGCCCTAAATAATAGGAAATGAAGCCAACCCATTATTTAATGGAAACCCAAGTACTTGGTAGTTTTCTTCTAAAATTTTGTGGTTCAATTATAACTTATTAATCTTCGCAAAATTTGATGCCCACTGTTGAAATTTTACATTGGGCATGAAGGACTCAATTGGTGGATTGTTTTATGATCTTGATCTTTATATAAGTTGTGTGGTTTGAATGATCCATGAGTTGTAATGGTGACAAAAACTCCATGAATTGTTTTTTTGTTACAGTTCATATATGAAATTACATGAACTCATGTAGTTTAAATGATCCATGAATTGCAATGCTGACAAAAACTTTGTGAGTATTTATTCTGTTACAATTTAGACTTGTTGACAAAAATTCTGTGAGTACCTATTTTGTTACAATTCAAATTTGAAGTTACAAAACTCTTGTAATTTGAATGACCCATGAATTGCAATGGTGGCAGAAATTTTATGAATACCTATTTGTTACAATTTAGATTTGAAGTTACATGAACTCCTATAATTTGAATGATCCATGAGTTGCAATGGTGACAAAAACTCCATGAATTAATTTTTTTGTTATAGTTCATATATGAAATTACATGAACTCATGTAGTTTAAATGATCCATGAATTGCAATGCTGACAAAAACTTTGTGAGTATTTATTCTGTTACAATTTAGACCTGTTGACAAAAATTCTGTGAGTACCTATTTTGTTACAATTCAAATTTGAAGTTACAAAACTCTTGTAATTTGAACGACCCATGAATTGCAATGGTGGCAAAAATTTTATGAATACCTATTTGTTACAATTTAGATTTGAAGTTACATGAACTCCTATAGTTTGAATGATCCATGAGTTGCAATGGTGGCAAAAACTTTGTGAACTCATAATTGTTTGTTACAATTTAGATCTAAAGTTATTCCATGAGTTTCAATGCCTACTTTAATATTGAAACTCCATGAGAATTCTAGAAAACTATCATGGAGTTTTCTACTTTAAAATAGACATTGAACTACCATATGGTGGAAATTGTGAACTTGCTAGAGTTTATTAGTGGTCTTGAAATTTTGTTTGGATTTCTAATGGTCAATCTATGTACCTTACGGATTTTTGTGGGCCTTGTAATACTTTGTAACATGATGTTTGACATGCCCCCAAGTTCCTTGATAAACTCAAAGGTGAGTGTGAAATGAAAACAACGAAAGAGCAAGGAGTTGGGGCACGTTCCTTGGCTCGCAGCACTTTGGGGGTAAAGGGCGTGCTAGAGCTCCAAGATGGGATTAGGAAGAATGACAAGTAACTAATCACTCACACAGACCTACACAAAATTAAACAACAAGTTGGTTAGTGCATAGTTGAAGCACTTTTAGTGCTAGGACTCACCACGAGCAAACTCGAACTCACAGGACTCACCACGGCCCGGATTTGGGGGAAGCCACCACCTTCCCCCTTATAGTATACTCTATGCCTATCCATGAGGCCCACATCCAAATGGCATTTTGTCCCAAGACTCCCAAATGGAAGTCCCGAAATTCCCAAAGTTGGGATTCTCGTAATTTTGGAGCCCCACAACTTTGTGTGCAGACCTCTGATTGAAATGAAGTTTAAAGAAAAGTTGTAGCCCTCGTTGAGAGCTTTTCAATGGTAAGTCGCACGCCACTTGCAAGCAAGGAAATTGGGTCGATTCCCGATTTTAGTGGTCGATTCCCAGCCTTTCTTTTGGCCATAACTTGTGTTTCAAATGTCCAAATGGGTCATGCGAGACCATTTTAGACATCTACATTTCAATAGCTTTCCAATTATATAAAGAACTATTCAATCCAATGGGTTTTGATCCTTACAATTGCTCCTTGAAGATTTGGGAGTCCATCGGGACTCCAACTCCTCAAGTGGGAGTTCATTTGGGAGTGTGAGGGCTCATTCTCTCACACTCTCCTGCACTCCCGGAAGTATAAGATGTGCCTCCCGGGCCTCCCTCTTGTCTTGCACTCTTGCAAGTCCTTGCCTTGGTCGCGAGCCCAAGGCTAGGGTTGTGACACTATTAAACTCATATGTGTGCTATTAAAATACCTTGTGGACTTATGTGTGCTTTGAGGATGCCTCATGGACTCTATGTTGGACTAATGTGTGGTTTAAGGGGGCTTTGTAAGGAGTTATGTGTGTTTTATGGATGTCCTTATAAGGACTATTTGTTAAATTGCAATGTGTTATAATGTACATATATACACTTAATTTTGAACTTTTGTGTTCTTTGAAGAAGTTTTACGAATTAAAAACTTGGACTAATGTTTGTTTTCAAGTTAAATTTGTGTGTTTCAAGGTGGTATTCATGTGTGCTCTAAGCTAGATGCCTTGTGGACATCAAACACACTGGTGTGTATTTATATGACCAAACAACACTCAAATTATTTTTGTTGATGTTCAAAATGGGAATATCAACATCGTGCATGAATTTGGAACTTAGATGACTAATTAATTTTTGGTTTAAAGGTGCCTTATAGTAAGGTCAACTTATGGACTACTTGCTAGACTATTATTTACTGTAATGTACGTACATCTATGGATTTAATTTTGGATTTGTGTTTTTTAAGGATGTTTTATGAACTATAGAATTGAATTCATGTTTATTTTCAGTTGAATTTGTGAATTTCAAAATGGTATTCCTTTGTGCTCTAAGTTGGATGCCTTATGGACATTAAAACACATTCTTGTACAAATTGCTAAAACGTACAAGTCACATGTGTTGTGTATTTATAAAAAAATAACACTCAAATTCTTTTTGTTGATATGTTCAAGATGGGAATATTAATGTCATTCATGAATTTGGAACTTTGTTAGACTTCTATTTATTTGACTAATTAGTTTATTGTTTAAAGGTTATTTATAGGTGGGATTTATGGACTGCATGTTAAACATGTTTATTATGATGTACATCTATGTACTTAATTTGGACTTCTATGTTCTTTGAAGATGTTTCATGAACTATAGACTTAGATTCATGTTTTTTTTATTTGAATTTGTGAATTTTTAAATGGTATACATTATATTCATTTGTGTTCTAAGTTGGATGCCTTGGGACATCAAGGCATGTTTTTGTGTTATGTTAGGTTAGACTGTACAGATCACATGTATGGTGTGTGTTTACCTAAATAAACAACGTTCAAATTCTTCATCCTAATGTTCAAGATGGGAATAACAATGTCATTAATGAATTTGGAGCTTAGTTAGACTTATGTTTATTTGACCAATTAATCTATGGTCTAAAGGTGCCCTGTAGGGATGTATGGATTGCATGTTGGACTATTGTTTGCTAGAATGTACATCTATGGACTTAATTTTGGACTTATGTGTTCTTTGAGGACTTTTATGAATTATAGACTAAAATCTTTCAATTTTCATGTATAAACTAGATTCTTTTTAAGATTTCATGTTGTGCACCCTACTATTATAATTAGACAGTGTATGTTTGAAAGAGTTAGGCCATTTTTTGTGCGAAAAATGAAAGATTGAAACACATGTTGCATTTATCATGTTGAAATTGATGAACTTTCAACAACTTTCAACAACATGCAAAAGGTTATTGATGGCTTTGATTGTACCTACAATTTCCATATCTATGGTTTTATTATTACAAATTTTACTACTACAAATCCTACTAGTACAAATCCCACTCCTTTTTGGATTAATAGTTTAGGGTATAATAATTTATAATAACCTATAATAACTTAGGGTATAAATTAAAATAACTAAGGTAGCCTAAATTAATATAGGGTATATCATAAAATAGCACAAGTATTTAAAACAACAACATAAAAATCATATTTACCATAGTAAATTATAATAGTGAATTATGTCAACTAGTAGTGAAACACGATGTTTACATAGTGATATTATAATGAAATAACTTTAACTAGGGTGAAATCATTAAAATGTAGTGAACTAATTTCACTTTTAAGGTCCTATAGTGATTTAGGCTAGTGAACTACACCCCATTTTTGTAGTAGTGAATTGTGCTTACAAAAGCATTGGAATTACATGGTTGAGGAAGGATATGCCCTTTCTACTCACTTTGTTTGGTCAAATGTTGTGTAGGCCAATTCAAATCGCATAAGCCTTGGTATTTTGTGGGACATTTTCTTAATTTGACAGGTGGTTGTGCAATGATTTAGTCATTTTTCGAAACTGGACGTGGGAAAGGAGTTCATGACAGAGTTGGGGTTGTCATCAAACGATTTTTGCAACAAGAACAATTGAATGCTCATGGGGTGCCTTTACGAAATGTAACAAATGTTATAAGTTTCCTATGTGAAAGATTATCTGAAAGGCCAAAAACCTTAAGTAAATTGGACACTACAAGCCAGTAAAAAGGTTGTTTTGGCTCATAGGTGATGATGATGTTGATTGAAACACTACTTATGCTTGTCATCCCATTCCTGGCACCCAGAAAATGCATTTTGTATGTGCCTTGAATCAATATGATGTGATTAAACTAATGATTAAAAACTTGTCATGTTTTTTTTGTTTTTGCATGGAGAGAGAATGGTTTGCATGTTTATATGTTAAATGGACAAGGGAATGGAAGCTAGAAACATTAAAGCTTGCCGATACTTGTTTTGTGTGATCTATTATGGAAGAAGAAAATGTTAATTGGGATTATGGTGAGGATGGAGATGCACTTGTTGCTTGTTTGGAAATATGATATAATTTTGCTATCAATGCAACTATTGATAATGATGAAGGCTAAGAGTTTTGGATTATCAAATGCTCAAGGCCTCTTCATAAAGTTAAAAATGATTTTATTGATGTGTGGGGTTCTTCATATGAGGTTGGTAATGATGTAATTGCAAGTACCTATTATCGAAAATGGGGCATAACTAAAAACTTTTATGTTTTATCGGAGGCATCTCAAATTGTGTTTATTTATTTTCATTTCGTACGAGCTATCAAATTCCCAATGCTCCCAAAACACCATTGTGTTCGTGGTAACAATCATGTATATGAATTACTAGCTTATGCAAAACATGTCATAAAGTCTATTTTGGCTATTTTAGATGTTGATGATTGATCCTAATTTGCAAAGTACTATAAAATGATTTGTGGGAAACATGATGTTTATACTAACCTATGTGTGACATGAAATGTAGTGTAATTCAACACCAATGGGTTGTGTATGAAGTTCAACTCCTCACCGAGTTTCTAGAATTTAAGTTAATTCTTTAATTGGGCAAACAATGTACAACACATGTTCAAACTTGCATTTAGGTAATTGTACATTTTAAAAATATTGGAAAACTTTGTACATTTGTATGTTTGCTTGGATTTTCCATTAATGCTTTTTCATTGATGTGTTGTGGCACCATATCAAGAACTTGATGGAATCTATTTGGTGAAGGGTTGTTGCCTTTTGGATTTTTTTAAATTAAAGGAAAGCTTTTATGTATATTTTGTGTAACTAATTGCAAGGATAAGGGCATGATCTTTACATGTTGGTTATGACAATGGCAATAATGAGGAAACCAATTTCATGTTTTCTACTCCTGGATCTCTTCTTGCTTTGATGTTGTTATAGTATTAACAATTACAGAACATTTTGAAAAATATTTCAAATTTATACAAACAATGGAGATTATCAAGTTTTAGTATTGAATTTTATAGGACCTTGGTTTAGTGTTATTTTCAAAATGAAAATGGTTGTGAAGTTCATTACATGAATCATCATGCCAAAGTTCAAAGCATTACTTAGATCATGTACAAAAATGGACATGGGTTGTGCATAGTTTGATTAAGGTAAACAAAGGTTTATCAAGGAAGTTGTATAAGTTTGGGTATACATGAATTTGTTCCTAAATAAGAATTTGTGGAACAAATTTAACATTATTCATTCTCTTTTGTGAACTTAGTTGGCCATTTGTGCTGATGGATGTAGTTTGCATTCAATACTATGGTTAGATGTGAATCTAGGGAGATTGAATTGGACACAAAAAGAAGCTAATTACAAATTACAATCTAATTCCAAATTACATTTTCCTTCTTTTTCTTTTGTAATTGCAATGCAATTTTATAGACCTAACCAGCTAGTTATGCAATTTGTGGATGGTAATCCACTATAGTGCATGAAAAAGGACTTTAGGGTCCATGATAATGGACTACAATCCATGAAGTGAATTTTGTGGGACCCTTGAGATTACAATCCATAAAAGAGGATTAATGAGGCTAATTAAAGTGGACTAGACTCCATTTCAAGGACTCATGAGGCTAACTAGGACACATAATAACTATGTTAATTATTATGTTATGTATACAATACAATCCTACTATACAAAAAATCTAGCATTTGTTCAGAGATGTGAGATATATGGCTAATAAAAGAAAATACATTACTTCAAGTGTTGATTGTTCTCAAGTTGTCAAAATTTTCTGAAAGGAAAAATGGCTAGTTCCAAACCCATAGCCCCTTTGAGAATTATGTTGATTCAATGTTTTCTTTAAAGCCTCAATTTTGGAGACCTTTATTGCATAGTCACTCATCCCATCATAGCTATTATCACCATCACCTAGTCTATTCATATTCACATAATGCTTGCACACTATGAACAATAGTCTCAATCATGAAAATCACTTACTGTCAATTTAAACTAACCTATTAAAAACAACTAGAAATAGCAGTTTCAAAGAGCAAATGAGACATGAACTTAACATAAACAATTACACATCCTATTGAAGACGTTATGCCAAATAACTTTCAAAACCTACAACTTTTGTCATATAATGTTCATTGAAAGGGATTCGCCCAATTCTTAGTCTGAAATATAACCAAATACAATAATGTGATTCAATGACATTGGAAAAAAAAACTTCACAAACACATTTACCTCGGACACACTTGGACAAGATCAATTGTGCTAGTTCCACCTAAATCAACCAAAGAATATGAAACAAAAAAGAATTAAAGAGCATGATCCTTGTGACTATCAATCACAAATATGGATTGCATCATCACTTTCATTACCTACCAATATATAGAGCTATCACTCCCCCATCAACTTGACCAGAACTAGACATTCAAAGTAGAGAAAGTATCCCATAATATGTTCCCCTAAGGACAAAAATTGTACAAAAACTTGCATATTGTCACCTTTTCAAAAACAACAAGAAGACTTCTAGTCATGATATTAGCTATCATTTTGAAAGAAACAATCTTACGAGAACCACATTCTTGGGTTTTCTGAGAAAATTCAAACCATATTACACAAGCAATAATGTAAATGTCTCTTGCATTACATGAGAACTAGCAAGAAAGGATTGATGGCAAACACATAATCTACACCCACGAAGAACCACTAACTTGCAAATAACATACAAAAAGAGAAGTGTAACATAATAGTGTTTGCCAAGTAAAGAAACCCCTCTTACAAAATGTCCTACCTTTACATTTGATAGTCTTTTGTGGCAAAATTGTAGGGCATAAACAAAACTCATAATTGAATTTTTGTGGATGTACAACAATAGGAGGAGATTTTTCATCACAACAAAAATAACAACAATTGCTTCCAAGAGAAAGTTCATAAAGGTCTAAAACTTATCATCATCTTCTTAGCATTATGTTTTGCAAGTTCCAGTTCTTGTTGTTGATGTTCATGCCATTTCTTGGCACTCTCAAGCTCTTTCTTATGAGCATATGGTGAGAACCTCAAGGCCTTCACAACTTCATTATGAATATTGAGACAAAATGCAATGGGAAAATGGAATGCTTATTGAGGCTCTTGGAAATTTCAGATTGTTGAAAAAATGCTACAATGCTAAATCAAAAGCCACCTAACATTTAGAGACATTCCCTGTGTTGAAGGTCATTTAAAATGGCAACTCCTCATAAATGATTACCCATCGACCCCAATTTTTTCTAAAGATTTTTAACCTGTGTCGAATATATATCACCAGTCTCCTTTGATTGCATCCAACCTTTATTGTGATCAACACTAGCATCATTGCCTCCATCTTGAATGGCTTTTGTAACAATACTCTTGGCATCAACAATAACAATAGTTGAATTTAAATGTAATTTTGATGCAACATCCCTCAATGAGATATGGGAATATTAGATATTAATGTTGTGAAGGCAAGTCTTGATGACATTATCTCATAGGTACACAATCAAATTGTGAGTTTTGTCAACATAAAACACACTTGCATTCTTATCAACAACTGCATAGAAAAACTCCAGATCTCCAATATGCACATCTTATAGTGAAACCCATTCCAAAGGTTACATTTGAAGTCAACATCTTGAGAGAAGGAAAAGCCTAGTCAACCAAAAAATGAAGAAAATTGTTCATGGCCATGGATTGACACACATACATTGGTGAGCTCAAAGTAGGGTAGGAGAACTTTGCGCATCCCCTCTTCCATGAAAGTTGTGCATTTTGAAATCTCCTTTAAAAGAAAATGAACAATAGTTTCCCACTTGCCATATACATTGGATTTGAAAACTTGTGGCATCTTGATGGAGTCTTGTGGGTAGTTTGTAACAAACATTCCTTAGCAGCAATGTACTCAAGTTGAATGGTTTGAATTCTCCCCAAGTAATACAAATATTGTCACAACTACACAAAGCCAAAATTGCCAATTTCATCATCTTCATATGTTCATATGCCAAACCCTAATACCTATTGATTGGAGTGAAAATTGTAACGTAAGGTCTTTGATCGAAGTTTATTTATGTGGTCATATAGGTTGTAGGTCAAATAATTCCATAACAACAAATTTGGTAAAGTTTGGACTACTCCAACCACAAAATAACTTCAATTGGTAATCCATGCATGTTCTTTAATAAAATGCCCCAATATAGAATACACAACCAAAAACAAGATATTGACCACATTCTATTGTTGCATAAGCTTACAATTCTACCAAAATTTACTGTGATGCAATCATCTTGTCTTGACATGCCAATTGCATGAAAAGCTTAATATCATATTCAAGCTTTGCATCTTGGGAAACTAGGAAGGCTAATAACTCTATTCCACAATTACAAACATTGAATCAATACATTAACATCGTGTTGCACTCATAAGGATGTAATGCACATACATGCATTGATACAAAAGTTCATAAAGGCAAACACACCTACCCTAATTCATCATGTTGGAGAGTTGTTGCCCAATGCAAGGCAAGCAATGTCCTAATACCCAAAAAAACACTTAAGAAATTTATTTGTCAATTAGTAAACACAAATCAAATCTTGATAAAGGATGAACTCCAAAATTCCAAAAGCATACTACATATTTGTTGTTTGTTGCCTTAATGATTAGAAACTTTACCCTTGAATATCAACAATAGAATTGGTGTGCTCATAACTCAAGGAGTAGTAAAAGTAAAGACATGTTAAATGATTGAGTGTGCGTTGATTAAACTACTGCAATATTTTTATTTTTGTTGATGAACATACTTTTGCCTATTTCACCACACCCATCAACTTAGCTTTCTTCAACTATCCTATCCTTGACCAAAGTCAAGTACCTAAACCCAATGGTTCCAAATAGATTTGATATTAATAATTAGGATAATTCCACTAGTGTAGGAGTTTCAAAGTTGGTCGTCCACTGCGATATACAAATTGATCCTACTATTCTAGTCACGAACCAAACAACCTATGCAAGCTTATGAAATAATTAGAAAAGGAAAAAAATAGCAAGTGAAAGTGGGTGAAAACATAAACATCCTCCGAATGCTTTTAATCAGTCAAGAAAAATGATGATTAACAAGTATGAAAAGCTCTCCAATTCATGCAATATTGATTACTTGTATGAAGGTTGTGATTATGCCATGAATGGAGGAGGTGTATCCACTTTCGTGCTTGCCTCACCTAGTTTAACCTGAAAAATTTATAAACAATCAAATAACTATTGCCACAACACCTTATATAGTCATTTTTCCCTTTCAATACACATCAAGCAAATTTGTTGCCATACCTTAGCCACAAGGCCAGGATGCTCCAAGATTTGGTACCCAATTTCCATATGGGCATAAAACAACATATTGTATACAACAAAGCTATCTTGATTCCTACTATTCAATAACTTGGAGCATCATAACACATGTTCTTATAAAAACCTAAAATTCTATTTGAGTAGGGGCCATGGTCCATGATTTTTTTACCATTTGGTAGATATGAGTTCAATTGTGCCAATCATAATTACTTATGGTTGTTTTAGAAATCTCTTAAATCTATTGCCTACACATCAAAACATAATGGTGAACACTCAAAACATTGGCAATTCAATATTGAAAGAAATAAAATAATCAAACCTATCCTAGAATATAATGCAAGTTCAATGTATTTTAAAATTCTACCTCTTGTAAAACATTTGACAATGAATATTGAAATGTAGCAAATTACGGATTACCACAAAAAAAAGGTGAACGAAAACATAATCAAGTGGTCCAACATTTATGCCATGGTTACACTAAACAATTAACCAGGGTTCAAAACATACTTGATTAGTGTAATGTAACACTTCAAGCAAAACAATACATATAACCCATGGCTTCACTACCTTTGAACAAATTGCACTCAAAAATCCAAATGATGTGTAGGCACATGTTATTAAACATGCCTAATCATGAACAATGTTACCATGCACCCCTTAGGCAAAAAATTTAGAAAACCTTATGATTGCACACAAATGTGTTTTTGAAGGAGCAACATTCACTAAAATACTTACATTACAAAATCATAATTTAGTGAATATACTTGTGGCAATTGCATGAATTTGAACACCAAAAATAACGTATGAAATTCACCTTCATTACCTTACACAAATAATGATTTTCCAAAAATATGCCCACAAACTTTTCCAATATGCCATTCAGTTAACATATATTCTCACCTTATCAACAACTAAAACTTATTGTCCAATAGGAAGCTTTTGTCCACCTAGCCCCAAAATTAAATGCACCCAAGTTAAAACAAATAAATAGTTCTCCATATATGTAACTACACAAAACAAATGGATTTCAAAAGTTAGTAAAAAAAATGGTAGGTCCCAAATTGTCATTTGCACCTACCATGACATTTCTGACCTTTCCAAGACCCTTATCAATGGCTTAAGTTGTCCTAATAGCGTGCATAATAATATTTGTTGTAAAAACACACTCAACCATAGGTTTAACAACCTTCTTTCCACGTTTTGAAGTTTTTGGTTCTTTATTACCAAAATTTGGTAGATCTGATATGGGATGTTTTTCTACATATTGGTTTGCCTCTTCTTTACTTGCATTTGTCTCCTCCATTGAAACAAGCCCTTCTACATCACCTTCTTCTACTACATGGTTTTCATCAAGCTCAAGAAAGTTGTCAGGTTCTTTAAATGCCAACATCTTTTTGTTTGAACCTCTTGGGACCACTTGAACCTTTTCTTCTATAGCCACAACTAGTGCATCCACAACTATTTTTAAAGGAGATGGAAGTGGTTATGAGCCATGGCTTTGCCTTCCAATAGGTGCACGTTTTGGTGATGACACCTCACCATCACACTGTTGTTTAATAGCACGTTGAGAGTCCAGTGCTAACCAATGAACATTCCCAACACTAGGACTAACATGATTTTGTCATAGGTGTGGGTGGAGAAGCTTATGCTTGTCTCCAAAAGGGTTTTTGACAAATTTGCAATTAACAATCAAGAAACATCACCCCATATTATAATCAATATCAATCAGTTTGTGATTATCAAAATATATCACAAGGAACAACTTAAGTCCTTCAAACCATCTTGTCCATGGCATATATGTATGAATTTCTATTGTCCACAAAAGATCCATGTAGTTGGTTATATTACATGCTCCAAATTTGCATGAACATCAATAAGCCCACTTCATGGATTCTGCAACACTTAAGTCCACAATTTACATGAAGCTTTTGAAAATAGTGGAGTAAGACTACACACATGGTGGGTGGAATACACAAATGTACACTATGCATGGACAAAGTGGAAAAATGATGGACTTGAACTCCATCAAAGTAACCACATACAAAGCTAGATTTGAGTTCAACAGACTCTGAGTACACAAATATGCCTATGCTAAGTACCTTGAATCCAAAGAATGCACTACAAAGAACCATAATTGGCTTGATTGTACACAAAGTCCACAATTACACAACATGAATAATCAAAATGGGAAATGATGGACTTGAACTCCATCAAAGTACTCACATACAAACTTGGACTTTAACCATGCATTAATCAAAGTACACAAATTCTTCATGGCTAACTACAATTAGTCCAAATAATCCACTTAAAATAATTCTTATGGACTGGATATATTCTAAGTCCATAAAAACTGAAATTACAATCCACAAAAGTCCCTGCCAACCTATAGAGTACAACACAAAGTCACATTAAATTAAAATTTTGCACATGAAGTTCATAAAAATACATATGGCTCCCAAATGCTCTTGCAACTTTGCATTCCAACATAGTCGAATTCCATGTATTGTATTATAGAAATCTGACCACCTTAAACCGCATCATGAAGTCCCATAGTACGACACTTCTATGAACATATGGATTTCAAGTTAAAAGTGCACTACTAAACCCTAACTATCCATATGGGTTCTAGAAGCACATGAATGTTTTATGCCCATAACTTTGTCTTATTTCCTTTTTAAACAACCTATACATTGAAGTTTAAAACTACACAAATTACACAAAAAATTTCAAGATCTAGATTTTTTGAACAAACACAAAGAGAACAAAAAAATACAAAATGAAACAAGAACTTGTGATTTGAAGGAAACTTACTTCCTATGTTCATCTTGTTGTGTTTCAAATCATTATAATATTGATGATTATTTTTTCGTTTCTAAACACTTGACTGTCCACCTTTTCCTTTGGTTTTGAAATCCCAAAACCTTGCCACCAATTTGGATGCATCTCCTTATTGTAATCCTTCACCAAACATTTGGTGGAAATAGAAAATGTGCCATAACACACCATGAATGATACATATGCATGTAAGAAGCTAGTTAGCAACCCCATACAAATGTGTTAACAAATAGGAAATCTAATCAAGTGCAAACATACATCTTTATTGAAAGGAAACTAAAACATGATGTTCACAACATGGAACGTAACATCAAGAACTCCTCAAGGTTCTTGTCACATGAAATACACAAACTTGTGCCATGAAGAAAAGAGAGCCAAACCATCAACACCAAGGTATTTAACTAAAATACCAAACCATAAATAACCAAACTAATATAAGTAAAGAAAGTAATTCAACCTTGTGAAAGTAACCTAGTTATTTTCTTACTCCAGTAACTAATGAAACTTAACTAATTAAGCTTGAATTCTCAACACTCCCCCTCAAGCTTAAACCCACTTCTAATACACCAAACATTTTTTAAAACTTCTTCAGCTTATTTATAGCTAAAGCCTTTGTGAAAATGTCAACTTGATCTTCAGTATTAACATGAATAAGGTTAATTTTTCTTGCTAATTTTTTTTTATAATAAAGTGGTAGTGCACCTCAATGTGTTTTGTCCTAACATGATAGATCGGGTTGTTAACAAGTAGTATGCTAATGATATTATCACAATAAATGACAATAAGAACATCCACTAACTGTCCCAAATTTGAAAGTAGTTTTGGAAACCAACTATTTCACATGTAATAATTGTTGTGCCTCTGTATTTTGCTTCTGTGTTTGATAGTGCAATTATTGGTTATTTCTTACCAATCCAACTAACAACACCACTTCCAAAAGAAAACATGAAACCATTGGTTGATCTTTTATCTGAAACATTGTTAGCCCAATCAACATCCCTATATCCATGTACTTATAACTGGTTTTTGGTTTCATAAAAAATTACACATTGCAAAATATGTTTTATGTACCTCAGTATGCGCTTCACTGCATCCAAATGTGGCTTTTGTTGTGTTTGCATGAATTGACTCATCACTCCAACTACATAACTCAAATTTGGCCTTGTGATGGTCATGTAAATCAAACTCCCCACTATGCGCCTATACATAGTGGTATCCTCCACAAGGTTTCTTTCATCTGCACTTAACTTCACATTTTGCTCCAATGGAATTGAAATGGGTTTACAACGTGTCATCCCATATTTAGATAATTTGTTCAAGGCATATTGCCTTTGTAGTAACCATATCCCTTTAGGGGACTAGATTACCTCAATGTTGAGGAATTAACGCAACTCTCTCAAATTTTTCATCTCAAACTTTTGCTTCAAAAGCTTTTTCAAATCAAAGATGTTTGTTTCACTATCTCCTGTGATAATCAAATCATCAACATAGATGACTATGACTATAATCCCATGATCTGTCTTTTTCACATATAGTGAAAAAAATGCATTGGATGTTTGAAATCCACTTGTGACAAGATACCAACCTATTTTGTTTGACCAAGCTCTAGGTGCTTGCTTCAAGCTATACACAACTTTCTTCAACCTACAAACCAAATTAGGATGTGTTTGGTCCACACAACCTAGTGGTTTTTCCATGTACATTTCTTCTTGTAAATCTCCATGAAGAAAAACATTCTTTGCATCCATTTGATGTAAAGACCATCTTTTTGTTATTGCCATAACAATGATTGTTCTTATAGTTGTCATTTTTGCAATTGGATTATAGGTCTCCTCATAATCTATGCCATAAGTTTGGGCATAACCTTTGGTAGCCAATCTTACTTTGTATTTACTCACAGATCCATCTGCATTGTGCTTAACTTTGTACACCCATTTTGCACCCAATTTTTTTTTGTCCTTTGGTAAATATACCAATTCCTAAGTTGCATTAGCATCCAATGTCACCATCTTTTCATCCATGGCATTGTCCCATTGAAGGTTTCCAACTGCTTGTTCAAAACAAGTGGGTTCAACCTCTTATATAATTCTCACCATGTATGCATAATGATGAACTACAAAGCCATCATATATGAGTCTTTGTATAGGGTACTTGACTCATGTGGATCGTCATACTCCATTGTTGTTGTTAGGTGTTTTCAAATTTTTTTTGGTCATCAGAGCTCCGGGAGTAGTGATTGAAAGGATTCTTGATTTTTCATCACCCACATTGTTTTTTGAATCATTTGACTCACCATCTACATGAGAATTTCTAGATGATGTTTGAAAACTACCATGTACAATGTTTGAAGATTTTAATCTTCCTTTCCATGGAGTGTTATTGGACCCACTAATTGAAGACTCTTGTGGTTCATTAATTGATTGTGATTTTTGTTCCACATTTGATGAAACATCACCATTTCTAGCCTCTCTATCTTTTGATATCTGTAGTGGTGAGTACCAACTAACCATTTCATCAAACACAACATCTCTACTCATTTATAACTTTCGAGTGGAAAGGTTGAAACATCTATATCCTTTTTCTTCTAAGGAATATCCAATGAAGATACATTTCTCAACTTTGGGTTTAGTTTTGATCTCTTTTCGTCAAGAACATGCACGTATGTGATGCAACCAAACACTTTGGAATGTGAAACATCAAGTTTCTTGCCTGTGAATTTTTCTTCGGGTGTCATGCCATGAACTGTCACTATGGGTGTTCGATTCATTATATAGACTTCAGTTGCTACTGCTTCAGCCCAAAAATAATTTGGCAAATTCTTCTCATTCAACATGACACGTGATATTTCTACAATGTGCTTATTTTTCCTTTCAACAACTCCATTCTGATGCGGGGAATAACTACATGAGTATTTCCTTTAAATTCCATGTTCCTTTAAGTACTCACTGAATTCATTTGAAAAATACTCTCCCCTTCCATCGGAACTTAAGCACTTAATGCTCACACCCTTCTCCTTCTCCACCATTGCTTTGAAATTCAAAAAATGTTGAAACACTTCACCTTTATGTTTCATGAAGTAGACCCACACCTTCCTTGTGTGGTCATCAATGAAACTCACATAGTACTTATATCCTCCAATGGATTCTGTCTTCGCGGTCCACACATCTGAGTGGATCATTTCCAAAGGTTTGGAACTTACATGAGTCATTTGAGCTGGGAATGGATGCCTAGCTTGTTTCCCCAATTGGCATGTTTCACAAACTTTTGACATCACTTCTTCTGTTCCAAATTTGGGAAGACCTCTAATAAGATTTTGTTTTTCCATCAATTTAAAACGTTGGAAATCAACATGGCCAACCCACTTGTGCCAAATTCTGATGTTTCCAACTCCTTTTCCATGTGTGAATAATATGGAATTCACCTTAGGCATGTTCACATCCAAGGTGAACATTCGTCCATTCCTTTCCCCTTTTGCAATCAATTTGCCTTGGTTCTTCATGTCTTCCACAAAACATCCATTAGGGTTGAATGTCACTTGTAAACCTTGTTCCACCATTTGGCCTATGGAAACCAAATTTTTTATTATGGTTGGAACATGAAGTACATCTTTCAAGTACTTTGTTTGCCCATCTTGCATGGACAATGGCACCTTGTTAATTTGTGTGATGGGATGTGTAGTGTCATCACCAGTTTCCACAAACCTCAGTGTCTTCAAATCCTTTGTGTTTCTAAACCATTTTCCATGACTAGTCATGTGGTTTGAAGCTCCAAAATTCACATACCAGACATTATTATTTGATAGACCTCCTATCATTGAATTTGTCATGTGCTGCATCACAAATAGTTGTTCATCACCTTGATTGCTAGTTGATGCATAATTCCCTTGTTGCAGCTTTCCATTTCGTGCATCATGCTCCCTTTGATAATAATTTTTTGCCATGTGCTTAGGTTTCCCACAGTAATAGCAATTTGAGTCGCTATTTGGTTATTGACTTCGATGACTTCCACCACGACCTCCACGACTTCCTCTTCCTCTAAAGTTTCCTCATCCACCAACATGAAGTTGACCTTCATGTTGATGATGTCCACCATGCAAACTTCCGTGTTAACCTCGAAATGAAGTTTTACCACCTCTACATCTACCTCTATTAGTATTTGAATAGAAAGCACTTTCTTGTGATCTTCCATTGGATGAAGTACCAATAATTATCATCTTTTCATTTATAAATAATGTTATTAAGTCTTGGAAATTGGGAAATGTTTCTTGAACTATAATTGAAGTACGAAACTGGCTATAGTCTTTTCCAAATCCATTCAAGGTGATGGCCACTAAATCTTCATCATCTATAAGGGCTCCTATAGATGCAAGAACCTATGTAAGATTTTTCACTTTTGTAGAATAGTCACTGATGTTCATCTTGTTTTTCTGTAGATTATGCAACTTTTGCTTGAGCTGCATTTTGTGAGCTTATGTATTGGTGCTATACATCTTCACCAATGTGTCCTAAGCTTGCTTGGGTGATTTTGCATCTTGAATATGCATAATCATAGAATCGGACACACTCACAGAAAGCCAATACAAGACTTTCCTTACTTTTTCATGCCAAGTTTTATTGGCTTGAATTTGTTGTTGTGTGGGGTTTTCTGGGAGAGGAATTTTTTTCTCATCACCAGTTATGAATTCCCAATAGCCTTTCCCCATCAAAAAATTCATAATCCTAAATTTCCACACTTTGAAATTATTCTTGTCTAGTTTTTCAATTATAATTTGAAAAAGACCGTACGCCATTTCTCAAGGCAACACTCAATGTATTTTTGGGGTTTCACAAATGATTTTAATTCCTTCCTTGGGTTTTTAGGATTAGGATTAAGGTTTTCCTTCCTTAGGTTTTAAGGATTAGGGTTAAGGTCAGGGTTGAACAAGATGGACCTTGCATATGTATGTATGTCTTGAGTATTATATGAAATTCTATATTATACATAGGTTTTACGTATATGTACGTATCTCGTATAATATTTCGTATGATATTAAGTACATGATTACATACCACACTTTTGTATGAAGGTCTTGATAATGTATTTGCGCTTCCCAATCTTCAAACTCCTTTTTTCAAGTTCTCCCAAGTTGTATTTGCTCCACTTCAAAATTTTGTTTTAATATCTTCTCAAAACAAACTTTTGTCATAGCAACTTTGCAAAGCTACACTATTCACATATGACCTTGCATCGATTTGAAATCTTGGTGAACCATGAACAACTATGTTTAGTACCATCTCTCAAAATTTCAGTTCATTTAACTTCATAAAATGAGAAATCTTGATACTTCCTTGAAGTCACCTCAAACTATGACTTGAACACAAAATGACTTACAATTTGCTCTAAGAAACTCCAAACTCCTTGAGATTTTGGAAGACACATTTAACATATGTCTTCTATATTTACTCAAAATTTCAGCTCTATTGATGATGATCACAAAGAGTTATCACTTTAAAAAAAAATTGACTTCAAAATTGAAACTGAAATTTTAAACGCTTGGAGCTCTTTCAATATAGATCCAAATGACATGAAATTTCTCTCACATATATATTCCTTTATGATCTATAAGATCCCAAAGCTGCAGATCCAAAAATGCTCAAACAAAGGAAATATGACAAAAAAACCAGATCTGGCATAGAGTCTTCAAAGGTTCATAACTCTCACAAAACATATCCTTTTCTTTTGAGAATTTGATAATAAAAGCGTTTTATAATGTTCTATAATCTCTTCAAGTTTCACTCCAAGATCTTTTCATAGTAGATCTAGATCTAGATTTAAAGATTTGACTTCCACAACCCTTAATATGTTGATCTCCTCTCACCTCTTTTCTTTTCTTTTCTTTTTCTTCACATTCTTTCTTTTCCCCGTTTCTCTTTTGCGCTTGAAAAACTCTTATGATATTACTAGAGACTATCAAGGTCTAGTTCTAGAGACTTTCTAGTTCTAGATCTCTTTTAACTTTCTCGTTCAACAACCTAAGCTCTAATACCATGTTAATAAATAAGAGATCTACTCAAGTGCAAACATAAATCTTTATTGAAAGGAAACTAAAACATGATGTTCATAACACGAAACATAACATCAAAAACTCCTCAAGGTGCTTGTCACATGAAATACACAAACTTGTGCAATGAAAAAAAAAAAGGCAAACCATTAACACCAAGGTATTTAACTAAAAGACCAAACCACAAATAACTAAGCTAATATAAGTAAAGAAAGTCATTCAACCTTGTGAAAGTGATTTAGTTACTTTCCTACTCCAGTAACTAATGAAACCTAATCAGTTGAGCTTGAATTCTCAACTTAATTAGGTGAAACCATTATCAAAGCTTGAAATATTACTTCTTAATGAGCTCCCATGTTTATTAACATTCAATTGTTCACATAAATAGTTGTGTTTTGCATTAGCTTAGTCATAAGTGTTATTATGAATGCAAAATCTTTAATGAAACATTAATAAAATTATGTTGTGTCGTTTAACACCTATATGTGTTGTGGGTTGGTGGGAATTGACATGTTCACTAATGCATGTATCTTCTTGGGATTTTGTAACTTCCTTTCTTTAAAAATTATGAATCCCAAGATCATTCTTGAAAATACCATGAAAACACATTTTTCAAGGTTCAGGCTAATACCATATTCCTAACATTTGAGAAAACATAGCCTTAACTTGGACATGTGTGTGTCCATATCATTGCAATAATGAAGTCATCTAGAAAAATCTTTATGAATTGATCCAGGTATTCTTTAAATGTTTAATTTACTATTCAGTAATAAGTAAGAGGTCCATTTTTTATTCCAAAGATGATGAGTAGCCACATGAATGTTCCCCAATCTATTAGAAAAACCATCTTGTACATGTTTTATGGTGCAATGGATATCTATTGATACCCATAATAGCCATCTAAAATTGAGTTCGTTTGTTAAAAGGGTAAGCTGAGTATGTGATTTGGGATGAATATGGCAGTTAAGATAGGGACTAATTAGGGAATTTTGTTAGTTTGAATTTTAAACTCTTGTTGTTTTGGATCATTATGATGTGACTTGGGATGGTTTTAAAGGGGGGAGTTATGGAGAACAAAGAGAATAGAAGAAAAAAAGACAATGACTGAGTTTGAAGAAAGAATAGGAAGAATTGGAGGTACTTGCGGTAGAAAACCACGGATTTTGTTTTGATATAGCACATATTTTAAGTGTTGTTTTGGGATTTAAAAAAAATAGAACATGGGATACACTGAATTTGGATTCATGTTTTTAGTAATACAAATAAGCATAGATTTCTATAGTGAATTCTATGTTCATCTTTTGTGTGGATTTTTTGTATTGTTAAATTATGATGAAATGAATTGTAATCTTGCTTCTGGAATTTTTTATAATGTATTCTGAAGTGCAGATTTTAGTTATATGCAATAAACATGAATTTGATGTTGGAATGAATGGTACTGTTAAATTTGTTGAAGATTTAAAACAAAAATAACAAACATAAGCATGTGAAATGCGAATATATTATTATAGTGGTGTGAAATATTCTGCAGGAATTTTAATTTCACTTCTACCATTTGGTGACCATTTTGTGGGGATTTTTTTTCTTTCAATAATGGGAATGCTTTCCATAAATTTTTTTGTATCATGTAGATGAGAGTGTCTAGATAGTATTGTTATTTTTTTAATTCAAAATTTTAAGGGGTATGTTAGAAAGTATTAGAAGTCTATGTGGTTGACGTTGTAAGGACTACAAAGCAATCTATAGACTCTAAAGATGAAGAATTGTGAAACAAGATGAATCAGATGGTGACCTGGAGTTTACATCAACAATTAGATTTGGAAACAAATTGGCAAGTTATTAAAAAACAAATAGAAGACAATTTTGAAGATGGAGAGGAGTATGCATGACTTACGAAAACCCCATCTCAAAATTTGATGTTGGGTGGACAAATTTTGAAAATAGAGGAAAGGCATGCGAGGCACATGTCGTTTCTACCACAAGAAGTGGTATGACAAGATGTATGGACTAGGGGTCTTTAGAAAAGGCACAGTTCTAGACAACGATCTACATAGAAACATATGTAGTTGACTACTCATCTGAATGAGCGGATGTAGTATATTTTTCAACCAAAATCTATGGTTCAAAGTCACAGAAATCAAGACGGAACAAGGATTTCTATAGTACTTGATCAAATACTATAAAACCGCATGAAATCTCAAGTCTAGAGTTAATAACTAGCCAAAAGAAGGATGTTATAGGAAGTATGCACATTATTACAAAATGTGGGTGCAGTTCATTAGTCCCCATTCACTAGACTAGTGAATTCATTACTTCTTCACTAGTCCCCATTCACTACAACCAATGAATTCACTCAAAAATCTAGTGAAATCACTTGGCATACAAGGACACCTTTTGTTGTAGTGACAACCCATGTTTGTGTATCAATCTGCATCTCTAGATTATTATGAACCGTGGAATACTAGGAGGTGGATGAAAACACCAATGTTGATGTGTTTGAGGAGATTGAAGAAAATTACCCAAGATCATCTAAGTATGCAGAAGCACAAATGAATGCGTTGGATGAAGTATTGCAGTCATACTCACATCAAGGAAATCCAGAATTAGCAACCAAAGTACACAATGAAACATGGGATCATGAATATGTGGATTTGAAGATGATCATGTTATTTTCAAGGGTTTGTGCATTATGTGAGGAAAAAAAACATGTAATCAAGGACTGTCCTTTTGTGCGTATTTACATTAGAATAGGTATTGCTAGGCATGTGGAGTTACAAAATGTGGTAGGAACATTAATAGATCAACCACAGGAATAGGAATAAGGAATTTTTGTAGTCCAAAACAACTTTAGAGGCATGGAGTTGGGAAGTCAATTGGGACCACAAAGTCAACAAATTTGTTTTTCTATTCAAACTAGGAGTAGAAAACTAGAAGTGTATTCACACCCACATACTACACCACAAAGGATACCATTGGGTAACCGTAGACAAGAACAACGTAAATCTTGAGTCAACACAACTTCACCAATAGTGTCAAAAGCGGTAGTTGTTGAAACCCAAAGACAACATGTTGGCGTAGGAGTTATTGAATCACTTAATGCATGTATAACAATCACAAGAGTGGAAATGGTTGTTGAGCCCAACATAGATGTTGTTAGAAGGGGAGTATTAATTGGTTTGTAACAAAATTGGGTAGCAGATTATGTGGAGTTTCGGCAAGAAGGAATCTGAATCAAAGTTCGCACTACCAACAGCTATTACTAGAGTTGTTGGCATACCTCAAATGGTGTTTACTAATTTGATAACAACTATTCATGGGAATAGGACTGTAGATCACCACTAATGAATTCAATGGTTGTTAGAAGGTGTAGAAGTGCAGATGCCATACATTTAAAAGGTGGATACTGAGAACCAATTGCTATAACAACACCAATTCTTGATCACAAAAATGGCCATGATGTTAAGCCAAATAGAATAGCTCTTAAGTATCCTGATTTCAAAGAAGATGTTGATCTGGATGTTCATGTTAGAGTGTTCAATTCTGTAATAAACATAAATACATAGATTTTTTGAAGAGTATAACATCAATGCGTTTAACTATATGCTAAGAAATATTGATCTGGTGCCATAATTACATGTCAAAAAAATTTGATTGTATTTTTTTGGAGCTTACTCAGGCATTTTGCAAATGTCATCGAAAGATTCAGAATGATGAGCAAATATACATGGAGTTGAAGAACATGAAGCAGGAGGAGATTAAGAGGGTGGAGATTTATTATGAGCAAATTCAAAAGTTGGCTCATGGTTTACAAGTACCAACCATAAACAATTTTCTAACTATTGTGTTTAAAGCGGGTTTGTAATCATACCTCATAATTGCGATTACAAGAATGAAGCGGTTAACATTATAACAACATAAGGAGGTGGCAATATTATGTGAAGAAGGTATGATTATTATAAAAGCAATGAATGCACTGTTAGTACCATAGAGTATTAAATAAATAGTGCTAGCAAAAACACAAAGTAATATAGGGAAGATTGACAAACATTGCACAAATTGTTCTTGAGCTAAAGAAATATCTTTGGCAAAAGCTAAAACTAGAAAAAACTCAAAATGTAAGTAAAACAACCATAGAGAAACAAGTTGGTTGTTTAGTACCAAAAGTAGGGACAACTATTGTAGCAATAGATAATCATATGGCAATTATCCAAATATAGATTGGAAAGAATACAATAGAGGATGTGTTGCTGGATGGAGGTTTTGGAGTTAATATTATCACAGAACAATTAAAATTGAGGTTGGGGCTTCCAAAGCCTAAACCTGCACCATATAATCTGAGTATGGTAGATCAAACAACCACAAAACTAGTGGGGTTGATCAGAGATCTGAAGATATATGTTCATGGCATTCCTTACATAACTACGTTTATTGTACTTCAAAATAATGAAGTAAATTCTAGTTATGCCATGTTGTTGGGGAGACCATGGTTGAAGGATGTTAAAGTGGCACATGATTGGGGAAGTAACGTTGTTACCATATAAGGGAATGGGACAGTCCGAACAATTATAGTTACCAAACATTTGGGAAGTGAAGTAAGAAGACCAGAGGTGTTATTGTGTTACAATTATCAAAATGGCATCACAAATGAAGAAGAAGATATCATCTTTATTATAAAACCAAAATTGTTTTCCATAGGAACAATTAGTTTACCTAAGACAATTTAATCTATGAAAACCACATATGTGGGGATCATGGATACAGATGTGAAGATGAGTATTTCATAATAAGGATATGAAGTAAAGAACACAGAGAAGAAGATACTTGGCAACAAATATGAGCCAAAATTAGTAATGGAAATAAGGTGTATCTAGAGACGTACCACAAACATCAACCAAGGAATGTTGTAGTGGACAAAATTCTATCAAACATCAAAGCACATGGATTGTAGATAACTAGATGGATATTAACTAAAGATCAACAATTGATGAAGCTCAATTGGGGAACTGATGCAAAACCACATATGGTCAAGATTAATGCACAATTGGAAACAGGTAAGGTGTTGGAAGTGAAATAATTGTTGTAGGAATTCAAAGATGTTTTTGCATGGACATACAAAGATATGAAAGGGATTCCATTAGAGTTAGCACAACACAAAATTGAGTTGGACATTACTAAATCGTCGGCACATCATGCCAAGTACAAATTAAATCCAAACTATGTTATAGTGGTCAAATAAGATATAGATAAATTGTTAGCAGCTGGATTCATTGAATATGTACAAGAAGCTACATGGTTGTCACCCATAGTAGTGATACCCAATAAAAATGGCAAGTTAAGAATTTGTATAGATTTCATAAAACTAAATGTAGCCACAAAGAAGGATCCATACCCATTACCTTTTACAGATGGAATGTTGAAAACAATAGTAAGGTATGAGGCATATTCCTTCTTAGATGGATATTCAAGATATCATCAAATATATATAACTCTAAAAGATAGATACAAGACTGTATTTGTTACGGACTAGGGGGCTTTTATATGGAAGGTGATGTTGTTTAAAGTTTTAAATGGACCTCCAACATATTAGAAAATCATGACCAAAACATTTAGAAAGTGTTTGGACAATTTTATGAAGATATTTCTAGATGACTTTACGGTGTATAGTGACATGGAGAGTCATTTGCAGAAACTTAATCTATGTTTTCAAAAGTGCAGAGAATATGACATTAGTATGAATCTAGACAAATGTGCATTTATGGTATTTTGAAGGACGATCTCGAGTTTTATTGTTTCCAAGGAAAAGAAACTACTAAATCCAAAAAAAATACAAGCAATCGTAAGCATGCCACCACCTGAAAATCCCCAACAGATTCAAATATTCAATGAGATGGCATAGTTTTATAAATGTTTTATAAAAAAAATTGTTGTGATTATGGCACCTATCACTAAATTGACAAAAAAGATAGAGACTTTTCTTTGGATAGTGGAATTTTAGAAGGCTTAGGAATTGATTAAATATAATTATATTGAAGCATTAATATTGATATCACCAAACTAACAGGTGGAATTTCATGTTCATACATATGCGTCCTTATTAGTTGTGTGGGTTATGTTGTCTTAGAATGTAATAAGGAAGAGTGATCAACCAATAGTGTATGCTTATAAGCTTTTTGACAAAGTAGAATAGAATTATAGCACAACACAGAGAAAGGCTTTAGCAATGGTTTTTTCTTTGCACAAGTTTAAACATTATTTGTTGGGCAATAAGTTTGTCTTTTATGTAGATCATATAACATTGGTCTATTTGGTCAACAAACCATAGGTTTCAAGGAAAATACTTAGATGGTTATTATTGTTCCTTGAATATGTTTTCATAGTAGTGTATAAGTGAGGCAGAACTCATGTAGTTGCATATGCATTGTCAAGATTACCGGATAGTATAGAACCCACAAGTTTGTTTGATCAAACCACAAATGTAAGTTTGTTTTATACAGGGCTTGAGTGGTTAAATGATGTAAAATATTTTTAAAAATAGGACATATTGAGGGTATGTTATCGGTGTAACAAAAGCAAAGATTGGTCAGGACAACATATCTTTTTATATTGAAAAATGGTGAATTATATAGAATGGCCAAGACAACAAATTGTGACAATGTTTGACAATAACATAAGCACAAATGGTGATGAAAAAACTTCATGAAGGGCCTTTAGAAAGGCATTTTGCAATAGAAATAACGCAGAGGAAGATATTGATGTTGGATATTGGTGGCTAACTATGTATAGGGACATGCATGATTATTACAAATCTTGTGATGCATGTCAAAGAACAAGAGGATTAGTAACTCAAAGTCTTGCAAAGTTGGTCACAAGTCTTCCAGAGGAACCATTTATGAAATGGGGACTTGATTTTGTGGGGCCAATTAAACCAACAGGGAGATATACAAGGAACAAATATATTCTTATTGCCATTGACTATGCTACTAAGTGGGTGGAAGCAAGAGCATTGATAACTAATACAACAATAGTCACAACAAAATTTTTGTATGAGTGCACATTAACCAAGTTTGGATGTCCTTTGACTATAATCATAGATCAAGGAGTTCATTTTATTAATGATGCCATCAAGTATTTGATAGATCATTTTTTGATGAAACATGTGAGTTCTACAACTTATTATCCTTAGGGGAATGGGCAGGTTGAGTATACTAACAAGGTACTTGGGACACTATTGACCAAGTTAATTAGTGAAAACATAATAGATTGGGATGAACATTTGTTTACAGTGTTATTTTCATACAAAAATGCATACATAGTAGTAACATGGTATATAACATATCAATTAGTGTATGGATTATATCCATTAATGCCCATAGAATACGTCATTCCAATTCCTAGTGGAGATTAGAGAGACAATATTCCAGTGAGACTTTAACTAGTAGAATTACAAAGCTTGAGAAGTTGTAGGAAGCTAGAATGCAATCTATAGAAATTGCAAGAATTCAGTATTGGAATAGAGCATTATGGAGTCAACAAAAAAAATCTGAAAAAACAATTTAGTTTTAGTGATTATGTTTTGTGGTTTCCAAAGGGCAATAAGTCACCTAGGGAAGTTTACTAGGAAATGGTTTGGACCGTACATAGTACAATATGTGTTACTAAATAACATTATGTTATTAGTGACCATTGAGAAGTTTGAAACTAACTTTATGTTGGTCAATGTGAATAAGTTCAAACCTTATAAATACATGGAATCTGAAGTTTAAAAAAAGGAACAACATATGCTAGTATATTGGGAAAATAGTGTGGGTGGAGTTTAGGAGGCAAATTTTGACATAGAGGAAGATGATGAAGGATGTCAACTACAAAAACCACGGATGAAGAATGATGAAGATAAAAAATAGATCACAAATCTAATAGTGAACACAATTTTTATTTTCAATCTTTAGAAGAGTAATAATTATAGTAGTGCGATATTTGGGATGTAAAAATCTTTAGATGATATGTCAACGTATCGGTTGAATCAATAGCAATATTCATTTGATCATTAAGAGTATTTGCATAATCATCAAAATTGTGGGCATAATCAACAAAGAAATTGGTACAATCACTAGATGTGTCCTCATAGTCAACAAATAAATGGGCAAGTCAGCAAAAGGTGTGCAGGGCGAATGAAGTTGAATCAATATAGAGAATGTAGGGCAATTATGGATTTAGAGTAATCAGAAGTTGAAATCTACGACGTTCATTCATAATGATGATGCTAAGTGTTTCCACATGGTGGTACAAGGGACACATAAATTTGTAATGATGGGTTGTATTAATTTTGAGGATCATGCGTTAATTAAAAGACGACAGGTAGAAGAAAAAATGAATGTGATGGGTGGGATGTTCAAGGACGAGAAAAAACAAGGTAACCATTGAAAGTAGTTTGCGTTTGTTACTAGAAATTATGCATGTTTTCAAAGTTTTGGAGTTCATAAGAATATGAGTGAAGAGAGTGCAATTGAAAAACTATAACAAATAATAAAGGAAAAGGAAGCACAAAGGAGTGAACATAGATGAAAGCAAGAGGAGGAAGTGGAATTGTTGAGAAGAACAAAAGTAGAAGAGGAGTTGAGAAGAGTAAAAAGAAGAATGTTGAATATTCAGTTATTGGCTATAAGGTCATTGTCACATTCATCATCATCTTCGGAATGTGTAGAAGGGAAGGTGTATAATGTGAAAATACAATTTACGTAGACAATAGTTCAAGACATAGATACAATTAGAACATATGTAGTTGAGTTTTTGCACAAAAGCAGACAACATTAGCATGCAAGAGAGTAGATAAGACTAGGAGTTACATCAATAGATCTGGTGTGCATTGAAGAATTGGAGGAAGATGAAGCTGAGGAACATCATTTTGTGGAGGCACATATAGTATAGAAGGATGCAAGGGAAGAGAGCGTTGTTATGCACAAAGAATTGTTATTCACAGAAGTGCAATTAAACTACAACAAACTATAAAGGTGTAGACAATGGCAAAAGCACAACAAAGGTTGATGGAGATGGAGCAACATGAAACAGAAACAGTAGCAAAAAGAAGACGCACAATCTTGGATAGAACTACACTTTTGGAGAAAGGTATTAAAATTTCAAATCCTAAACATTTCATGTGGACATAGATGAAACAAAATTATGACAAACATATAGAACGGATGGAAAATTGGAAGGATATTGTTGCGGAAGAAGATTGGGCTTTTAAAACAAGGCTTGTGTGTTTGTTTATAATGGGGTGGGAAGCACCGATGCTCGATGTTATGTTGGAATTTTTTAACACTTTCTTGATCAAGGGGGTAGGTATTTACTTTGGGCATAAGGATAAGGTGTATGTAATCAGTAAACAACTGATTGTAGATGTTTTTGAAGTGTGTGCAAAAGGGTATGTAAAAAAACCAAAAGGACAGGTTAGTAAGTCACTAATAGTTCAAGCACTACAGAATTGTAGATTTGCACCTACAAATTCTTCTGTGGATCAATGGAATGCAAAGAGTCTGGGTTTACCATACTTTGTCAGATATCCTACCATTATATCTATCATTTATCAAAGGGAGAAGGTACAATATTTTTGCAACAAAAATGTTATTACATTGGTGAAAGTAAAGAAGGGGCAATAGGTAGATTAGGCACAAATTATATTCAATAGTTTGTGTAGTGAACTGGATAAGTGGTATAAGTATGTTAAGAAGAATAAGGGGGATAAGAAAGATACATGTCAATCTACCTTGGTATTGGCAAAAATCTTTTAGTATATGCTTGTGCATCAAAAGGACAATCCATAAAAACCATCGGCCAAGGTTAAAAAAACTAACGAAGAGACATAGAGAGCACTAAAGAACAAAAAGAAAGTTGTAACAGACTCTCCAAGAAGTGTTCTCAAGAGGAAGAACAAAGTTGAAGAAGGAAGAGCCTTAGGTTCAGGAGTGAAAAAGGAACATGAAAACACAAATTTGAAGGCATAGAAAATGATGAGGGGCATAGTGGAACCATATGTGGTACCAACTGTGGTAAGGGTAGTGCCATTAGTGGTCTAAGCAGTTAAACAAATTGTAGCAATACCACAGATGACATCTCCATAGGAAAGACAACTGAAGGAGCAGAGGTAGGAGAAACCATAGATGGCATTGCCACAAAAGAAACAGTTGTAGGAATAGAACCAAGGAGTTAAGAAGGAACATGACATAAGGTTTCTAGAGGGTGAGGAACATATGCACTTTGAAAGGGATGTATGTGAAGATTGGATGGAGACCATTGCAAGTCCAAAACATTTTCAACATTTACAACAACATTTGCAACAACAACAACATACACATGAAGGTTTATAGGCTATTGAACTACAGATGGAGAGAGTGGTGACACAACTATTTTTTAAAAGTTTAGACCAGCAGACCTACAAATACCACCTAATAGGCCAAAATCTACAAAAGGTTTCCCATTTGAATTTAAATTAGGGAGAAGAATGGTATAAGAGTTGGGATCATTTACAAAAGGATATGGAGATCTTACAACATAGACAAATACACTAAAGTCTATGGAGGAGGTAGCTATAGAAGTAATGAAAATAAATAAGGTAGTTGAGCTATTTCAAACCATGGCAATTGTCAGTCTGAATATGGGGAATTTGACTTTGGAGGTAAACATTCTAAAGAGTAGATTGGTTACAAGGGAGAAGGAGAAGGTAGTGTTATAGGAGGAATTGGATAAGGATAGAAAGTTCCAAAAGGGGTATAAGCATAATGTGGAAATTTGGAGGAAGAACAAGGCAAAGGCCGAACAGAAAAATAAAATACTCATTAAAAAATTACATGATGAGAATGAAGAGTTCAAGGGTAGCACACCATGGCTGAAGTCATAGGATGAAGAATTACATAATTTAAGGTAAAAGGTTGAAATTTGGGAAACCATAGAGAGGAAGTGGACATAAGCATTGTTTCTTCATAAGAAATAACATGAGGCTTTGGATAGTCAGGTGAAAGCATTAACTAAAGAAAAGAAAAAGAAGGAAAATGTTGTGACACATTTAGAATTAATAAATTTGAAGAATGTATCTATGTTGTAGTTTGAGGAGCTCAGAAGAAAGATAGCAAAGGTAGAAAGAGAGCAATTCATGGAAGACAAGAAGGAATATCATAGAGCTCTGCAACGCCTATAAGCATAGTTGGAGAGGGCACATGAACAAAGGAAGAGTTTGGATTTAGTTAGTATCAAGAAAAGACTAGATGATTATGAATAGATGTTGCAATACTATACACTAATGAGGACAAAGAATAAGATGAAGGACTCTGAAGCAAAATCTAAGGTATGGTGGGAGGTTGTAGAAGAATTTTATAAAGGAGTTGAAAAATACTCTGGCTCAACATAAAGCTCATGAAATAATTCTAAGGTACAAGTTGGAAGCTTATCAAAAGAATTTTCCAAATTTCATTTGTGGTAATCCAACAAGTAGAGAGGTACCAAACCAAGATGAAGAGACAGAAGTAAAGCCTAGTGGGACAGCTCAAGAGGAGGAAATACAGACTCAAGAATCACATGACCTTAGAAGTGGAGTAGCTTAGGAGGAGGAGGTATAGGTAAAGATACCACAAGACCTTAAAGTAAGGGGTCATGAAGAAAAATAACCAAAAGCAATTTAGGAACAAGAAAAGGTGGAGGCTTTTCTAGCACCAGAAGAAAATATATCCAAGATATAACATCTAGACATTTAACCATAAATTGAATTAGTGAGGGAGGAGATCAAAACTATAAAGCAAAATGTAGATATAAAACCATTGTTTTTTGTGTAGATTGGGATTATAACATTATGGTAGGGGAAACAAATATTTACAAGGATAGAAAATATTATCATTCATTTTTGTCATTTTATAAGGATTTCGAGGACAAAATCCAAAGTACAAAACGAGTAATGTTAAAGGGGTAAGATGAGTATGTGATTTGGGATGAACAGGGCAGTTAGGATAGGGACTAATTAAAGAATTTTGTTAGTTTGAATTTTGAACTCTTGTTGCTTCAGATAATTATGATGTGACTTGGGATGGTTCTAAAATGGGGAGTTTTGGAGAACAAAAAGGGGAGAAGAAGAAAAGACGAGTGAGTTTGGAAAGAGAATAGGAAGAGTTGGAGGTACTTGCAATAGAAAACTATAAACTTGGTTTGATATAACACATATTTAAAGTGTTGTTTTGGGATTTTTTTCCAACAAAACATGGGATTACATTGTAATTTGGATTCATGTTTTCAATAATACAGAGAAGCACAAACTTCTACTGTGAATTTTATCTTCATCTTTTGTGTGGATTTCCTATAATGTTAAATTATGATGGAATGAATTATAATCTTGTTTTTGGAATTTTTTATAATTTTGAAGTGCAAATTATAGTTATATGCAATAACCATGAATTTGATGTTAGAATGAATGGTAGTGTTAAATTTGTTGAAGACTAAAGACAAAAATAATGAACATAGGCATGTGAAATGCAAATATGTTGTTACAATAATGTGAAATATTCCACAGGAATTCAAATTTCACTTCTACCAATGTTTCATGTCCAACCATTATGTTGAGTATTTCATCAATAAGTGGTAATGGGTACAAATCCTTCATCGCAAAATTCAACTAAAGAAAATCTACATAGATTCGCAACTTCCCATTTTTTTTTCAACACCACTATAATTGGAAAGAGTCATGTTGCCTCCTCTACCAATTGAAAAAAACGTAATGCTAATAATTTATCAATGTCATGTTTGATTACATCAACATAATTTGGATTCATATAGTACTTGGTATGATGAGTTGGTGGAATTGTAATGTTTAACGTAATCTTATGTTGTGCCAACTCAAGTGGAATTTGCTTCAAGTCCTTATAAATCCATGTAAAGAAATCTTTGAACTCTTGTAATTGACAAGATTTATGTGCAATTGACAACAACATAAACGGGTTCATTAAAGATCTTGTTATATTTGGTGATATACATGTGGATGAAATACATGTTCAAAAGTGGATGTAAAAAATGCAAATGGCAAGATGGACATTTACAAAAGAAAAATAGCTCATCAAACTGAACTTGGGCACTGTTGAACAACTGTAATGCATGAAAATTTATGTGCAATTGACAATAACATAAACATGTTCACTAAATATCTTTGGGTACATTATGTTTTCCAAGCTTATTATGGGTTGAGTTCTTACCAACTTTGGAATACCTATTGCACTAGTGTTTGGCATCAAGCCAACTGATTATGGAATAACATTTGATTCCACCCATGACTTGGGTAGTACTTTAACCTCCTTTGGTAGTAAAATAATACATGTGCAAAACAATGTTAATTTGGTTATGAACACAACATCCTTTTCATCATCTATGATTCCATGTTGGAAATCATAACACATAACACCTCCTGTTGCTTAATATCATTACTTAAGTGTTTGGTTATAATTATTATTACTATTGCCAGGTGCATAGTTACTACATTGTTGTTTAATCATGTGTGATTTTGGCATTTCACAACCATAGTCTACCCAACAACATCGAATAACTAGCATCCATTACACTAGTATGTAGTACCATAAAGGTTACTACATATGGTATCCCATACACCAGAATCCCCATGTTTTAAATTAACCTACTAGTTTAATAGTGGTTTGATCAACCATCCTTAAGTTATAAGGTGTAGGTTTGGGTTTTGGTAATTTTGACTTATTTCGAAAGTGTTTTATAATGATGTTAATTCCTAATCCACCATTAAATAAAACGAATAGGCATATATTATATCTATAATTACTCTATGTCTACTAACAAAACAATACAATCATATTCTCAAAAAATGTTTTAAAGTTTCACAATCAATAGTTTTATTCATTTTGATTGCTCTATAGAGTGGTTTCACACAATTTTTTCATTACAATTACAATTCCTTTTCCCTACATTCAATATTATCACCAATAATAAAAATATATGGTCAATTTTCACAATTTAATTAGAAAAACACTATAGTTCAAAGTAATGTCACTGTTTCCTCATTAATATGTTATTGCTTTTGCTTTATTCAAAATTGAATATTTCAAACATATGTAGTATTAAATGTAGAAATCGAAAGTGGAACCATGAAAATTTATGGTTTGAACCCCAACAAAATTCTAAACTATTTTTTGTCTCTATTTTAATCTTTAGCAAGTATCTCAATTTCTTTGTTTGTAAAAAAAAAAATCTCCCAAAATTCTTCAACCTCCAAAACTACATCCTGTCTTTTCCCTCCAAAAGTAATTTGAATCTTCAAATTAATGAAATGTCTTCATCTGACTACCTAGTTGTATGTTGCGTTGTTTAATATTTGTCATGCATTTGATTATATTCTACCTTGTTTAATCACTACCATGCACCGAGTAATAATACCCTCCCTCCATTTTGGATTCTGTCTTCAAAAAATTTGTTGTTCAATTGATTTTGTTAGCCATTTGTGGCTTACCTTCCTCATCTTGAGTTACTAATATTACTATTTACACCTTAGTTGGTGTTCATGTGGCATCTTTAGTTACTACATTTACTTGAAACATTGAATTTGCAAGCAATATTTCTATTGTACCTTGTATTATTTATTCCATGGCCTTTTTAATCACTAGTAAAAATTGGTCAAAATATAACCACTCTATTTGTGACTACATGTGAGTACTATTAGTCATTTGTGACTACTTTTGGACAATTTTGCAACTATTTATTGTGGGGTGAAAGCATGGTCAAATAGACAACCTTTGTACCTTGTCACAAAAAATTACAAGTAGACACAAAAGATTTTTTATGCATTGAAAGTAAAAATATTATTCTATTCAATGATTAATATGAAGATAATCTTTCATTTTAATATTATAAATTTGAAAAATGAACATCTTCATGTAGATTTAAGTAGATTTTACAAGAATTGCATTTACTTGCAAGAAGTTTCTAAGCTTACAAAATGGGTTGCAAGTAGATGAAATATTGAACTTTTCCAACTTTCAAGTTAATGGAGCCTTAAAGTATACTTGTGTATTATCAAATTATGCATGTTATAATCATAATACATAAAAATTCTAATGTAAAAGTAAGTTTGAACATCAAATTGACCCTATCATGTTCAATCTACTTTTCACTTAATTTATGATACCAAAGTTTTTCAAATTTTGTATTTAACTTACTATAAATTAAATGGAGGGCCATGATTTTTCATATTTCTACTTTCACAAGTTTTTAATCTACTTTCATGTGTTTATAAAAAAAATTATATCATTTTAAAACTGCATTTTAGGTGCAACATTTTTTTTGTCTACTTTACCATGCTTTCACCTATTGGTCATATTTGTGATTACATTGCAACTAGTTTGTGACTATTTTGATTTTCATCCTTCCATGTGAACAACATTTAATTTGGTTTTCATTTGAGAAGAAACAACTTATGTCCCATTCATTGCAAGTATGACCAATTTAATTGTAGCCTTATGAGTATACAAAGATGTATTTTGTGTATTTTACGAAAGATAATTGGGTATATTAAGATTTACAAATGTATATTTTGAACCTATATGAGCGATCATATTACATAGGTATTGAAGTATTATTATTAGCATACATGGCCTTGATATTATGGTTACATTAGATGTATATTTTGAATTTATTAAAATTCTATGTAAAATACTTACTAAATATATTGTGCCCATATTACAAGTTTATTTAAACTATTTTATAATTTTACAATTGAAATTTATTATTATTTATGTTATGTTATATTATATTCATTACTTACATGTAATAAAAATGAATTTTAATCTTGACTAAAATTTTTAAATATTATTATTTTATTACATAATGATGATGATGATGATGATATTAATATGATTATATATATATATATATATAAAACCATTATGCCTACTATATTATTATTATTATTGTTAGATATTTATAGTTTACAAGAGCTATAAAAATTGGCATAATGATAAAAATATGAATAAATGTTTTTTGACCTAAATTAGTTAATACTTTCCAATAATAATTTTATTATATTTTGATATCTATGCATTTATTTTAAAACATTACTGATATAATTATTAAATAAATCTGAAATATTCTTAGATTATTATTATTAAATTATTTTAAAAGGATTAATGTACTTATTAAGAATTAATTTTCTATTTATGGAAAAAACTGTAATAAACCATAATAGCTATAAAAAATGACATCATAATGCATATAATAATACTAAAATAGCTAACCTAGGCTAGCTAAAAATTAAATTATTATTATGGTTATAAGTAATCAATTATGAAGTAAAATTAGATTATAATAATTACTGTAATATTTAGTAAGGAAATCTAATAAATTAATATAATAGATAATCTAGGTTAACTACAAATTACATTACTATTATTATTATAAGTAATCAATTATTAAATATTACTACATTATAATAATTATTGAAATATATTAACATTTTTATTTAATTTCCCATTAATTTATAATAATCACTTTAATAGTTAGTAAGGAAATCTAGTAAATTATTATATAAATGTAGAATTTTTTTATCAAAAGACAAATATACTTATTTAAAAGATAATTTTTTTTAAAAAAATGTTTGGAAAAAAATATAATAGTTTATAAATAGCTATAACAAGTGAAATCATCATATGAATAATAAAATAAAATAACTAGCCTTGGCTACCAACTAGTTACAATAATAATTCAATTTAATGCTATTATTATTGTTATTTATATATACTATTACCTATAAAAATGAGAAATAATGGAAATAATTATTGATTAGTCAATATTTCAGTTATTGATTTATTTTTAATGAAAAATTAATTAATTAAATATTAGAAAATTATTAGTTAATAGATAATTATAATTAAAAATTGTAATATAATATAATATATATTATTATTTAACTGGTAAATCTAATAATATTTAATAATTATGTGATTAACAATTATTGATGATTAATACTACAAATAATTAGTTAGTTGGATAGTTTATTAGTTAGTTTTAGTCTATTTTTTAATTAATCAATTAGCAGGTTAGTTAAATAATTAATTATATTATAATTTATTCTTTTATGAATTAGTAATATTATTATTTAATTTGGGTTCCATGTTGTTTTGCAGTACTAGTCAAGATGATTAAATTAATTTTTCTGGACATAAATTTTTTATTGTAATCAGTTTTGTGTTTTCAATTTTTTTAAATTTAAAATTTGAGCATTTGTCATTTTGTTCCATTAATATTTTCTTACATTCTTGATTTGGTGGGAAAAATGCCAACAAAAGTCCAATTCATTATATAAATTCACAACAAGATACAAATAGACAAAGTCATTGAAAGGGTGCAAGACATACAATAAGAAATAATTGGAACTTGATTTATGACGAATTATAATTTGGAATGACTTTGGAATATATTGTCATAATGACAATCACTAAAATACCCATCCTACATAAACTAATTCCAATGGAACATCGTCACTGGAAGTAGTTAAGTTATTTGTTAACTAGTTAGTTAGTTAAGTAGTCATTTACTTATGTGATTATATAATTTACAAAAATTAAAATGAGGATAAAAATATGGGATAAATTTTTTAGTAGGAAGTTGTAACTAAAAATGTTTAATTGTAAATTTCTTGCAACTAAAAAGTTTATCCCATATGTTTTAGCTTTCATTTTCATTTTGAAAAGTATATAAACAAAGTGTTTTGTCTTACATTTTCATATTAAAAATGATGAACATGTGAGATGAACCAATAAAAAAGATTTAACCCAAAATAAAATCAAAATATTCATGTACTTACACCTAATTTACCTACCTCCTTAACCTACCTACCTACCTACCTAATTTGACCTACATACCTAAAGATTGATTTAAATTTATTTTGAACAACTTCAATTGATGTGTTAGGTGGCAAATTTCTATTGCACCATGTGTCACAATCTAAACCATCAAGCATAAAAATTAGATGTCTTATATCATTTCAGAATTATAATAAAAATATTTGAATTATTAAAAGTTGTGACACGTGGCAACACATCACTTGTTCCCATTGTTCCCCAAAATGTCACATTCTAGTTATGTAATGTGTATAACAAAATAAATAGACATGTGTTTTGGGATTTGTTTCATCTTAAACAAAAGATGTTCCAAATTCTAGTACATGGGATTTGGTTAAGACTTCATCTCTTGCATTCCCTTACAATTTATAGCAACTTGTAGTTTTCAAAATAATGTGAACTTTGAGTTTCAAAGATTTTTCCTCAATTAGAATCTCCCCCACCCTTTATACTAGTAGTAATTTCATCATCATATAGAATTCCATATGGGAATCTTTTTTTATTAACATGTTAAAGTTTTTAAGACTTCTTAACTTAATAGCTATTCAAGTTGTTTGGGATTAGCAATTTAGAGATCAAACTTTGCAATGAAAAAATGTGATGTCACAAACTTTCACCATCATCAAGGTGTTTTACCTACTAGGTATTTCAAAGGCTAATTAAGCTATGTGGTTTGTGATTTGATGATTAGTTTGATACCATGGGCTCTAATACCATGTGCATAATAATGGTTAATCCATCTCTTGAAGCATGGAACTTTTGTAACTTGAAGCATATGCATGCTTGTATGATATGATTTTTTCTAGAGATTTATGTTTCTATAAATTTTTCATATTTGGAATTGCTTTTTTTAGGGCATGCAATGGATATAAGCAAAAGTTTTGTTTAATCCAATAAATATACCACTAAATTCTAGATGTCTAGAAACTTGGCCATGAAAGTTGTTGTGCAAAAATCATGGATATGAGTAATTCCTTGAGAACTCAATTAAATTGGGTTGGCAATTTAAGTTATTGATGCAGATTGATGTTTCCATACTCACAATCTTTATTGATGTTTCCATGTCATGCTTCTAGTTATAGGCATGATTTTCTTCATGCAAATGTTGCAACTTGTAGAGTTGGATTCACCAACCCTAAACCTAAAGCAAATATGCCACCTTGGCATACCACTAGAGGCACATGGTAGCCAACTACCTCACTTGGAGAATTTTTGAAATTAAAAACCTTCTTGATGAATTATGATAGCCTACTTCTTGTTCTACACATGGGCAATTAATAATTAATTAAAATTATTTCATTAAGGTGAGGTCAGGAGCCCTGAGGATGCCATTCAACATGGATACAAATTAGAATGATGTAAAGTGTATTGCATTTAGCTGCTAAGGATCATCTTCCATTTAATGGGCCATCCTGGAATTTGCACTTTTGAACACAGATATCTTCCATTCAATGGGTCATCCAGGAATTGTCACATTTGGACAGATCAGACCATCATCTATTTAATGAATGGCCTATGCACGAATTGTCACTTATGTAAAGTGTATTGAATTTAGACTAAGGACAATCTTCCATTTAATGGGGCACTAACAAATTGTCACTTTTGGATGGATTGGACCATCATCCATTTAAGGAGCCATTCAGATGTTGACACTTTTGGACAGATTGGATGACCATCCATTTAAGGAGCCATTCAGATGTTGACACTTTTGGACAGATTAGATGACCATCCATTTAAGGAGCCAATCCAGATATTGACACCCTTTTGGACAGATTAGATCATCATCCATTTAAGGAGCCAATCCAGATATTTTCACTTTTGGACAGATTGTACCATCATCCATTTAAGGAGCCATCCAGATATTGACACCCTTTTGAAAAGATTGGACCATCATCCATTTAAGGAGCCAATACAGATATTGTCGCTTTTGGACAGACTGGACCATCATCCATTTAAGGAGCCAATACAGATATTGTCACTTTTGGACAGATTGGACCATCATCCATTGAAGGAGCCATCCAGATATTGACACACTTTTGGACAGATTGGACCATCATCCATTGAAGGAGCCAATCCAGGTATTGTCACTTTTGGACAGATTGGACCATCATCCATTTAATGGGCTATCCAGGAATTGTCACTTTTGGACAGATTCTTTTGACATTAGGGATCCTTTGGAGATCACATTTGCAAAATTATGCCAATTGACAGTTCCGTGTGGCATTTCTGGCATTTTGTCTATTATGACTTCTTCTACTTGCTATGGTAGTAGAGGTAGCCACGGCTGCTTAGTTACTTACAAGGCACGTAAAATTATGTATCTATCATTACATTATCTTTTCACTGCATCATTTCATTAATTTTGTTCTGACATGAACATTTAAAGCTCTCCTACATAGGTAGGGTGTTCTTAGGAAGGGCTATTAGTCCAGGCCAAAAATAGTGGCAGCCAATATTAGGAATAGAATTTCCATGCAACCAATGAGAAGTAGCAGCACATCATGGAGTGAAGGGTCCTCCCTTTTTTTTCTTGTAAGTGGGGGGGGGATTTTTACTAGTATTTATATCATTGTTTTATGGTACAACTTTGGGTGATTAGGTACTAGGTCTAAGACCAAATAATTGAAACCCTGACACTCTCCCACCTTCCCTCCCTGCACCCATGTACAAAAACAAGGTAGGGTAAAGCCCCATGATGGGAGATTCCCAAAATAAAGGGGCCTAGGAGGAGGTGGTAACATGGCTACCACAAGACACTACATCACTCATCGAGCATAGTTAGTGATACGCTAAATAAAGCAGAGCATTGCTTTTACTTAGTGCCCACAACTAGACTAATAATTGTAGGTAATCCTCATTTTCTCTTGAGAGTTGGCAGGCTTGAAAATTGGTGTGGGAGAGGAGAACACACATAATGAGAAAAATTAAAGTTTTAAATCTTGCCCAGCAGAATAAGCAGAATTGCACCAAACTGTGTAAGGTGCCTGGACAGAGCTTGTTAGGTGTGTACTTAGCTTTTCCAGGGGAGCTGAATCTGGTTCCAAAAATTTGAGCCCATCTGCCATTGGTGCGTGTTTACCCATCAAAAAGCACTATGCAAAATATTTCATCAACATAAAACATACATAGATCATAAGGTGCACAAAGGGGATGGTTAATAATAAATGTGCCTATAGGTACATGTAAGATCCCTTCTCCTTTCTAGGCAAAACATTTATGTGTGTAGTAGAACTCCTAGGTAAGAGCATTCCCAAAATAAGGGTTCTAGCCTATAGGCCCTTAATTTGAGAATATCCGTCACCCATGAGCTTTACCCATAATAAAATACGAGGTGAACATTATCATGAACATAAACATACTTAGATCACTAATCCTTAGCCTAGGGGTAAGGTTTTTATGCATACTTATTCAGCATGTGAGGAAAATTATGCTCAAGATTAGAATATTGTTTTATATCTATAAGTAGGCATAATTTCCTTCCCAATGATATCCACCTTTGTCCTTGGTGCTAAACTTTGCAAGCATGTAATTAAAAGGAACTATTCTCTTAATGAGTAGGTGTAAGATATATATTTTTTTAGAGACACATAAAAATTTCCATATTGTATGGAGTTTCCTTGGCTTTAAATTTGAGGAGCACTTCTAGATATCCATTGTAGTTAGGCAGTATCATTAATTATCATATTCACATATAGTCCTAAATGTTTGTCTCTCCCTTTGCATAAACAATAAATACGAAATTGTATCCACTAAAGAAGCAAGGCCAATGACAATGATCAACTAACTAAAAGTAATCATTTTCTTGTATTGTCTTTTGACACCCCTATATCCTATGTGAGAATGACATTAGAGTTATCCCTTTAGTCACCTTGTCTTCACCCTATCTTTGAGCCTCCTTTCAACCCCAAACCCCTCTTTCATGGATACCCGCAAAGTAAGGATATTTTATTAAATCTGGGTATGAAATGCTGAAACTCACCATTTAATGCACAAGGTTCGAGAGTAATTATAGTAGGTGTACAGGTAGTAGCAGTGAAAATATATATGTAACAGCAGTGGAGGCGCTCTGGGAAAGGGATAGACTAGATAAAACTCAGTTTACCATCAAAATAGATGGTTTTTTCAGTTCCTCCCCCCCCACCCCCCTGGTTGAATGTTACTGTATTTTTTTGCAGGTTTTTAAAAAAATCTCACCCCGTTTATGACCAAACTCAGGGTTCTGGTGTTGTGTTTTCATTACTTTACAGATAACTCTATTGCGTGAGTCATATTCATTTTCACATTCTTATGAGGTTGATGCTATCCAAAATTTGACATATGGATCATTTTAGTGCAACTGCTGGAACTGCTCTAAATCAATTTTGGATCAAATTCTTAAAGTTCTCTTAATGAGGAAGGGAAAAATAAGGTTAAATAATTGTTGTATTCTTGATGTTTTCTAAAAGTACTGAGGCATAAAATTGCACTACCGGTCTTACAATGCCCTTGCCACGCTGAAAGACAATGATTTTACAAATGGATTGATTGGGCGTAACCATGTTATGACTTTTTGTCATAAACTTCCAAAGTTTACAAAACAGGCTGATGTTTCATGTCTTTGACAACAATTTGTCATTTGTAGTCTCTTAGGTCTGTGGGTCTACACAAACTTCAAACATCAAGACCTCCATCAGACTTTATGATAATCTTCCAAGAGGCCTACAGGATGGGTTGAAGCCTCCTTGTTTGTTGAAGGTTTGTCCTTTTAGAATCAGTTGAGCAGGTTTATATCATTTTAGCATCCACGTATGTGAGCTTAAATAATCTTTGTTTTGGATGCTTGATACATATTCATTCATCCATGGGAATTGAATCCAATGAGATAATAGACCTAGTGGTCTTCTCTCAAGGGCACAAATACTTTTTCAGCCTTTCATTGTCTTTTGAGATACTTAAGCCCACTTTAGCGAAGGGTCCAGGGTCAAATTTCCTAGGAACCATTTGAAGCAAATTGAATCCTTGAGTTGGACAGTACCTTGGTCCCTAGCCTGATTCTTCGTTCTCCAAATCAGGAGCTCTGCTTTTAGCACTGTTTATTGATTCAAAACAATTGATTTTCCCTCCAAAACAGGTGCCATGTAGGTTTAGCGTCAATTTGCCACTTTTTGTTCTTGGACCTTCATCTCAAGGCCTTGGGACCAATTTAAAGTTTTGGACCAATAAGATTGCTTAAATTCATTGGTCCCTCGTGTACAGTCGCCCTAAGACTATATCTCTCAATATCTGCAGTTCACATACTATCCACTCCTGTTTTCTAAGAGGGATAATCATGTACATAAAGTGACTTCCAAAACTAGTTAGGAGTTTTTTTCTAGTGCTTTTTACAAGCATTTAAAGCATGTCTGCTTTCTTAGATCCAATAAGGCTGCAAAATTCTCAGAATTACAGTGCATAATAAGATTGCAGCATTTGAAAAGGAATAGAGAGAGAAAGCCTGCAAGGCAGGCAGAAATCAAGGAGCCCAACTTCAAATGATTTTACCAACTGCCAGAAGCACTGAATCCCTGTAAATTTGGCCCTTTTCATTAAGTGTTAGAATAACTCAAAATGAGAGGGAACTATAATTTGTCAGGCACAGTGTTGCCTGGTTATTTGATTTTTTGGCTCTGTCCTACATAGGCATTGTGGGAAACCTTCTGAGCGGGTATAGGGTCGAAGAATCAAAAGTTGGCTGAATGGATAAGGTTATAGCTTTGTGTGTAAATTTTTTATTGGCCGAAGCTAATGGACGCACGTGTGTACATTTTGGGTGCACCCATCCAACTGATGGGTTGTTTTGAAGTTTACCCATCTACTTGTTGGGTTTCTTCTCAAAATATGAATGTTGGGCAACTTTTAAATCATGTCTCTAAATCATTTATTTGTTTGGGTTGTTGCTTGCCTTTTTGTATCACAAGGTTTCATATCCCTATGAATTGTAAAAAAAATTCTTATGACTAATTTTTTTAATTAATTTATTTGATAAACATACAAATAATTAGCTTCAATTCCTGTAAATCTTATTAAAATGAGATTTTAAAGATTATGCAAGAATTGATTAAAATAAAACACATCAATTCTTAAATAAATATAAATATAAAATTCATTGTTCAGATTTTTTTATTATTAATTTGATATTATTTTTAAAACTTCAATAAGGGTTTGATGAAGACTTAATAACAAAAATCATAATGAAATTAATTGATAAATTTATTTGTATTGTTGTTGTTTTTATGTTATTAAAATTTATTATTTCCCTAAGATAGTAGATGTGAATAAATGATTTTAGGTTTTATCAAGCATGTATGGGGCAAACACAACTACTTCATAAAGTTGGGTGGAAGTACAATGGGATTTATAGATGAAAATTTAGTGAAAGCAAAGGTGTTAAGGTTTTTTTTCTTTTTTTTCCTTCTTTCACATGTTTGTTGTTTACTATGGGGTTTCAATAGGTACAAGGAGTGGATAATTCAATTAGATTGAAACAATTACAAGTTGGAAGTGAAGCTTTAAGACAAGGGGATGAGGGGTTAAGAACTTTTATTTTCTTTTTCAAAAGGGTTTTTTCTAGGTGAGGAAGGGAAAACGAAATAATTCCATCACTTTCCAAAGGATTTTTTTGAGTGGGATTGGGAAAGGTGATTTTTTGTCAGGATGAAGATTAACCCAAGGGGTTGTTTCTTGGGTGGCATGGGAGGGAGAAGGTTTATGTGTTATCTTTGGTAGTGTGGGATGGGGTGGTTGGAGAAAGGGGGTGGGTGTATATATATTCCTTTCTTCTTTCAAAATATGGTGACTTAATGAAGATTTTTTTCATAAAATTAATACCATTACTTTTTTGGGTATGGAAAAGTTTCAACACAAAAAATTTATTTTGGAAATTTAACAAAAAAAACAAACAATGTCTTGTTTAAAACCGAACACTTAATACATATAAGCAAAAAAAGGGGAAATTTTTAATTTTGATTTTTTTGTGTGTCTAAATTTTTTATGTACATGATTAAAAAATTAATTTTTAGCAATATATATATGAGTGAAAGTGAGAATAATGGAAAAAAATTTTAAGGTTTATGTGTTATCTTTCAAATTGGGGTTGAGATATTTAAGGTTTATGTGTTATCTTTCAAATCCGGGTTGAGATATTTAAGGTTTTGGTGTAAGCATGAAGTGCATAATAAAAATTTATAAAATGCCAAGGGTATTGATGTCTTGTTCATTATTAGACCATAATTTAGCCATCAAACCATAGATATGATATTTTATTATTAAGTTGAAATATACCATAGTCAAAGTTATTGAAAGTCAATAATTAAAATTCATAAGATGCCAAGGGTATTGATGTCTTGTTCATTATTAGACCATTATTTAGCCATCAAACCATGGATATGATCTTTTATTGTTAAGTTGAAATCTATCATAATCAAAATTACTTAAAGTCAATACAAAATAAAAAAAGGTTTAGGGTTTAAGTTAGGTCTTTTGTCCCATATAAAAATAACATTCTATGTTTGTTTTTTTCTTTTTTCATAGTAGGAATAATGTGATTAGTTTAAACTTTCACCATTTGTTGACTGTTTGTTTCACTTCATTTGCAAGTGTGTGTTTATGCAGATTCATGTTTTTCCAAGTGTGTGTTTTTGCAACTATTAATTTTGCCAAGTGTTATTTCATTTGTTTGTTGTCAAATTCATTTTGGTAAGTTCTTGATTTTTTTTGCACAATGGCTATTATTCTAGTGAAAGAAATTAGATTAATTGTTATGATGAATGATTTGGATTTTGGAATTAGAGATGTTGCATTTGAAGTAAAGGTTTTCGATAGGTATGGCACCTTTGATTGAATTACAAATAGGAGCATGGAATATTCAGGCTATGCATACTTGCATTGTGATTTATTAAATAAGACAATTTTGACTACAATCACTTTGAGGGTGAAATTGTTTCATATAAAGATGCATGAACAACATTTGTAGAAAAACATGTTTGTGACGATGGAAAATTTTGACATTAAATCAAAATCCAAAAGTGGTTTCAAAAAGGTGACATGCATGTTATCATTACAATTGAATCAATAACCATCGTATCATCAATTTTTACATTGCAACTTGAGTTAGTTCCCATGTTTTTCCACATGGATTTCACTAAAAAAAATTAAAACTTATATTTAAAGTTGAAGGTTTGTTACCATTCCTATCATCATCATTGGTATAAAGGGAGTAGGGGATAACAAAGGTGAAAAATAATTGTTGATTGCATATCAAGAAGGTGAATTTGACCAAGATGTTTTTGTTTTTGGTAACGATTTCAGAACATAATCTGAACAACTTCTTGAAGTGTACAATGGAGGCCAATGTGTTATGATTTAATCAAGAATGTAATAATAACATCAAAAGGAGATTGATATTTGAGGGCACAACATTACGCAATTTTAACAAAGGTTGTTGATAAAACTACTCAAACTCACTTTCTTTAGTTACATAACAAATTATCAAGTGTTCAATCTGCATTCAAAGAAATAAATTCCTTTCCTTTCCTTTTCCTTTGCATCATTTAATATTTTTTCTCAAATTTACACAAAAAAATCAAATAGAACCTAATGTTCATCTCATGATCAACCATATTAGAAAAGATAATGAAAAATACAAAAATAATGTATTGAAAAATAAAATTTCAAAGTGTTGTTTTTTAGCGTTGAAAAAAATCAAATGTTCATCTAATTTTTTGAGGTGGTCATTGGTAATCCCCTTGGTAACCCAAGCTTGAAACCATTTGGTGGCCACTAGCCTCCATGTCCTTCACACTCTTGGGTCAAAACCACTTGGTAGCCACCAAATGGCCTTTGTCCTTCCAAGGTTGAAACCATTTAATGGTCATCATGTGGTCTTTAGTAATCCCCATGACAATCCATGGTCAAAACCACCTAATGGCCACTAAATGGTCCTTCGCGGTGTAGGGTGGAGAGCACCTGGTGGCCACTAGGTGGTCCTTGGTAGTCCTAGGTTGAGACCATTTGGTGGCCCCCTATGGTTTAAGGTGGAGAACAACTAATGGTCACTAGGTGGTCCTTAGTAGTCCCCTTAACAATCCAAGGTTAAGACCACCCAATGCTCACCAGGTGGTTTCAAGTTTCTAAACATAAAAACAAAACCTAGTGGCCACCAAATGTTTTTGACCTTAAACTACGAAGAACCACCTAATGGCCACCATGTGGTTTTTTTTGGGGGGGTTTTTCCACCTATGCAGTAAGGAAATTCTTATTTTTTAAAAGAAGAAAATCAAGGGGCCACTTGAGTCAAATGCAAAAAATAATAAAAATAATTAATTATAAAAAAAAAAACCATTAGATCTTTCCTTAAAGAGGGGGAAACCAAGTGACCACATAATTTTCTTTACTATGATGGCCTATAGAAAATAAAACTACATTAAGATGACTTTTATTTACTAAAATTGTTTAAAGAACAAAAATCCATGTTCCATTGCATATTAGACATAAAATATAATTTTGTTACTAAGAGTGAAAAAATTGTCTTTATATGATTCAATGGAATTCCTTTTCGAATAAAAAAATATGGGATAAAATGTTTGGAACGTGTTTGTTCAAAGAGAACATATTGTAATTTTAATATGGTAAGGTAGACAAGTATGTGAAAAACCTTTGTAAATAAAATTTTATAACTTTTTCCACATTGGTCAATGGCCTTTGAGCATTGAAGGGATTTTGCAACCCCTTTCTTGGTGCATCTAATGTCACAAAATCCATTAGAATTAGCTCAAAATTGAGCAAGATATGATTTATGAAAATGAAGGGGGTGAAGATGTGAAGTTTAAGCACAAAAACAAATTCTTATTTTAAAGCTTAAGATAAATATACATCAGTTTAATGTCTTGGCATTTCAAAGATCATTTTTACAATTGCAAATTTCACACCCATAGCTTTTTAAATAACTCAAAACTAAGAAGTGAAAGAGATATATGGTTTGAAAGAAGGGGGTATAAATTTTTTTTCATGCTTGAATGACCTTTTCTTTTTGATATTTCTTTTGTTGTTATTAAATTTTTATCTTGTTCTTTATCTTTTCTTTAGGTATTAATTCTTTAAATTATTAGATTTTTACGACATCTTTTATTATGCACTTCTTATGCATTTCATTCTTTTTGTTTACACATTATGTGTATGTGTATGTATGGTTTTATTTCTTTCTTGATTGATCTTTTTTTTTTTGCAAATTTTCCCTATGTTTATGTTCATCTTCATTTACCTTTTTGTTTTAACATATTTTATTTTTTTCCAAATGACTCGGGTGTTGTCCATAGCTAGCCTTCCATTTTTTTCTTAAATGTGAAAATTGTCATGTAGTAGATGTCATCATTTTTCCAATAGGTGGTGTTCATTGTAACACTTGTCATTCAAAATCAATAGTTCAAAATTTAAGCTTTCTTTGTGGTTCCATTACAACCAATAATGAACTTGTGTTATTGACTATTGGTGGCAAATGGTTTGAAGTAATTGTGCATATGACAAAATCATGAGTAAGAGATTAAAAAATGATGAATTATGTATGTTGAACCAAGTTCCCAAGGATGGGACCAACCATGCCTTTGTTTTCACTTGCAACCATGATTTTATGTCTGCTAAGGACATGTGACTCAACACTTCTCTTAGTTTTGTGTGCACAATGCCACTTGCATGTTGCATTAATGTGTCCTACGAGTGAAGGACCATTTGTGCATGGATGGGGAGAAGATAAACACATTTAATGTAATAAATCTATTAGATGATTATTTTGATATTTATTCTTTTTCAAGGCTAGTTATTCTTCTATAAACTCTTTCATTACACTTTGATTCTCTTCAAGGCCTTCACTCAAATCAACATGTATGGACATTCTCTTAAATAAGTTTTATGATCTTTTTGTGATTATGTAGTTAATGATGTTAGGGTTTCAAGTGTATTTGATGTGAAGTTAAATTTTTCATAATAGGTTCATCATGTGCATTTTTTATAGATTTGTATCTATGTTTTTGACAAAGTATATATGTTGTTTATAGTCTATTATTTATACATGAATGAGATTGGGGTGTAGAATTATCATTTCTTGAATTTTTATTTCATGGAACACCAAACTTGTTTGTTTAATTGGCAATTAGTTCACACTCCCAATGAAAGTATATTAGGGATTTTGAACCAAATGATGAGGTGTGAAATAATCAAAGTCAAAGATTTCAAACTATCAAGACATCCTACTTGCTTGTAGTGACTTTAATACATTTTCTTACTTTGATAAGTGTGCATTTTTTCATTTCCAATTAAGTTTGGTTCATTTACACCTATATTTAGTTCTTATTGATGGGAGGATGTGAATCACAACTTGAGATTGATAAAGGGACTAAGAAACTAACACATATGACTTTTCAATCCATCTTTTAATCAATGGGAAGAAACTTTATTTGTAGGCTTAAGTTGCAAGGTTTGTCTATAGAGGAATCAATTGCTAGATTTTTGGAAGTTTTGTACTTAAGAGAAAATTGACAAGTTCCTATTGTAGAGCATGAAAAGGTTAAAAGGCCTAAATAGAGCATTGAAAGTTTAAAAGGATGGATGGCAATGGTGATTTATTTGATTGTATGTGTGCATTATCGATGGGGTTAAAACCCTCTAGTGTAAGTATTGTGTGAAGTGCTCTATGGATGGACCTTGAGGCAAGGGAGATGTGTGTAGTGACTTGCTAATTTCACAATGATTCCAATCTACACAAATTTATGTGTGTTAAGTGGCTAATAGTAGAGAAGGAATAAAGTTTATTGATCATGTTAACCATATGTTAATCATGTCCTCATGAATTTGAAGTTTGCATTGTATGGTCTTTTTTGTTTATCTCTAGTTACATGTCTTTATGGAAACTACCCCAACATTTGCAATTGCATGCTTGAAAATGAATATGTTTCATATACAAACATGATTTTAGGGAAAGAGTTTTTATTTGCAATTCTATGGGTCATTGAAAAGGATCAAGTGAAAGAAATGTATGAGTCTTTTTTTTTCATTCACATGATGGTAGATAAGAATACATGTTGTGTATGGTACTTATGTCACTTGTATAAAGGGTGTAGGACCATTAAAGACTATGTTTTTGAAATTACTTAGTATTGCAAATGGAACATTTGCTAATGTTTACAATGTTCTTCTTTCCTTTATTGATTCAAGAAGATTTGACAAGGATAAAATGGTAGGTATTATAACAAATGGGGCATTGTCAATTATAAGCATGCATATAGGTTTGGTGACACACTTGAAAACCTATAATTTGCACTTGGTTTTAATTCACTATATTTCACACAAAGAAGCATTGTTGGTTGCATATGTGTCAAAGGACTTCCATCAATTCAAATTTGTGGACAAGTTGGTTAAAAAGGATTTAGAAGTGCTAGTGCATTTTCTTTGCACATGAAATAAATGTATGGACTATTATATTAACCTTTTTAAATTTGGTGATAATTAAATTATTTTCAAATTTTCAAAAATTTTAAAAATTGCGTATCTAAAATGATGTAATTATTACCCCTATGTCAAAATTCAAAAAATTGGATTAGTTTTTATGGTGAGTAAGTTCTCTATCACACTGTTTTGCTTTATTTACCTTTTTCATGATTAAGGTTTGGGGATTATAAATGTGATGACTTGCATGAGGTGGATGTGGGCATAATTGAAAAAGATAGCATTTAAATGGGAATCACAAAACAAAGCTATTTATGGGTAGAGCTTGAGAAAAGAGTTCTTGAAGTCATAAATAAAAAATAAAAATAGGAAACACTTGTTTTCAAGTGGAAAGTGTTAGTTCATTGTCAAGACAAAGGTGAAAACATGTAGTATGTGTCTTTGAGTTTGAACTAATCTAACATTGATAGACAAACTAAAGGAAGAACAACAAGGAGCATACACAACAACATCAAGGGAAGGAAAAATACAAAAATTGATATCTTTCTATTGTATAATTTGACAAAACATAATATCTCCCCAGTTTTGCAAAAAGAAGTAGTAGAGTTTATTGTAAAAGGTTTCATCTTAATAGAGGTTCAAAATCCACATAATTTGCCAAAAAATTATTCGTTTATATATATATATATATATTTTGTACTAGCTCTAAATGGAATTTGAAGAGTAAACTACTTATTTGACACTTGAATGTGAACTTGAAAAATGCATTATGATATTGGATGTGATGGGGATACATGTTCTAGAAGTAAATTTCAATTGCATAGTGCCAGATGGTTGATATGGGGATAGGTCATAAAACACCTTGTCAAATTGATGTTGGCAATTTTTGAAATGTGGAGAAAGAAACTAATGATAAGTAATCAAGGTGGCATGTAGATATGCTTGTAAGGTGGAATGTCAATTTTATTTGCACATGCTTGTGATGTTCTAACTAATTGAAATAAATTCAATGTGTACTGCCGAGAGAATATTATATTGATCCAACAACCTTTCAAAAAAATTTTAATAGTTATTAGAACACCTTGACATGAAAGCTTTTGTGAGATAATTATTTTACTAGGAACTACACACTTGAATTGTTTTTTGAGCAATAGGTTCAAAGTGTTAAATATATTATGCTTTTGTTCAAAGATAAGATTAATGGTTTGGAAAATGTTTGGACCATCTTACTTATGCTAAATTATATGTGACAAGTAATCAAGATGTGAAACCTTACATATTATTCAATACTAAGAAATAACTCACAAGTACATTGGCAAGTTAA